>JGI12109J20283_10519898_pt1 | contig 16751 bp, 12 predicted proteins | sample ElkSlonscriptome_12_FD_20283 | JGI IMG/M metagenome (IMG submission 20283)
GAACGCTGTACACCTGCCCGCGACCATGCCGAACGGCTCCAGGTCTGAGCGGATCCTCCTACACCCCCCCGGCTCAAGCCCTTGCCAGCGAAAATCCGCGCAGCGGTAGGCCCTTATGTATTTTTTGCCGATATCGCCTGCCATCGATTTTCGTTACTTGAAAATTGTACCTTTTTATTGTATACAATTTATCGGCACAGTGTTTGCTACTCTACAGCTGGTGGCTCTGGAGTATCGTCACAGACGTGACAACGAAATACAGGAGGCTATCAGAAGCACTTGCACCGGTTTCACAGGCAACCGGATTTTAATGTGGGCAATCCCGTAAAGAGGAACTATATGGCCAAAAAGAAATTGAAAGATCTTGTGATCAACAGGGACTGGTGCAAGGGCTGCGGCATCTGTATCAAGTACTGTCCGACACAGGTACTCGAACTCGACCGCCTGGATATCTCCACGGCGGTCCGACCGGAAGACTGCATCTGCTGCAAAATGTGCGAGCTGCGCTGTCCCGATCTCGCCGTCGAGGTCATCATTGAACAGGGGGGAGACGATGAACAGTAATATCCGATTTGTCCAGGGCAACGAAGCCTGCGTTCAGGGGGCGCTGTATGCCGGCCTCAGCTTCTATGCCGGCTATCCCATCACCCCGTCGACGGAGATCGCCGAGAGCCTCTCCGGCCATCTGCCCAGGCGCGGCGGCAAATTTATTCAGATGGAGGACGAAATCGCCTCCATGTGCGCCATCGTCGGCGCCTCGCTTACCGGCCACAAGGTGATGACCGCCACCTCCGGCCCCGGCTTCTCGCTTAAGCAGGAGGCCATCGGCTACGCCTGCATGGCCGAGATCCCCTGCGTCATCGTCAACGTCCAGCGTGGCGGGCCCTCCACCGGTAACCCCACCCACGTCAGCCAGGGCGACATCAACCAGGCCCGCTGGGGCACCCACGGCGATCACAGCATTATCGCCCTCACCGCCTCTAATCACCAGGACGTTTTCGCCCTCACCGTCGATGCCTTCAACATGGCCGAAACCTACCGGACGCCGGTGATCCTGCTGCTCGACGAGGCCATCGGCCATATGCGTGAGAAACTGGAGATCCCGGAGGTGGGCGAGCTGCCCATCGTCGACCGGCTGCGCACCTCGGTGGGCAAGGGCATCGACTACCACCCCTACCTGCCCAGGGAGGACGGACGCCTGCCGATGTCTGATTTCGGCGACGTCCACCGTTTCAACGTCACCGGCCTGTTCCATGACATGTGGGGTTTTCCCTCCAACAACCCGCAGGTGGTCAACGAACTGCTGCATCACCTGGTGGACAAGATCGAGAACAACGTCCATGCCATCACCCGCTTCAAGGAGCATTATGTCGACGACGCCGACTATCTGATGATCTCCTACGGCTCCTCGGCGAGATCCGCCATTCACCTGGCCAAGAACCGCCGCAAGAAGGGCGAGAAGATTGGCGTGCTGGAACTCCAGTCGATCTGGCCTTTTCCGGCGGCGCTCATCCGGGAGAAATGCGCCGGCAAGCGGGCGGTCATCGTCGTCGAGATGAACATGGGCCAGGTTGCAGCCCAGGTCAAGGCGGCAGTGGACAAGCCCTGGGACGTCTTTCTCGCCAACCGCATCGACGGCGAGCTGATCACACCAACCAACATCAAACAACTCCTGCGGGTCATCCAGGGGAGGGGAGTATAATATGGCTGTCAAAGAGTATCTGCGGGAGAGGTTCTTTCCCCACATGTGGTGCCCCGGCTGCGGCCACGGCATCGTCTTGAATTCGCTGCTGCGGGCCGTCGAGGCCCTGGAGCTTTCCAAAAACGATATCGTCATGACCTCGGGCATCGGCTGTTCGGCAAGGATCTCAGGCTATGTCGACTTCCATTCGCTGCATACCCTCCACGGCCGGGCCCTGGCCTTTGCCACCGGCGTCAAACTCTCCAAGCCCTCACTGACCCTGCTGGTGCCCATGGGCGACGGCGATGCCCTGGCCATTGGCGGCAACCATTTCATCCATGCCGCCAGGAGAAACATCGATATTACCGCCATCGTCATGAACAACCGCATCTACGGCATGACCGGCGGCCAGTTCTCGCCGCTGTCGGGCTGCGGCAAGAAGGCGACCACCGCGCCCTATCTGACCATCGACCAGGAATTCGACGTGGTCAAGCTGGCCAGTGCCGCAGGCGCCTCCTTCGTCGCCCGTTCCACCACCTACCATGCGGTGGAGTCCACCGAGTATCTGAAAAAGGCCATCATGCACAAGGGGTTTTCGGTGGTGGAGATTCTCTCCCAGTGCCCCACCCACTACGGCCGCAAGAACAAGGAGGGCGACGCCCCCGACATGCTGGAGATCTATAAGACCACCACCGCCAAGCTGGGCTCCAAAAGCCTGGAGAAGAACCCGGATCTGATCCCCAGGGGCATTTTCGTCGAGGAAAACCGCGGCGAATACTGCGAGGAATACGAGAAACTGGTGCAGGGCGCCATGGGAGGTGCCAAATGAAAAAACGAATACGACTTGTCTTTTCCGGCTCCGGCGGCCAGGGAGTGATCACCGCCGCCATTATTCTGGCCGAGGCGGCCGTCATCCACGAGGGCATGAACGCCACCCAGTCGCAGAGCTACGGCGCTGCCGCCCGCGGCGGGGCGACCAGGAGCGACATCATCCTCAGCCATGACGACATCGATTTTCCCGAGGTCACCCAGCCCAATATCCTGGTGTGCCTCACCCAGGCGGCCTACACCTCCTTCTGCTCCATCATCCGCCCCGGCGGCTTTCTGCTGAGCGATTCCCGCTTCGTCCAGCAGGCCAAAAAGGTCGATGCCAAGCAGCTGGAGCTGCCCATCTACGAAGAGGTGATGGAGAAAATCGGCAAACCCATCGTCTTCAACATCGCCGTCCTCGGCGCTCTGGTGGGGGTAACAGGCATCATCAAGCCGGCCTCCCTGCTGGCCGCCATCAAGGACCGCGTGCCCAGAGACTTTATCGCCCTCAACACCGAGGCCTTCGAACTGGGCATCGATATGGGCGCCGACCACTCCATGCGCTGACATGCAGAAAGCTATTTCTTACGGATCGACGACTCTGACCACACGGTTTCCCCCGGACACCACCCTGCTGGCACCGAAAAAACCGCAGTGCAGCATTTCACCTGCCGGTTTTGCAGGAAAGATCAGTGGCCAGCTGCAGCTTCACCCCCTCGATCTCAGTTCGGTGATGATCGTCGTTACCGACAAGACCAGATTGTGCGGCTATAGCCAATACCTTCCCATCCTTGTCCAGGTTCTTCAAGAGTTCGGCCTGAATGAGGGCAGGCTGCGTTTTGTCATCGCCTACGGCACCCATCCCCGACAAAGCGACGAGGAGTGCCGGCAATGCTACGGTGAAATATACCACCACCATACCTTTATCCATCATGACTGCAGCAAACCCGAGGTCTTCACCGATCTCGGCACCACCGCCCGGGGAGTGCCAATCCGTATGCGCACAGATTTCCTCAGCGCCTCCTGCGTCATCACCATGGGACCGCTCTGCCACCATTACTTCGCCGGCTACGGCGGCGGCAGAAAGCTGATTTTTCCGGGATGCGGCGAGCGTCAAGCCATATACGCCAATCATGGACTCTACCTCGACAGGACAGCAGGCCTGCTCCAGCCGGCCTGCCAGCCGGGACGACTCGAGGGCAATCCCCTGGCTGAAGATCTCTTCGAGATAAGCACTGCCCGGCCCGCCGACCTCGCCATTCACGGCATACTCGACGCCCAGGGTCGACTCTGCGACATCGTTGCCGGTTCCTCAAAGGAAGACTACCTCCGGGCCTGCGCTGTCCATGCCGATCTCTACGAATCCGACTCGGTCCCTTCAAACACCGTGATCGCCTCCTGCGGCGGATATCCCAAAGACATCAACTTCATTCAAAGCCACAAGGCCATTCACAATGGTTCCATGTTCGTCGCCGATGGCGGCACCCTGCTCGTTTTCGCCCAGTGCCGTGACGGTATAGGGTCGGAGACCTTCCTGCCCTGGTTCGATCTCGGCGGCTTCGCAGCTGCTTTTGAACAGCTCAGCCGCTGCTATGCCGGCAACGGCGGTACGGCATTGGCCATGATGGCCAAAACAGATCGCATCCGTATTGCCATGGTCACTGAACTCGACGAGGCGATCTGTACAACCATCGGTGTGGAAAAATGGAGCAGCGCCAAAGCTCTTGATCACATTCAACACCTGCAAGAACCTGTAAGCTATATCGCCAACGCCAGTCTTATGGTCAGGAAAAGTGCCTCCGAATAGTTTATGAAAAGGTTTTTTCCAAACATATTTTCCGGTGCCAAGGCATTTTTGCCCGCTCCACATCGTGTATGGAAAACCATACCGGCGGTATACTCTATCCTGATTACCTCTGAAACTCAGCCTAGCCAATTATGGGGAGACAGGGGTGCTCTTTTCACGGGCGTCAGCAGCCTGGACGGCTGCAGCCGAGCCTCCAGGGAAGGGTTCATGGCGTACCGGGAAAAGAGTATCCCTGTCTCAGGCCGAGTTGCTGAGAATAAGGGGTGATCAAATATTCTATTAAACTATTCATCCGTGGTAGATACACAGAGAATATACCGACTGACACTCCAGAAAGAGAACCACACGTGAAGATAAACACTCCCTCGCAGACATATCAGATCTTTAGGCCAGGGTGTTTGGGTTTATCGTTTGGCCAGAAAACGACAGCGCTCAGGTACCGCACCAAACGATGAGCACGGCGAAACGAAAGAAAACGACTGGCCGCAGTCGACACATCCCGGGCAGCAGAACCATGCGAATCATCGTACTTCTGCTGCTGACAGGCCTGATGACATGGCAGATCGCCGAAGTAACGAAAAAGAAGAGCCTGGACCGGTTGTCGTATACCGGCAATCTGCGCATTCATCTCTATGCCGCCTCCCTCCGGGATACCCTGGAAAAATACCGGCATCTTCCCTATGTCCTGGCCCGCGATTCACGCATTCTCGCGCTCTTGCACAATGCTGTGCCGCCCGTCAGAGTCAATCCCCACCTAGAAGACTTCGCCCAAGCCACCCAGGCCCTCATCTACGTTCTCGATCAGGGTGGCACCACGGTAGCGACAAGCAACTGGCGGCAGCCGAACAGCCTTATGGGACACAACTACGGATTCCGGCCCTATTTCATTGCAGCCAGATCTGGCCAAAACGGCGGCTATTATGCCGTCGGTCTGCGCACCCACCGCCCCGGCTTTTTTCTTTCCTATCCGGTGAAAGACCAGGGTCGCTTTCTCGGGGCAATTGTCGTCAAAGTCGACCTCGAACCAATGCAGGAGGTCTGGAAAAAAAGCGGCGAAACGGTCATCGTCAGCGATTCTTCCGGCGTTATCTTTCTCACCAGCAACCACGACTGGAAATACACTTCTTTGCGTGATCTGCCCGTAAAAACGGTAGGCAGACTACAGGCCGTGCAATATGCCGATGCCCCCTTGACGGCCCTGGACATGGAAAGACGGAGTTGGCATAATCATTTAGTCCTGCGTCTTGACAATACCGACTATCTCGAACAGGCGCTGCAGTTGCCGGAATATGGCTGGAGAATCCACTATCTCACCGATCTTCATACCGTCAAAGGTGCTGCCAGACTGGCAATCCTCACCTCGGCGGGAGCGGCGTTTACCGTTTTGCTCACCCTGCTGTTCATGCGGGAGAGACGGCAAAAGCTTATCTCCCGGCAGGAGGCGCGGCGGGCCCGAACCATTGAAGAGATCAATCATCGACTGCACCTTGAGATCGCCGAACATAAGAAAACCGAGGAAAATCTGCGTACCACTCAGAGGGAGCTGATTCAGGCGGGCAAACTGGCGGCGCTCGGCCGCATGTCCGCAGCCATTGCTCATGAACTCAACCAGCCGGTAACGGCCATCCGTACCTTCATCGCCAGCTGCCGNATACTGCTGAAGCGGGACCAGCTCGACATGGTCGCAGACAACCTCGATCACATCGCCGGCCTCACCGACCGCATGGGCGGTCTCACCGGCCAGTTAAAAACCTTTGCCAGAAAGAACAAGGCCAGGGAAGAAACCATAGATCTCGTAAAGACGGTCAACGCCATACTGCTTCTCATGGAGCCACAAATTCGAAAACACCGAATCCTGCTGACCACCCGACTGCCTGAGGAAAACAGTATCCATGTCCGCGGAAGCAGTTTGCAGATCGAACAGGTTATGAGTAACCTCCTGCACAATGGTATCGACGCAGTAAAGTATGGAGAACGCAGGGAGATAGAACTGCAACTCGGAACAACGGGCAGCGTCGCAGACATCATCGTCAAAGACAGTGGTGATGGCATCGCCGCCGAAGCACTCGATTCTCTCTTCGATCCTTTCTACACCACCAAGGACATCGGTGAAGGCCTGGGGCTTGGTCTTTCCATTGCCTATGGCATAATCCAGGATATGGGGGGAAGAATCTCTGCCAAAAACCTGCGGCAGGGCGGCGCCTGCTTTACCATCGAACTGCCCATGATCGAAAAAGAGTGAGCGTATGACAACAGAAGCGACATCGGTATACATCGTCGACGACGAAAAGAGTATGCGCATAGCCGTCTCTCAGTGGCTGGCGCTTGACAGCTACGAGGTGAAAAGTTTTGCGCGTGCCGATGCCGCCCTTGCCGACCTCTCGGACCAATTTAACGGCGTTCTGGTCACCGATCTGCGCATGCCGGGCATGGACGGTTTGGAACTTATGCACCGGGTTTTGGCAATAGATGCACAGATTCCGGTTGTCGTCATCACCGCCCACGGCGATATACCCATGGCAGTCTCCGCCATGCGTGACGGTGCCTATGATTTCATCGAAAAGCCCTTTGAACCGGAAATACTACTCGAAACAGTCAGGCGCGCCGGAGAAAAACGCCGACTGGTGCTCGAAAATCGGACTCTGAAAAAACTTCTGGACAAATCAACGGGGATAGAGCGAAACCTGCTCGGCACCAGCGAAACCATACAGTTTATCCGTCAGGAGATCACCGAGCTTGGCCCCACCGACGCCAGTGTTTTTCTGATAGGCGAGACCGGGGTAGGCAAGGAGGTGGTGGCCCGCTGCCTGCATGAAGTAAGCCCGAAAAGAGATGGATCCTTCGTTGCCATAAACTGCGGCGCCATTCCCGAAACCCTCTTTGAGAGCGAACTCTTCGGCCATGAAGCCGGTGCTTTCACCGGCGCCCTGACCCGGCGTATCGGCAAATTCGAAAAAGCGGCAGGCGGCACCCTGTTTCTCGATGAGATACATTCCATGCCGACGGCTCTGCAGGTCAAGGTTCTGCGTGTCCTGCAGGAAAGGGAGATAGAACGGCTCGGCAGCAATACTCCCATCGCCATTGACATCCGCATCATAAGTTCCATCAACGGCGATCCCAGGCAGGCCTGTGAAACAGGCCGCTTACGCGCGGATCTCTTCTACAGGCTTAACGTTGCCGAAATTGAAATTCCACCGCTGCGCCAGCGCGGCAGCGACATCATCCTGCTGTTCGAATACTACGCTATGCAGGCGGCAGAGCGATACGGCCGCGAGCTGCCGGTACTCGGCGCGGGATGCCTACAGGCCCTTATGAGCCACCCCTGGCCCGGCAACGTCAGGGAACTGAAAAATGTTGCCGAGCGCTATGTCCTCTCGTCGCTGCCGCCGCAACAGCGCCTTACTCATATCCTTCACCATTGTACCGCGGACCAGCAGACGGCTTCCTGCTCACTGGCCTCCCAGACGGCGGAATTCGAGCGCACATTGATTGAACAGTCGCTGAAGCGGCATCGCGGCAATATTGGAGCGATACTCGCCGAGCTTGACCTGCCCAGACGCACTCTCAACCAGAAGATGAACAACCATGGCCTTTCACGCAGAAATTTTCTCGGAGGAGATAAAAGTGATGAATAATACCAGAAACCATCCGCTTCGCCAGCTCAAACAGCTGGCTATACTAGCTACGGCTGCATTTCTGCTCTTGCCGGTAAGCGCCGCCGGTGCCGACCGCGGATACATCTTCGCCACGGCCACGACCGGCGGAACGTATTATCCGGTGGGCGTAGCCGTGGCGACGCTTACCAAGATCAAACTCGAGCCTAAAGACAAAATATCCCTCTCGGCCATCAGTTCCGCTGGTTCCGGGGAAAACATCAAGATGTTGCGCCACAACGAGGCCCAGTTCGCCATCCTCCAGGGACTTTATGGTGCCTGGGCCTGGCGGGGAGAAGGCGTTTTCGCAGAACAGGGCGAACAACGGTTCCTCCGCTCCATGACCATGCTCTGGCAGAACGTCGAGCATTTCGTCATCAAGTCCGATCTCGTCCGCACCGGCAATCTCAGCGATATGCAGATGCTTACCGGCAAACGCTTTTCCATCGGCCGAAAAAACTCAGGTACCGAGGGCTCGGGCCGCCACATCCTCACCCACCTCGGCTTCACCCCGGAAAAGGACTTCGAACTGGTAAACCTCGGCTATGGCGACAGTACCGACGCCATGCAAAACGGCATCATCTCCGGCATGAATATACCGGCCGGTCCGCCGGTCAGCGCCGTAACCCGGGCCTTTGCCGCCCTGGGAAAGGATATCACCATACTCGGCTGCACATCTGAGCAGCTGCAAAGAATCAACAGGGACTACGATCTCTGGAGTGCCTACACCATTGAGGCAGGAACCTACCCGGGCCAGCACAGGCCGGTGCAGACTCTGGCCCAGCCCAACTTCATGGCCGTACGCAGCGACGTCGACGACGAATCGGTCTATAAAATCGTCAAAACCATCTACGACAACCTGGAGTTTTTGGGCAATATCCACCAGGCCACTGGAGCCATGACCCTGCAAAATGCCATCACAGGCCTGCCACTGCCTCTTCATCCTGGTGCCGCCCGTTTCTACCGCGAACAGGGAATTGTCATTCCCGACCGGCTGATACGTCCGTAGTCCCGTCTCTTTTGTTCCTCTGAAAGGTTTATATGATGTCCTTTTCCCTCTGGGCCTGGATGGCGGTAATGGCGATGGTATTGACAATATCGGCGATTTTGCAGCCGCGGCTGAGATCGTTGACTGGTTTGTTCAATCCCTGCATTATCGGGCCGATAGCCACGGCACCGGCTGAACGCTGCACCGCCTTATAGGTATTGTTGCCGGTATTGAGATCGGGGAAAATGAATACCGTGGCCTTGCCCGCCACCTCGCTCTCCGGCATTTTGGTGCGGGCGACGGTGGCATCGACAGCGGCGTCGTACTGGATCGGGCCTTCCAGCGGCAGCGAGGGCTCTTTTTCCTTGACGATCGTGGTCGCCTCCTTGACTTTGTCGACATCTTCGCCCTTGCCCGACTCACCGGATGAATACGAGAGCATAGCCACCACCGGCTTGACGCCGAAAAGCTCCGCTGTTTTCGCCGATTCGATCGCTATTTCGGCGAGCTGCCGGGCGTCGGGCCGCGGATTGACGGCGCAGTCGCCATAGACCAGCACCCTGTCTTCAAGACACATGAAAAAAACCGAGGACATGATGGTACTGTCCTTCCTGGTCTTGATAAACTCCAGGGCCGGCCGAACGGTGTTGAGAGTGGAGTGGACGGCGCCTGAAACCATGCCGTCGGCATGTCCCTTGTACACCATCATGGTGCCGAAATGGTTGACGCCGCTCATCACATCCCTGGCATTGTCTTTGGTGATGCCCTTGTGTTGACGCAGTTCGAAATAGGTATCTACATACTCCTCGAAAAAGTCCGACCGTGACGGCTCGATAATCTTCACCTCGGGCAGCGACACCCCCAATGAAGTTATCTTTTCCTCTATCACCTCCTTTCTGCCGAGAAGAAGGACGTCGACGGCATCACGGTGAATGACGATTTCCGCCGCCTGAAGTATTCGCTCCTCCTCGCCTTCGGGCAGGACGATGGTCTGCTTGTGCGCGCGGGCCCGCTTTATAAGACCAAACTCGAACATCTTCGGCGAGGTGAACAGCATCCGGTGGCGGATAATGGATTTTCTCAGCTCCGTGGTATCGACGCTGGACTCGAACAATCCCAGCGCTTCGGCAATTTTCCGTGGCGACTCGGCAGTGATGGAGTTTTGAATACCCTCCACCTTGGTGGCGGTGGTGAAGGTATCCTCGCTCACCTTGACAATGGGTACCAGATTTTCCATGCCGTGGAGCAGGTTGCGCAGAAGCTGATCGGGTTCGAGGTAACCGGTGAGGACAAAACCCGCGATGTTGGGCATGGTGGAGGAGCGATAAGCGGCCAGGGTACCCAGGATAATGTCGAGCCGGTCGATAGGCGTTATCACCAGGCTGTCATCGCTGAGGCGTGGCAGATAGTTACGCAGATTCATGGCGGCAACGATGAACCGGGAGACCGGGCGATTGAGCTGCTCCCGGCCATAGATAACCTTGGCGTCGAGGGCTTTGACTATCTCGGCCATGGTGAGGCGGTCCAGGCTCTTTTCGTAGGGTATGGAATAGAGTTGTTCTACACGGCCGGCGAGATTTTCCTTGAGGGCCTCAAGCACCGGCCGGCACACGTCAGCGGGCGTCCTGTTGACAATCAGCGAAAAAATCTTTGCTCCCCGCTCCTCAAAGGATTCAACAGCAAAACGACAGCTGCTGACGATGCCGTCAACAGTCCCCTGAGAGCCATTCGATATCATCAGCACGGGACAGCTGAGGTTATTTGCTATCTCGACATTGAGTTCGAATTCCAGAGAAGAGGAGTCACTTTCCAGATCGGTTCCCAGACAGAGAACGAAATCATGATCGTTTTCCAGTTCCTTGTACTTATGGAGGATGCCCTCCACGAGTTTATCATGCTTTTTTTCGGCAACCAGACTTTTGGCTTCCTCGAAGGTATAGGCGTACATCTGTTCGACGTCCAGATCAAGGCCATAGTGGCTGGAAATGAGATGAATGGCCGTATCAGTATCCTCGCTGCCCTTTTTCTGATTGATGATGGGCCGGAAAAAGGCCACCCGGTCCAGGTTCCTTACCAAAAATTCCATGACGCCAAGGGCTACCAGGGATTTGCCGCTGCGACGCTCAAGTGCTGTTATATATAAGTTTTTTGACATGTCCGCTCCATCTCCTACAGAATCCTACCCGCTCTTGCTCTTCGCCACTTCAAAGCCGGTCCCACAGGCCCGCCCCTGAGGGAGGACATTGGCGAACCTGCTGATACCACACTAAAGTCTTCTCCCGTTTTCGCCATGATTTTTCTCGCCATTCATTTTCTCACCCTCCTCACTCCCTTTTGACGGCGACACGCTTTCCGGGAAAATATTTGTACATTAGCGTTTGTTTCCGGTAGGCTTCAAAATAGAAGGCGCAGCCGGGACGGCACGCAACGTCGACTCTTCTGCCCTGCAGCGTCCCTGCCACGTCCATCATCACTGCTTCCTGGGCTTTTCCTGAAAGATGCACCTTCAGAAAGCTCAGTTGCAGAAACCGGGTAAAACTCACATCACCAGACAACAAGGAGACTTCGATGCTAGGCTTTCACCTGACCTCCGAACAGCTGTCTCTGCAGAAGACGGCCCGCCAATTCGCCCTGACCAGGGTACTGCCCGTCGCCTGGTATTACGACGAAAAAGACGAAACGCCCCTGCAGGTCATCCGCGAGGCCTTCGAGGCCGGGTTTGTCGGTGCGGACATCCCCGAAGACTACGGCGGCAAGGGGCTCGGCCTGGTCGAGTCAGCCCTGATCACCGAGGAAATCGCCGCTACCTGCCCGGGCCTGGCAACATCGATTTTCGACACTTCCCTGGGCATGGAACCGCTGCTGCTTTCAGCCAACAATGCCGCCAAAAAGCACTATCTTCGGCAAATCGCCGAGAAAGGCAAGCTCGCCGCCTTCGCCACTTCAGAGCCGACCATGGGATCGGATGTAGCAGGAATCCGCTGTCAGGCATCAGCCGATGGCCAAGAGTATATTCTCAACGGCACCAAATACTGGATCACCAACGGCGGTATCGCCGACTACCTTTCGGTTTTCGCCACCGTCGATCCCAAAAGCAGGCACAAGGGCATATGCGCCTTTTTCCTGGAAATGGACTGGCCGGGAATAACCGTCGGCAGGACCATTCCGAAAATGGGCCAGCGCTGCTCCAACACCGTCGGCATCAATTTCAAGAACGTGCGGGTTCCCAAAGCCAATATCCTGGCAGAGCCGGGCGACGGCTTCGTCCTGGCCATGAAGACTTTTGCCAGGACCCGTCCCATCATTGGTTCGTTCGGCGTCGGCGCCGCCCGGGCGGCCCTGGAATACAGCCTTGATTATGTCAAGAAGCGGCAGGCCTTCGGCGCCCCCATTGCCGGTTTCCAGGCCATCCAGTTCAAGCTGGCCGAAATGTACCAAAAAATAGAAACCTCCCGTCTGCTCACCTGGAAAGCCGCCTGGGAATCCGATCAGCAGCTGGACAACACGGTAAGCGCCTCCATCACCAAGCTCTATGCCACGGAAACCGCCTTGGAGGTAGTCAACGAGGCGCTGCAGATCTTCGGCGGTTACGGCTATACCAAGATGTTTCCCCTGGAAAAACTGCTGCGCGACGTACGTCTGCTGCGCATATACGAGGGGACCAGCGAAATCCAGCGCCTCATTCTCTCAGACTATCTGCTGAAAAAATACCAGCCGGGTCTGCCGCCGCTGGAAGATCTCGCCCTGCACAGACAGAACGATCCCCTGGATCCGCAGGCGCCGCCTGCCACCGATACAACCTGGCGCTGCCGCATATGCGGCCATGTCCATTACGGCGAGGAGCCGCCGGAGGAATGTCCCTACTGCTTTTTTGCCGGCAGCGCCTTTAAAGAGGTCACCACCGGCTAACCCTAACATTTTATTTAAAATGGCCTGAGTGTTAAATATAACGTTAAATATCAATTTGGTATGGCCAGTTTTGAGGTGATTGTGGAGGTAACAGTTTGTACAATGAGAAAACAATGGCGGTTATGTCCATCTTCACCCGTCGGGCTAACCGGAATGTTCCAGAAATATTGAACCTGGCCGGGCAGAGAGCAAGAATCTGCAGCCGCTACTCCGTGTTTGCTGCCATCAGGGCTTCTTCGAGCAGTTCAAGGATATGGACCGCTTCCACCTCAAGACCGGCATGATTGATACTGTCCTGCAGCTGGATGATGCAGCCGGGACAGGCCGTGGCAATTTTCCGGGCGCCGCTGTCGCGGAGACCGGGTATCTTTTCAGCACCTATTGCCCGGCTGGCATCATAATGGGAGACAGAGAAGGTGCCGCCAAGGCCGCAGCATAGCGATGCTCCTTCCATTTCAACGAAGTCGACATTGGGCAGGGCTTTGAGAAGAGCGCGGGGCGCAGCGGTGATACCATGATTTTTCAAATGGCAGGGATCGTGATAGGTGACCCTGGGACGCTCGGGCCACGGCTTCATGGCGCGCAGCATGTCAACGACGCCGTGTTTTTCGAGAAAAACGCTGAAGTCGATAACCTTGTCGCTGAGGGTTTTATCCGCATGCTCCATTGTGGCGTAGTATTCGCCTATACCCCCGTAGCAAGAGGCACAGGCGGTAATGATTATGCTCTCATCGTATTTGCCGAACGCCTTGATATTGTTTTCGGCCAGTTCCTCAACGGCAGTGCCGGCCCCCGAGGACAGCGCCGGTACGCCACAGCATTTCTGTTTTCTCGGCACATGCACGGAATAGCCGAGCAGGCGGAGAATTTTGACCATGGCCACACCCACCACGGGATAGACGTAGGTGATCGAGCAACCAGCGAAAAACCCCACCACAGGTTTGTCCTTATCTCCTCGAGTAAATTCGGGAACCCGTTCGAAGAGATTGCGCAAAGGCAGTTTCGGCAGTGTCCTTGCTTCCATCCGCTTCATGGGAAAACGCAGGCGCAGGCCGCTTGATTTCGGCACTTCTTTCAAAACCAGTGGCGAGAACAGGGCACCGCCCTTGGTTATGGCTTGCATCAGCGCCCGGGAACCGGTTACCGTCGAGACTGATTTACCGATCAGCGACAGACCCTTGTTATCGGTTATTTCCCTGCGTATGGCCGCAACAATCTCCGGTGTGGCCACCTTGTTCGGACACTTGTTGACGCAGGACCCGCAGAGCAGACACATGCCAATGTTCTGTTCAAGGCGCTCTTCGAGCTTTACGCCGCCGTCGAGCAGGGAAGCCGCCAAAGCAACCTTGCCCCTGGCGACATCACCCTCTCTGCGGCTCAGCCGGTAGGCAGGACAGTGGGCCTGACAGACGCCGCACTTTACGCACTGGCGTATCTGCTCCTCAAAGTCTTTAAGTTTCTTGTTCGTGCTCATATTCAATGACAGAGGCCGGTTGTGTATCGGCCTCAAAAAAGATTTTTCCTGGATTCAAAATATTATGAGGATCGAAGGCCTTCTTGATACCACGCAGATAACCGATCGTCGCTGCATTAAGTTCCATGCCGAGAAAGCGGGCCTTGGACGTGCCTATACCGTGTTCGCCACTGAGCGAGCCCTTAAGGCCGACGGCGGTGGTGAAAATTTTTGCCATAACCTCTTCAACGGTTGCAGCCATACCTTCCTGCCGTAGATCGACCATGACGTTGACATGGATATTGCCGTCGCCTGCATGACCAAAATTGACGATGGGAACCTGGTACCTTGCTGCAATTTTCTCAAGGGCTCGAATCATATCCGGCACCTTCGAGCGGGGAACAACAATGTCTTCGTTGAACTTGTCGGGGTTGATTTTGCGCAGACTCGGGCTGACGTTGCGGCGCACCTGCCATATCTCCTCGGATTCCTCCGGAGTTTCGGCAATACGGACATCGACCACTCCCATGGGCTGCACCACACTGAGAATCTGCTGGGCCTGTTTTTCCAAAAGGAGCGGGTCACCGTCGACCTCGATGATCAGCAGGGCCCGGCAGGCCGGCGGCAGAGGAATAGGAGATATATCGCGAATGCAGTCAATGGTGGTGGCATCGAGAAACTCCAGCGTCGTCGGCACTATGCGGGAGCGGATAATCTCCGATACGGCGCCGGCCGCACCTTCGATGGTTTCGAACTGGACCAGCATGGTCTTTTTGGCCTCCGGCTTCGGCACCAGCTTCAAGGTTATCTCGGTTACAATGCCGAGGGTGCCTTCAGAGCCGACAAAGAGTTTGGTCAGATCATACCCCACTACATTCTTCAGCGTCTGACCACCGGTATGGATGAGCTCACCGCTGGCTGTGACCACCTCCAGACCGAGAACAAAATCCTTGGTAACGCCGTATTTGACGCAACGTGGACCACCGGCGCACTCGGCAACGTTCCCTCCCAGGGTGGAAAATTCCTTGGATGCTGGATCAGGCGGGTAAAAAAGGCCTTGCTTTTCAACCTCTCTTTGCAGATCGGCGGTAATCACTCCCGGCTCAACCACAGCAATGAGATTGTCGCTGTCGATTTCACGGATAGCATTCATCCGGGTGAGCACCAGAACTATGCCGCCATGCACCGGCAACGTTCCCCCGGTAAAGCCGGAGCCGGCGCCTCGGGGCAAAATGGGTATTTTCTGGGAATCGGCCAGCCTGGCAATGTTTCTCACCTGCTCGGTGTTTTCGGCATAGACAACCACGTCGGGCAGAAACTGCTCCTTGGTTGCATCGTAGGAGTGAGTTATCCTATCGCTTTGCGCCACGGAAACATTGGCGGTCCCGACTATCTCTTCAAGGCTTGAAACTGTTTGCCTGTCTATCATCGCTCACCTTCTTCAGTCATTCACCGGCTGTCTGTACTACCTGTCTGTACTACTTCTTGGCATATCCCGACTCACCTTCACAAAGTAAGAACTGCGGCACGAACTGCAAAAAAAAAGCCACCGCTCAAGAAAAGATCATGCCCTCTCCGCCACGGCCAAACCATTGCATTAACCGACGGGGTTGCCGTGAAGAGGCAAAAACATGCCTCTTACCCCCCTTCGCATCGGCACAAACTTTCCCACTACCGGTGCCGGCGAAGCCCCTACTATAGAGATACGTACGAATTCTGCAAGCACATTCCAGGATTTCGGGCAATATACTCCACAGAGTACCTCGTACCGACGGCATATACTCTTTGACGATTCTCCATCGCTCCGGTATGATATTACCCACGAGGTATCATCCGCCTTCGGGTATCTTCTGAAGTCTGCGGACGATTAACAGGGAATTCCGTGCGAATCGGAAACGGGCCCGCCGCTGTAACCGGGGACCAGCCTGCAGAAGGCCACTGGCGTTAACGCCGGGAAGGCGCAGGTAGAGGGATGATCCGGAAGTCAGAAGACCTGCCTCGTAAAAACTCCAGGCCTCCGAGGAAACGAGGCCCAAGGTGCATCTGTGGTGAAATCAGGGACCCCGGATCATACAACTGGTCCGGGCTTTGTGTCGTTCCGGGCCTCTACTTCCAGCAGAGGAGAACACCATGTTACATTGCGAGATTGCATTTGCCAAACAGGCGCTTACGGCCACCACAGACTGGGATATTTTTCAGGCTATCCTGAGAAAATGTTTCACTGTACCCTCCCAATCCCCTGCCAGGGCCCCGGCTCCTGCGGTTAAAAAATAACCGCGACGACGGCAGCTGCAAAATCCTTTTGTTTTGCAGCTGCCCGCCCTAGCTCTCCTGGCGAATCTCCCGGTCATGGATGCCCATGAGATAGAGCAGACCGTCGAGACCGACGCTGGAGATGGTGTTGCCGGCCTTTTCCCTGACGATGGGTTTGGCGTGAAAAGCGACGCCGA
>JGI12109J20283_10491627_pt1 | contig 16741 bp, 20 predicted proteins | sample ElkSlonscriptome_12_FD_20283 | JGI IMG/M metagenome (IMG submission 20283)
TGAAGAATGCCCACAAGCCGGTGGCCTTCGAGTTCTGAGGGAGATTTCCGTGCGTGAACTGGATCCCCTGCAACTGCGCGATCATCTCGCCGGGGCCGATGAGGCGCCGCTGCTGCTGGATGTCCGCGAACCCTGGGAGTTCGAGATCTGCCGGCTGGCGGATTCGGTGAACGTTCCCATGGGACAAGTGGCGAACACGCCGTTGGATCGGGAGCGGGAAATCGTGGTGATCTGCCACCACGGCGTGCGCAGCTACCACGTGGCGGCCTGGCTGGAGAACCAGGGCTTTCAGCGGGTGATCAATCTCAGCGGCGGCATCCACGCCTGGGCGAAACTGGTGGCGCTGGAGATGGCCCGCTACTGAGGGGCCGGCCGCGGATTTCGTCTTGTGGTAATTGGGCAACAGTCGGGAATCTGTCTTTCCAAAACCACATTTGTTGCCTGACGTGCTATAGTGAGTCGTAATTCAGCAACAAGCGGAGAGCATTCATGGGTAGGCTATCCGGAGGATTGCTTGGACTCTCGGTTCTGCTGGCGACCGGTACCGGTTTCGCTGCCGAGGATCTGTTGACGGTTTATCGCGACGCGGTGGCAAGCGACCCTACCCTGAAACGGGCGGCCGCCTTGCGTCTTGCCGACCGGGAAGCTGTGCCCCAGGCTCGTTCCCTGTCGCTGCCGCGCATCGACGGTCGCGCCAGCAAGACCTACCAGCGCAACTTCGACGGCGACGAGCGCATCGACGGCACCTTCAACACCCAGAACATCACCATCTCGGCGGTGCAGCCCATCTTCAACGTGGGTAACCGGGTGTTGCAGGAACAGGCCGAACTGGTGGCCGAACAGGCCGAGGCCGAACTGGCCAGCGTCGATCAGGCGCTGGTCAGCCGGATCATCAACGCTTACCTGGACGTGCTCCAGGAGCAGGCCGACGTCACCTTCGTGCTGGCCGACAAGGAGGCCACCGCTCAGCAACTGGAGCAGGCCCGACGGCGTTTCGAGGTGGGGCTGATCACCATCACCGACGTGGAGGAGGCCCAGGCCGCGCTGGATCGGGTGATCGCCGACGAGGTGGTGCAGCGTAACGACGTGGACGCGGCGCTGGAGGCGCTTCGCGAGATCACCGGCGAGTCCTACCGGAATCTCTACGAACTCTCCACCCGGGTGCCGTTGTCGCCGCCCGAGCCCTCCGCCCCCGAGGTGTGGGTGCAGGCGGCGCTTTCCAACAACCCCGAGGTGATCGCCAGCAGCCTCGGCGCCGGCATCGCCCGCAAGAACGTGGAATTCGAGAAGGCCGACCGGCTGCCCACCCTGGATCTGCAGGCCGCCGTGGAGCACAACCGCAACAATCGTAACGACCCCAAGGCCATCAACGATGCCCGCATCGGCGTGGTGCTGAACGTGCCCATCTATCAGGGCGGGGCCATCGCCTCGCGGATCCGCGAGGCGGCGTTTCGCTTCGAGGCTGCCAAGGAGGCCCTGGAGGGTGATCAGCGGGAGGTGGTGCGCCGGGTCCAGGACGCCTACCGCAACGTGCTGGCGGCCATCAGCCTGATCCAGGCCCAGGACCAGGCCCGCACCTCGGCGCGCTCCTCGTTGGAGGCCACCGAGGCCGGCTACGAGGTGGGCACCCGTACCATCGTCGATGTGCTGGAGGCCCAGCGGGTGCTGTTCAATGCCGAGCGCAACTACCAGATCGGCCGCATCGCCTACATCCGCAACCTGGTGGCCCTGGAGGCCGCCGCCGGCACCCTCTCCGAGGAGGAGGTGGTGCTGATCAACGGCTGGCTGGAGCCGCCGCGAAGTTAACCCACACGAGTTTTTGCCACCCCCATGGATTGTCAAACCACCCCCGTCGTCGCCGGGCGCGACGACGATGCCCGTTTCCTGGATCTCGGCCGCACGGTGCTGGAGATCGAGGGGCGGGCGCTGGCCCGGCTGCGGGAAAACCTCAACGGTGATTTCGTCCGCGCCTGCCGGGTGCTGCTGGCCTGCGAGGGCCGCATCATCGTCATCGGCATGGGCAAATCAGGCCATATCGGCGGCAAGCTCGCCGCCACCCTGGCCAGTACCGGCAGCCCCGCCTTCTTCGTGCATCCGGCCGAGGCCAGCCACGGCGATCTCGGCATGATCACCGCCAAGGACGTGGTGCTGGCCCTGTCCAACTCCGGCGAGACCGGCGAGATTCTCACCATCCTGCCGCTCATCAAGCGGTTGCACGTGCCGCTGGTGGCCATGACCGGCAATGCCCGCTCCACCCTGGCCACCCGCGCCGATGTGCATATGGACGTGGGCGTGGAACAGGAGGCCTGCCCGCTGAATCTCGCGCCCACCGCCAGCACCACCGCGGCGCTGGCCATGGGCGACGCGCTGGCGGTGGCGCTGTTGGAGGCGCGGGGCTTCACCAGCGCCGATTTCGCCCGCTCCCATCCCGGTGGGCGCCTCGGCCGGCGGCTGCTGCTGCTCACCGAGGACGTGATGCACACCGGCGAGCAGGTGCCTTGCAGCCACCCTGACGACAGTCTCGACCGGGCGCTGCTGGAGATGACTCGCAAGGGGCTCGGCATCACCTTCGTGGTGGAGGGGGACACGGTGCTCGGGGTATTCACCGACGGCGACCTTCGCCGGGTGCTGGACCGGCGCCTGGATATCCATGATCTTCCCATCCGCCAGGTGATGACCCGCCACTGCCAGAAGGTCCACGCCGGCACCCTGGCCGCCGAGGCGCTGGCGCTGATGGAGACCCACAAGGTCAACGCCCTGCCGGTGGTGGACGCCGCCGAGCGGCTGGTGGGTGCCCTCAACATGCACGATCTGCTGCGGGCCGGGGTGGTATAACCCCGGGGCCGTGTACCGCCGACATCGCCAAGCGGCCCGACTGACTCTATAATTGCAGTAGGCAATTCCGGTTCCCCCGGGCCGCTCTTCTCCCCGTGCGGGACGTCGTCACGGCCCGTCCACCCCGTCAAGGATCTCGTCAACGATGGTACGTGGCATACTGGGCCTGGCGGTATTGCTGGTCCTGGCGGTATTGAGTTCCTGGTTCCTGGCGACCCTGGAGTCCACCCTGGAAATTGCCGCCCGGCAACCCACCGCGCCGCCGTTGACCATGGCCCGGGTGCAGGCCATGCGGATGACCGCCGAGGGCGTTCGCGAATACGCCATCGCCACGCCGGAACTGGTGCAACTGCCCGACGACGGCGGTACCCTGTTGCGCCAGCCCCGGGTTGACGTCTACCGGGACGGTACCATCCGGGACTGGCTGCTGCGCGCCGAGGACGGCTGGATCGCCCCGGATAACGACCTGATCCAGCTACGCCGCGCCGTGACCCTGGTGCGCCCCGCCCTGGACGGGCGCTCGCCGGTGGTGATCACCACCCGCGACGTGCGCATCCACCCGGATCGGGATCTGGTGGAGGGGGAGGCACCGGTGCGCATCCAGACCCCCGAGGCGGTGGTGGAGGCGGTGGGCTTCCGGGCCTTCGTCCAGGAGGATCGACTAGAACTGTTAACCGATGTACGGGGGAGTTATGCACCCGCCATTCCCTGAGATTTTCCGGGTTCCCGCCAGCCGGCACGGGCTTGCAGCGCTGCTGCTGGCCGGCGCCATGGGTGTGGCCGAGGCCCTGCCCGAGGACCGCGAGAAACCCATTCAGATCGAGGCCGACAGCGCCGAACTCGACCAGAACGCCGGGGTGATCACCTACAGCGGCAACGTGGTGGTGGTGCAGGGCACCATGCGGCTCACCGCCGACACCGGCAAGATCTTCCTGGAGGCCGGGGAGTTCCAGCGCATGGAGGCCCTCGGCAGCCCCACCACCTTTCGCTATCAGCCCGATGTGGACAAGGAGGTGATCGACGGCGAGGGGCGCCGGGTGGAGTACAACGTGGAGACCGGTAAGGTGACGGTGAACGACAACGCCCGCTTCACCCAGGGCCAGGACGTGTTCACCGGGGATTTCATCGAGTACGACCTGGCCACCGACGTGATCCGTGCCGACAGCAAGGAGGGCGGCCGGATCCGATTGGTGATCCAGCCCAAGACCGTGCAGGATCAGTGATGGCTCGCCTGGCCGCCCGGGAGATCGTCAAGCGCTACCGGCGCCGCCGGGTGGTGGACGCCGCCTCGCTGTACGTGGACAGCGGCACGGTGGTGGGCCTGCTCGGTCCCAACGGCGCCGGCAAGACCACCAGCTTCTACATGATGGTGGGGCTGATCGGCTGCGACGAGGGGCGCATCACCCTGGACGAGCGGGATATCACCCGGTTGCCCATGCACGCCCGGGCCCGACTCGGCATCGGTTATCTGCCCCAGGAGCCCTCGGTGTTTCGCAAGCTCACGGTGCTGGAGAATATCCTCGCGGTGCTGGAGACCCGGCGCGATCTCAACCGCGAGGCGCGGTTGCGGGTGGCCGAGACCCTGCTCCACGAGTTCAACGTGACGCATCTGCGCGACACCCCCGGCATCAGCCTCTCCGGGGGTGAGCGGCGCCGGGTGGAGATCGCCCGGGCGCTGGCCACCGAGCCGCGGTTTATTCTGCTGGACGAGCCCTTCGCTGGCGTCGACCCGTTGTCGGTGACCGATATTCAGCGCATCATCGGTCATCTCTGCCGGCGCAATATCGGCGTGCTGATCACCGACCACAACGTGCGCGAGACCCTGGGAATCTGCGATCATGCCTATATTCTGGACAAGGGCCGGGTGATCGCCGAGGGCGGCGCCCACGAGATCCTGGCCAACCGGCAGGTCCGGGAGGTGTACCTGGGGGAGGCGTTCACGCTGTAATCCATGGGCTTGGCAATTTTTCACGGTCTGGGTCTGTAACCCGTGGCATGGAACATGCTATTTTTAGGATGAAAGTCTGGTATAAGCTTAAGGAAATCTGGAACATGCCCGAAGGCGACCATCCATGAGACAGTCTTTACAACTGCGTCTGAACCAGTCGTTGACCATGACGCCGCAGTTGCAGCAGGCCATCAAGCTGCTGCAACTGTCGAGTCTCGACTTGCAGGTGGAGATCCAGAGTATCCTCGACTCCAACCTCATGCTCGAGCGCGATGAGGAAACCTCCGAGACCGCCCTGCCCGCCGAGGAAGCCCCGGCGCCCGCGGAGAGCCGCGAGCGTACCAGCGAGAGCGAGGTGAGTAGCTCCACCGATACCCTGCCCGACGATCTGCCGGTGGACAGCGCCTGGGAGGATGTCTACGACAGCTACGACGGCTCCACCAGTTACTCGCGCAACGACGACGACCAGATGTCGGGCTACGAGCGTCAGGGCACCACCGAATCCCTGCATGACTACCTGGTCTGGCAGATGGAACTCACCCCCTTCAGCGATACCGACCGGCTCATCGCCATGGCCATCATCGATGCGGTGACCGAGGCCGGTTATCTGGGCGCGAGCCTGGAGGATATCCACCAGGGCCTCACCGAACTGGAGGTGGAGTTCGACGAGGTGGAGGCGGTACTACACCGGGTGCAGCGCTTCGATCCCCCCGGGGTGGCGGCCCGCGACGTGGCCGAGTGCCTGCTTCTGCAACTGGATCAACTACCCGCCGACACGCCGCGCCTGGAGGAGGCCCGCCAGCTCATCCGCCACCGGCTGGACATGCTGGGCAACCGCGACTTCAACGGCCTGATGCGGCGCATGAAACTCTCCCGGGAGGAACTCCAGGAGATCATCTCGCTGATCCAGTCGCTGAACCCCCACCCCGGTACCCAACTCTCCACCACCGAGCCCCAGTACGTGGTCCCGGATGTGTTCGTCACCCGCAACAGCAGCGGCTGGCGGGTGGAACTGAACCCCGAGAACGCGCCGAAACTGCGGATCAACTCCCAGTACTCGTCACTGGTGCGCCGCGCCGACAACAGCTCCGACAACACCTATCTCAAGAATCATCTCCAGGAAGCCCGCTGGTTCCTGAAGAGCCTCAAGAACCGCAACGAGACCCTGCTGCGGGTGGCCATCTGTATCGTCGAGCGCCAGCGGGAGTTCTTCGAACACGGCGAGGAATACATGAAACCGCTGGTGCTGCGCGACATCGCCGAGACCATGGAGATGCACGAGTCCACCATTTCCCGGGTCACCACCCAGAAATACATGCACACGCCCCGGGGCATCTTCGAGTTCAAATATTTCTTCTCCAGCCATGTCAATACCAGTGATGGTGGCGAGGCGGCCTCCACCGCCATCCGCGCCAAGATCAAAAAACTCATCAGCAACGAGGACCCACAAAAACCCCTGAGCGACAGTAAAATCGCCAACATCCTCAGCGCCGAGGGTATCAACGTCGCCCGACGCACCGTGGCCAAATACCGCGAATTGATGTCCATTCCCTCGTCGTCCGAGCGCAAGAACCTGGCCTGAGCCGTCCATAACCACCGACCCGCAACCGCGCTATAAGGAGTTCAACACTCATGCAAGTCAAACTCACCGGCCATCGTATCGATATCACCAGCGCACTCCGGGATTACGTCAACGACAAGCTGGAGCGGGTGGAGCGCCACCACGACGGCGCCACCAGCGTGCATATCATTCTCTCCGTGGAGAAACTCCGGCAGAAGGCGGAGGCGACCCTGCATGTGGCCGGCAACGACATCCACGCCGATGCCGAGGAGTCGGATATGTACGCCGCCATCGACGGCCTGATGGACAAGCTGGACCGCCAGATCAAGAAGCACAAGGACAAGCTCAACGACAAGCATCGCAACGAGAAGACCCGCGATTACAACGCCTGAGCGGCGAGGCCACCCATGAAAATCGCAGACCTGTTGACTCCCGAGCGTGTCGCCTGTCGCAACGACCTGACGAGCAAGAAACGCACGCTGGAGGCCCTCGGCGAGTTGATCGCCACCGCCCAGTCGGATCTCTCCGCGCAGGCCATCTTCGACAGCCTGATCGGCCGGGAACGGCTCGGGAGCACGGGTCTGGGACACGGGGTGGCGCTGCCCCACGGGCGCCTGAGCCGTAGTCGCCAGGCGGTGGGGGCCTTCATCCGGCTGGAGCAGGGGGTGGATTTCGATGCCCTGGATCAACAGCCCGTGACGCTGCTGTTCGCCCTGCTGGTGCCCGAGCATTTCACCGATGAACACCTGAAGATCCTGGCCTATCTGGCGGAGATGTTCAGCGACCGGGCGTTCTGCGATATCCTGCGGGCCACCGAAGACGATCAGACGCTGTTCCAGCGGCTGGTCTCCTGGGAACCCTTCACCTCCTCCGTGTGATGACCGCCGACCTGGAAACGTCCGTCCACGGTACGTTGCTCCGGGTCGCCGATACCGGGGTGCTGATCACCGGCCCTGCGGGTAGCGGCAAGAGCCAGCTGGCCCTGGAACTGGTGCGGGCCGGCCACTGTCTGGTGGCGGACGATCTGGTGATCCTCCGCCGCCACGCCGATGGCCGGTTGCGCGGCCGGGGCGTGGAGACGGGCCGGGGGTTTCTGCTGGTGCGGGGCCTCGGGGTACTGGATGTCGAGGCGCTGTTCGGCACCGGGGCGGCCATTCGGGAGTCCCCCGTCGACCTGCAACTGCGACTGTGGGTGGACCATGCCGATCAACACGACGATCCCCTGCGGGGATGCCGCCGCAGCCGCCAGTGGCTCGGAGTGGCAGTGGAGGAACTGGCCCTGCAGGCGTCACGGCCGGGGCTTGCCACGCTGGTGGAGGTGGCGATCCAGGAACTGCGCCTGCGCTGCCGGGGTCATCGGGCCGAGCAGGGCCTGTCCGCCCGGCTCGGTGCTCGCCTGAGGAGGGATAATCCATGCGAATGATCGTGGTCAGCGGCCTGTCCGGTTCGGGCAAGAGCATCGCCCTGGAGACCCTGGAGGATCTCAACCACTATTGCGTGGACAACCTGCCGGTGGAACTGCTCGGCCCCTTCGCCGAGACGGTGCTGACCCACGGCGAGATGGCCCCCGCTGTCACCGCAGTGGGCATCGATGCGCGCAATTTCCCCGATGCCCTGGCGCGCTTTCCGGATATCCTGGGCCAGTTGCGCGATAGCGGTCTGGAGGTGGAGATCCTGTTCCTGCAAGCCGATAACGAGACCCTGTTGAAGCGCTACAGCGAGACCCGGCGTCCCCATCCGCTGAGCCTGGACGGAGTGCCGTTGGCCGAGGCGATCCAGCGGGAGCGGACACTGCTGGAGCCCATCGCCACCCATGCCAAGCTGATCATCGACACCAGCCACACCAATATCCACGAACTGCGACATCTGATCCGCAGTCGGGTGGCCAACCGGCCCAGCGGTACCGTGTCCCTACAATTCATCTCCTTCGGTTTTCGCAACGGAGTGCCGGACGAGGCCGATTTCGTGTTCGATGTGCGCTGCCTGCCCAATCCCCACTGGGAGCCGCGGCTGCGCTGCCTCACCGGGCTCGATCCGCAGGTGATGGCGTTCCTGGACGAGCAGCCCGAGGTACAGCGCATGGTGGCCGACATCGGCGAGTTTCTGGGTCACTGGATTCCCCGTTTCGAGGCCGGAGATCGCAGTTATATCACCGTGGCGGTGGGCTGTACCGGTGGCCAGCACCGTTCGGTATACATCACCGAGGCGCTGGCCCGGCGGTTGCGCCAGCACCGGCCCAACATCATGACCCGCCACCGGGAACTGCGCTGAACCCCCCGCCCCATGCCCAGTCGTCGGATCACCATCGTCAACAAACTCGGCCTGCACGCCCGGGCCGCTGCCAAGTTCGTCACCCTGGCCTCGCGCTTCGGCTGCGATATCCGGCTGGACCGCGACGGGCGCCGGGTCAACGCCAAGAGCATCATGGGGGTTATGATGCTGGCCGCCGCCAGGGGCGCGGAACTGCTGCTGAGCGCCGAGGGCGAGGACGCCGAGCAGGCCCTCGCCAGCCTGGAGGCGCTGGTGGCCGACCGCTTTGGCGAGGGCGAGTAGGGAGCGCGCCTTCAGGGCAACAGATCCACCAGTTCCCGGCGGATCTGCTCCAGCAACTGTTCCGGTGGCGAGGCGTCCTTGTGGAACACCCGCGCCACCCCGTCGTTGAGAAACCGCCGGTCCTGCGGGCTGAGATCCCGGGCGGTGAGCACCACCACCGGGATCTTCGCCCAGCGCGGCACCGCCCGCAGCCGGCGGATCAACTCGAATCCGTCCATCTCCGGCATCACCAGATCCAGCAGCAGCAGATCCGGCACCCGTTGCTGGAGTTGCTCCAGCGCCAGCCGGCCGTTGGCGGCGGCCATGGTCTGCCAGCCGGCCCGCCCCAGCTGACCCACCAGCAATTCCCGGGTGCTGGCATGGTCCTCCACCACCATCACCCAGCGGGGTTCGCCCGGATCGCCCCGGTAGCGACCCAGCACCCCGGCCAGTTGCTCGGCGCTCACCGGTTTCACCAGAAAATCCGCCGCACCCAGGGCATAGCCGGTGTTGCGCTCGTCGACGATGGACACCATGATCACCGGGATGGTGGCGGTGTTGGGATCGGACTTCAACGCCGCCAGCACCGCCCAGCCGTCCAGCCCGGGCATCAGCACATCCAGGGTGATGGCCACCGGCTGGAGTTCCCCGGCCAGCCGTACCCCCTCGGCGCCGTGGCTGGCGGTGGCCACCCGGTAACCCAGCCGGCCCAGATAACGCCCCAGCAGATCCCGCACCGATTCCTCATCGTCCACCACCAGCACCAGCGGATCGCCCGGCTGACCCTGCATGGGCGACACCGGACGGGGTTGGTCCGGGGGATGGCGCGGCAGGCGCACGGTGAAGGTGCTGCCCTCGCCGGGGGCGCTGACGGCGGTGATCTCGCCGCCCATCAGTTCCGCAAAATACCGGCAGATTGCCAGTCCCAGACCGGTGCCGCCATGGCGCCGGCTGTGGGAGCTGTCCACCTGGGTGAAGGGCTGGAACAGCCGGGCCAGTTGCGCCGCCTCGATGCCCACCCCGCGGTCGATCACCTGGAACACGATCTCCTCGCCCTCGCGGTGGACCTTCACGGTGATCCGCTCCTCCTCGGTGAACTTGCTGGCGTTGGACAGCAGGTTCAGCAGAATCTGGCGGACCTTGCCGAGATCGGCGGTCATGCTGCCCACGTTCACCGCGCAGTACACCGCCAGGGTATTGGCGTGTTCGCGGATCAGCGGTTGCACGGTGGTGGCCACCTCGTCCAGCAGGGTGCGCACCTGGAATACCTCCGGGCGCAACTCCAGCTTGCCGGCCTCGATCTTGGAGATGTCCAGGATATCGTTGATGATCCCCAGCAGATGACGGCCGGCGGCGCTGATACGGTCCACATCGGCCATCATATCCGGTTGTTCCAGGGCCTCGGCGTCCTCGCGGATCATCTCGCTGTAGCCGATGATGGCGTTCAGTGGGGTGCGCAACTCATGGCTCATATTGGCCAGGAACTCGCTCTTGGCCTGGGTGGCGGCCTCGGCGGCGGCGCGCGCCGCCTGGGCCTCGCGGGCTTCCTGCAGGACGGTCATCTCCTTGCCCAGCAGGCGGCTGATCCACAGCGCCAGAAACAGGAAGGTGGCGGTGCTCAGGCCCCCCAGTAGCAGCGCCCGTTGCCAGACCACGGTGAGCGCCTGCTCCATGGCCATGGCATTGTTCCGGTGGGCTTCCCGGAGTTGCGCCATGAAGTCCTGCTGGAAGCGGTCCAGGTGCTGGAACTGGGTACGCAGGCTCTGGATGATCCGGTCGCGCTCTGCCAGCAGACTGCGCAGTTCCCGTAGCAGGCGCTGGGCCTGGGCCGGTGCGGGTTCGCGCTCCAGGCTGGCCCGCACCCGGTCGAAGGCCTCGCGCCAGCGACCGGTGCGCTCCCAGAGGGTGTCCAGTTGCCGTTCCACCGGGGCCAGTGTGGCCAGTGCCGGGTAACGCGCCAGCAGTTCCGCCAGCGCGGTGTTCCACGCCTCGGCATCCGGGGGAATTTCGTCGCCCAAACGGGCCAGAAACGCCTGTCGGGTGTGGGAGCGCCAGCGCTCCACCCGGGAGCCCAGCAGCAACTGGCTCTGTTCCTCCCCAGCCCAGTCCAATCGCTGCTGGTTGGCCTGGGAGACGGTCCAGAACAGGCTGGCCAGCACCATCGCGCCGCCCACCAGCGCCACCCCCACCAACGCCCAGATCAGCACCAGGATGGTTTTCGGCTCCCGCGATCCGGGGGCTTTCATGACGGCGCCCTCACCGGCGAACAACCACCCTGGTGACCTCGCCAGGAGGCGCCGTGGCCACCGGCCCGCGCCCGTCCGGCAGCATTCCTCCACGTACGATCAGATCCAGCATGCAAGCCCCCGTCCGGCCAGTAGGGGCGGACCCATGGGTCCGCCCGGTCCTACAGTTTGGCCGAGACACGGCGAGGATGGTAGGGGCACACCCATGGGTCCGCCCGGTCCGGGAGGAGCCCGTCGTCGGCTAGCCGCCGAAGCGGGGCTCCGGCAAGCCCGCCACCGGCGCCCGTACCGCGAACAATCCCCCGGATTGCGGGTATGTTTCCAGCTCCTGCGCATCCGAGAGCTTGCGCGCGGTGGTGATGTAGAGGGTGCGCAGATCTGCGCCACCGAAGGCCACCATGGTGGGGTAGCGCGCCGGCAGCGGGATCTCGGTGACGATCTCGCCCCGGGGGTTCAGTCGCACCACCCGGCCCCCGGCGAACAGCGCCGACCAGTAATGGCCCTCGCTGTCCACCGCCGCGCCGTCGGGGCGGCCCTCGCCGTGGGGAAAGCGGTGGAACAGGCAGCGCTCCCCCGGTTCGCCGCGCGCCATGTCGAAGTCGTGGACATGGATCTCGTGCTCCGGGGTATCGGCCCAGTACATACGGCGCCCGTCGGGGCTGAAGGCGAGCCCGTTGGCGGTGTATACCGGGCCGGCGTGGCGGGTCACCGTGCCGTCCGGGTCGAGCCGGTACAGCCAGGCCTCCTTGCGGTCCTTGGGCTGGTACATGGTGCCGGCCCAGAAGCGGCCCCGGGGATCGCAGCGCCCGTCGTTGAAGCGGGTGCTGGCGCGGTCGTAGTCCGGCGAGGGCAGGCGGGTGATCTCGCCGCCTGGCAGGTCGATGAAGGCAAACCCCGAGCGCAGCGCCGCCACCACACCGCCCTCCCGGCGGGCGATGCAGCCGATCTCCTCGCCGATCTCCCAGGCGCGGTCCTCGCCGCTGGCTGGATCGAAGCGGTGCAGCCGGCAGCCGTCGATATCCACCCAGTACAGGCACTGCTCGATCTCGTCCCAGACCGGGGATTCGCCGAGCAGTGCCCGGGCGTCCAGCACGCATTCGGGGTGCATGATCTCGCCCATGGTCTAGCTCCGCTGATTCTGGCTGACGGTGACCGCTTCCCGGGCCAGGGCGGTGATGCCCGCCCAGTCGCCCGACAGGATCTTGTCGGGGGGCGCGATCCACGAACCGCCCACGCAGAGCACGTTGGGCAGTTGCAGATAGGCGGCCAGGTTATCCGGCCCCACGCCGCCGGTGGGGCAGAACATCACCTCCGCCAGCGGCCCGTGGAAACTCTTCAGCAGCGGTATCCCCCCGGCGGCCTCGGCGGGGAAGAACTTCAGCCGGTCGAAGCCGGCCTCCAGCGCCATCACCACCTCGGAGGCGGTCATCACCCCGGGCAGGGTGGGCAGCCCACTGTCACGGGCCGCGGCCAGCAGCGCGGGGGTGGAGCCCGGGGTGACGGCGAAGCGGGCGCCGGCCTCGCGGGCCTCGGTGAACTGGTGGGCGCGGGTGACGGTACCCACCCCCACCACGCCGCCGTCGACTTCGCTCATGGCGCGGATGGCGTCCAGGCCGACCGGGGTGCGAAGGGTCACCTCCAGTACCGGCAGACCGCCTGCGATCAGGGCTCTCGCCAGCGGTACGGCGGTGTCCACGTCGTGGATGCTCAGCACCGGAATCACCGGGGCCATACGCATCAGGGCATCGGTGGTGAGGGGGGTCACACTCATGAGCAGGCTCTCCCATGGTAAGCTTTTCGCGGTGGCGGGAAGGGCGCTGACCGACGACAATGGTAAGCCATGGGCCACGGACTCCGCCTTATTATAGGATGGACAGCGCGGGGAACCCGGGGGTCCGCTCCACCATGAATGGATCGCCCATGTCGCGAATGCTATTGATGCTTATCCGGCTGTATCGCTATTCTCTGAGCCCGTTTCTCGGCAATCGCTGCCGCTTTCTGCCCAGTTGCTCGGCCTATGCCGAGGAGGCCATCCAACTGCATGGTCCCTGGCGCGGCTCATGGCTGGCGGCAAAACGCCTGCTGCGCTGCCAGCCCTTCTGCCCCGGCGGTTTCGATCCGGTGCCGCCGCCCCGGCAGCACGGGGATTCCTGAACTATCCTGGAACAGGTCCAGTTGCCATTCCGGGAGTTTTCTTGATGAGCGCCAACACCTACGACAGCGGCCGTCTGAACCTGCCCTTCGTCGGACACTGCACCTTCGGCAAACGCCCGCCCTGCCTGGATCCGGCGCGGCTGGACGCGGATGTGGCGATCCTCGGGGCGCCCTTCGACATGGGTACCCAGTATCGCCCCGGCGCGCGCTTCGGCCCCCGTGCCATCCGCGAGGCCAGCACCCTGTTCTCGTTTGGCCACGGCGGCGCCTACGACCATGAGGACGATGTGCTGTATCTGCCCATGGACGAGGTGCGGATCGTCGACGTGGGCGATGCCGACATGATCCATACCGATTCCATGGGCAGCCACGAGAACATTCATCAATCGGTGTGCCTGATTCTCGACCGCGGCGCGCTGCCGGTGGTGCTGGGGGGCGATCACTCGGTGCATATCCCCTGCATCCGGGCGTTTGCCCACCAGTCGCCGGTGCATCTGGTGCAGATCGACGCCCATCTGGATTTCGTGGACCAACGCCACGGGGTGCGCTTCGGCCACGGCAATCCCATCCGCCGGGCCTCGGAGATGGATCACGTGACCGGCATCACCCAGCTCGGCATCCGTAACGTCTCCTCCTCCAACCGCGAGGACTACGCCGCCGCCCGGGCGGCGGGCTCCACCGTCCTCTCGGTGCGCCAGGTGCGGGCGCTGGGTGTTGCCGGGGTGCTGGCCAGGATCCCCGCCGGGGTGCGCTACTACATCACCATCGACATCGACGGCTTCGACCCCAGCATCGCCCCGGGCACCGGCACCCCCAGCCACGGCGGATTCCTCTACTACGAGGTGATGGAGATCCTCCAGGCGCTGACCCGCCAGGGCGAGGTGGTGGGGATCGACCTCTGCGAGGTGGCGCCGGACTACGACCCCACCGGCAGCACGGCGATCCTCGCCGCCCAGGTGCTCATGAACCTGCTGGGCTATGTGTTCCATGCCCGGCGGGGGGCGCGAAGTTGAAGCCGTAGGGCAGCAGTCGCTCGATATCCAGCACCTCGCAGAGGGTATCGTCGGCGCCGCTGTCGATGAGGATCAGGGCATCGTCCAGGGCCAGTTCTTTATGGGTGAACTCCTTGATCACCTGCCGGCAGATGCCGCAGGGGGAGCGCTCGGCCAGCGGCGCGGTGAGGTTATCGGCGCAGGAGACCGCCAGGTACCTGATGCGCCGCAAGCCCCTGGACGCCGCCGCCACCAGCGCCGAGCGCTCGCCGCAGCAGGTGCCCCCGAAAGAGCTGTTCTCGATGTTGGCGCCGCTGTAGACGGTGGCCGTCGGGTCATCGGCCATGATCAGCGCCGCCCCCACCCGGAACCGGGAGTAGGGGGCGTGGGCGTTGCGGGCCGCCTGCCGGGCGGCATGGACCAGCGTCGCCAGTTGCGCCGGGTCCACCGGCACCTGACGCGCCGGCACCCGGTGGCCGGGGATGCGCAGCGCCCCGTGGGGCGTGTCGATAAGCTGATCCGGCAGGTGGATGGCGGGCAGGGTGAGGGTGATCATGGCGGCTCCGGGTTGCACTGACCACCCCAGTCTAGCAAGCCCCTCAGGCCGCCGCCCCCAGGCAGTCCGCCAGCGCCGCGCCGAGATTCTCCAGCAACTGGAAATAGGCCTCAGGCCCCGGGGTGAGTTCAGCACCCAGCGGATCCAGCACCGCGGATCTCGCCCCGGTATCCTCGATCAGGGTCTGCACCAGCGCCGGGCGAAACTGCGGCTCGGCGAACACGCAGGCGATGTCGTGGCTGGTGAGGCGCTGGCGGATCTCCCGCACCCGGCCCGCGCCCGGCTGGCGCTCCGGATCCACCGTGATGGCCCCCACCCCGGCCAGCCCGTAGTGGCGCTCGAAGTATTGGTAGGCGTCGTGGAACACCAGGAAGGGCAGCTCGCGCACCGGCGCCAGCCGCTCGGACAGGCTCGCATCCAGGGCTTGCAAGCGGGCATCCAGTGCGGCGGCATTGTCGCGGTAGGTGCCGGCGTGGTCGGGGTCCAGTTCGGCCAGCCGTTCAGCCACCGCCGTGACGATGATCCGGGCATTGGCCGGACTCAGCCACAGGTGCAGATCCAGGTCGCCGTGGGCATGCCCGTCGTCGTGGCCATGGTCATCGTCGTGGTCGTGCTCGTCATCGTGGGCATGCTCATCCTCATGGGCATGCTCATCCTCATGACTGTGGCCATGGTCATCGTCTTGGTCATGGGCGTGGGCTTCCCATAAACCTCCCTCGCGCACCGGGTACAGCCGGATGTCCTCCAGCGCCGCCACCGCGAGGCGCGGCGTATCGGTATTCTCCAGCGGATTCAGCAGGAAGGTCTCCAGATCCTCGCCCACCCACACCAGCAGATCGGCGTTGGCCAGCGAGCGCATATCCGAGGGGCGCAGGCTGTAGTTGTGGGGCGAGGCGCCCCCGGGCAACAGCAACTCGGGTTCGGCCACCTCGCCCATCACCCCTGCCACCAGCGAGTGCAGGGGGGGCAGCGTCACCACCACCCGGGGCTGGGCCAGGGCCAGAGGCGATACGCAGAGCAGTAGCGTCAACGACAACCAGTGGAAAACCATTCGATGCATGGGGAAGTGACCTCGTGAAGGGGAGAATGGAATGTTATATTGTAACGTTTATAGCCAGCGGAGTTAGCCATGTCCAGTGCCCTGTTGCATGCCCGGGAGGTCGGTCTCGCCATCGACGACACCGTGCTGCTGGAATCCGTGTCGCTGAGCCTGGCGGCCGGCGAGATCGTTACCCTGATCGGTCCCAACGGCGCTGGCAAGACCACCCTGGTGCGGGTGCTGCTAGGTCTGCTCCGTCCGGGCCGCGGCGAGGTGTGGCGCGCCCCCGGGATGCGGGTGGGTTACATGCCCCAGCGCCTGCCGGTGGAGGACACCCTGCCCCTCAGCGTGGCCCGTTTCGTGGCGTTGGCCGGACGTTACTCCGGGATCCAGGTGCAGGCGGCGCTGGCCGAGGCCGGCGCCGGGCATCTGCCCGACCGGCCCCTGCAACGGATTTCGGGGGGTGAGTTCCAGCGGGTGTTGCTGGCCCGGGCGCTGCTGCGCCGGCCGCAACTGCTGGTGCTGGACGAACCGGCCCAGGCGGTGGACGTGAACGGTCAGTACGAGTTCTACGATCTGATCCAGCGGCTGCGCCGGGAGCGGGGTTGCGGGGTGCTGCTGGTATCCCACGATCTGCATCTGGTGATGGCCCACACCGATCGGGTGCTGTGCCTGAACCGGCATGTCTGCTGCGAGGGTGCGCCCCGGGAGGTGAGCGATCACCCGGCCTACCGGCAACTGCTGGGCCGGGAGGGCAGCCGCCATCTGGCGGTGTATCCCCACCACCACGATCACCACCACGATCTGCACGGACAGGTGGTGGGTCATCGCCATGGATGAATTCTTGATCCGGGCGGTGGCGGGGGGGCTCGGGGTGG
>JGI12109J20283_10636054_pt1 | contig 16730 bp, 15 predicted proteins | sample ElkSlonscriptome_12_FD_20283 | JGI IMG/M metagenome (IMG submission 20283)
GCGCATCGAGCCGGTCTGCGACCTTGAGCGCGCCGCGCAGCGGATAGCCGGCTGTAACGGCCTTGACGTCGAACAGCGCACTCTCGTCGCCGGCAAACAGGACCGTCGACAAAGTGATCATGTCGCTGGTTGCCAGCCCCAGATCCTCGGCACGCCGGCCGAATTCCTCGGGCAGCGGCGCACGATCGCTGACGACGACGTCGGCGGCCAGCACTTCGCCGGCCTGACGCTCCAGCGCGCGGCCGACCCGATCGGTGAACAGGCTCACCGCCGACAGCGCGGCGGTCGCGACCGCGAGGCCGGCGATCAGCATCCACAACGCGCCGGACCGCCCCTGGCGCAGCAGCAGGCGTCCCGACAGCGCGGCGCTGTTCAACTCGACGCCCCGGCGGCCTGCTGCGCCGGCTCCGATTCATCGGCCGCTGCCAGCTGACCGTCGTCGATCGTCGCCACGCGGTCGCATCGCTCCGCCAGACGCGGGTCGTGGGTGACCAGCACCAGTGCCGTCCCCTGATCGCGGTTGAGCCTGAACAGCAGATCGGCGATCGCGTCGCCCGTTTTGCGGTCGAGATTCCCGGTCGGCTCGTCTGCAAACAGGATCGCCGGATTACCGGCGAAAGCACGCGCGATCGCCACCCGCTGCTGCTCGCCGCCTGAGAGCTGCCGCGGATAGTGGCCGAGCCGGTGCGACAACCCGACGCGATCCAGCGCCTCGCGCGCACGGTCCTTCGGCTGGTCGAACCGCCCGATTTCGAGCGCCAGCATCACGTTTTCCAACGCCGTCAGGCTGGGCAACAGATGAAAGGACTGGAACACGAAACCGACCCGCGCTCGCCGGAGCCGGGCACGACCGTCCTCGTCCAGTTCGGAAAGCGACTGCCCTTCCAGCAACACATCTCCGGACGTCGGCGTCTCCAGCCCGGCAAGCAGGCCCAGCAGCGTGGTTTTGCCCGACCCCGAGGCGCCCACGATCGCCAGCGTTCGGCCTGCGTTCAGGGTCAGGCTGATATCTTTGACGATCTCGAGGCGGCCGCCGGGCGCATCGACCGCGTAGCAGACGTTGCGCGCGACGAGCGGGTGATCGGCTGCGGATTGCATGGATGGTGTACTCATGAAGGTTCAAAAATTCCTGGTGGGGGTCGCGGCCGTGCTCGCGCTGACGGGGTTGAGCATCGGCCCGGCCCTGGCCGATCGCATCGTCGTTCTAGGAGACAGTTTGTCGGATGCCTATAACATGCCGCGTGAATCCGGCTGGGTTCATCTACTCGACGAACGACTCGGGCCCGCGCACGCGGTGATCGACGGCAGCATCTCCGGAGACACCTCGGCCGGCGCGGTATCGCGAGTCCAGGGGCTGCTCGAGGCCCACCAACCGCAAGTCCTGGTCGTCATTCTAGGCGGCAACGACGGACTACGTGGTCTGTCGCCGTCTCGACTCGAGGCTAATCTGGCCACGCTGATCGAACGCGGCCAGGCATCGGACGCAGCAGTAGCGTTGATGCAGGTCCGCTTGCCGCCCAACCTCGGCCCGGTCTACATCCAGCGCTTCGAGCAGGTCTATCCAGAGCTTGCCGAGCGCTACGGAATCGAGCTGATCCCGTTTTTCCTCGAGGAACTGTTCGACCAACCGGGCATGATGATGGATGACGGCATCCACCCCACCGAGGCCGCCCAGCCGCTGCTCGCCGACCAGATGGAGCCGTTTGTTCGGCGGTTGATCGATGCAGCGGATGTCGAATAACGGATGAATCCGGTTTTCGACAGTTCCACCCATTTCTCACGGATTGGGTCGCGCTTTTCCCGGCTTCCCGGAGCAACCAACCCACAGCCTGGTGAGGAAACCGCACGCGTTTTTCAGCGCTCACGCCCCGCGCTACCCACACCACACCGCGGCAACGCCGCCCATAGTCCGCTAGGCTACCCGCGGTAAAAAGACGGGAACGGTAGCCATGGCCATCCACGATAACGTACTCGAGCTGATCGGCGATACGCCAATCGTTCGCATCAACCACCTGGACACCGGACCCTGCGAGCTTTTCGTCAAGCTCGAGAGCCAGAATCCCGGCGGGTCGATCAAGGATCGGATCGGCCTGGTGATGATCGAGCAGGCCGAGAAGCGCGGCGAACTCCGGCCCGGCACGACCATCGTCGAGGGCACCGCCGGCAACACCGGACTGGCGCTGGCGCTGGTTGCGCAGCAGAAGGGATATCGCCTGATCCTGGTGATTCCGGACAAGATGAGCCGCGAGAAGATCTCCAACCTCAAGGCCATGGGCGCAGAGGTCGTGATCACCCGGTCCGACGTCGGCAAGGGACACCCGGAGTATTACCAGGACCTGGCCAGGAAGATTGCCGATGACACGCCGGGCTCGTATTTCGTCAATCAGTTCGGCAATCCGGACAACCCGCTGGCTCACCGTACGCTGACCGGTCCGGAAATCTGGCGGCAAATGGAGGGCGACCTCGACGCCATCGTCGTCGGCGTCGGGTCTTCGGGCACGATCACGGGGTTGTCGCATTACTTTGCCGAAGTCGCTCCCGACCTGGAGCTGGTGCTGGCAGATCCCGAAGGCTCCATCCTGGCGGAATACATCGCCTCCGGCCACGTGCGAAACGACGCTGGTGGCTGGCTTGTGGAGGGGATCGGAGAGGACTTTCTTCCGACCATCAGCGATTTTTCGCGGGTCACCGCGGCCTACTCGATCAGCGACAAGGAAAGCTTCGTCACGGCTCGCGAGCTGCTCGCGCGCGAGGGGCTGCTCGGCGGCTCGTCCTCCGGCACGCTGATGGCCGCGGCGCTGAAATACTGCCGCGCTCAGACCGAGCCGAAGCGGGTGCTGACGATGGTCTGCGACACCGGCAACAAGTATCTGTCCAAGGTCTACAACGATTACTGGATGCGCGAGCAGGGCTTTCTGGATATCGAGTCGCACGGCGATCTCCGCGACCTGATCGCGCGTCCGGTGGCAACCCACGACGCGATTCTGGTCCGGCCCGACGAGCCGCTGTCGAACGCCTACAAGCGCATGAAGCTCTACGACGTCTCGCAGCTACCGGTGGTCGACGACGGCCGGATCGTCGGCATCATCGACGAGTCCGACCTGCTGCTGGCGATCTACAACCAGGAAGACCGCTTCAACGAGCCGATCAGCTCGGCCATGGTGACCGACCTGGAAGCCGTTCAGGTCGATGCGTCCATCGACACGCTGCTGCCGATCTTCAATCGCGACCTGGTCGCCATCGTGCTCGACGGCGAAAGATTCCTCGGACTGATCACCCGCGTCGATCTGCTGAACTATCTGCGTCGCCGGGCCGATCGATAGACGTACTGCGAAGATTCCTTCGACAGGACCCGACATGTCGGAACGTTCGGCCCTTACTACCTTGCCTTGCGGATTGTTCGGTCGCGCTCCGAGCCGGCTGACCCACTGCCCGACCGGCGCCATGCCGAGTCGGTCGAATCACCGCGCGGTGTTACTCTTTCCCCGGTAGTCCAAAGGAAAAGAACCGATGTTCGACGCTTCTTATCGCATCGACGGATACGACGATGAACTGGCCCGCGCGATCGCCGACGAAAACCGCCGTCAGGAAGACCACATCGAGCTGATCGCCTCGGAGAATTACGCCTCGCCGCGCGTTCTGGAAGCCCAAGGCTCTCAGATGACCAACAAGTACGCCGAAGGCTATCCGGGTCGGCGTTACTACGGCGGCTGCGAATACGTGGATATTGCAGAGAATCTCGCGATCGAGCGCGTCAAGGCGCTGTACGGCGCCGGCTACGCGAACGTCCAGCCGCACTCGGGCTCGCAGGCCAACCAGGCGGTATTTCTAGCTCTCCTCCAGCCCGGCGACACCATTCTGGGCATGGACCTGTCCGAGGGCGGGCACCTGACCCACGGCGCCAAGGTCAACTTCTCCGGCAAGATCTTCAACGCGGTTCACTACGGTCTCGATCACGCCACCGGCGAGATCGACTACGACCGCATGGCCGAGCTGGCCGCCGAGCATCGCCCGAAGATGGTGATCGGTGGATTCTCGGCCTACTCGCGCATCGTCGACTGGGCGCGCATGCGCGAGATCGCCGACTCGGTTGACGCCTGGTTCGTGGTCGACATGGCGCATGTCTCCGGCCTGATTGCCGGCGGCGTCTACCCGAATCCGGTGCCGCATGCGCATGCCGTGACCTCGACCACTCACAAGACGCTCCGGGGTCCGCGCGGCGGCATCATCGTCGCCAAGGGCGACGACGAATCGCTCAACAAGAAGTTCAACTCGCTGGTCTTCCCCGGCTGCCAGGGCGGTCCACTGATGCACGTGATCGCCGCCAAGGCCGTCGCGTTCAAGGAAGCCCTGGAGCCCGAGTTCAAGAATTACCAGCAACAGACCGTCGACAACGCCCGCGCAATGGCCGGGGTAATGATCGAACGCGGCTTCAAAGTGGTTTCCGGCGGCACCGACAACCATCTGTTCCTGGTCGATCTGATCGACAAGGACATCACCGGCAAGGACGCCGAAGATGCGCTGGGCCGCGCCCACATCACCGCGAACAAGAACACCGTGCCCGGGGAGCCACGCTCGCCGTTCGTTACCTCCGGGCTGCGGATCGGCACGCCGGCGATCACCACGCGCGGATTCGGCGTCGAGGAAAGCCGCGAACTCGCCGGGCTGATCTGCGACGTGCTCGACGATCTCGGCAATGAGGAGGTCGAAACCCGCGTGCGCGAAGCGGCGATGGCGCTTTGCTCCAGGCACCCGGTCTATAGCTGATGGGGCGAAGCCGGTCGCCGCTGCAGGCCGAATGAGCGCCCTGGGCTGCAGCCGCCGAATTGTCTGCGCCGCCCGGAGCGCCGGGCCCAATCTCAAAAATCGGCCATTCAAATGAGCGAACGCAACGCCGCGCAGCTGATGGTGGAGTGCCTCGAAGCCGAAGGCGTCGATCGCGTGTTCGCGGTGCCCGGCGAGGAGAATCTCGATCTGCTCGAGGCGCTGCGCTCGTCGTCGATCGAACTGGTCGTCACCCGGCACGAACAGGGTGCTGGCTTCATGGCCGCCTGCCACGGTCGTCTGACCGGCAAGCCCGGCGTTTGCCTGTCGACACTGGGGCCCGGGGCGACCAATCTCGTGACGCCGGCAGCTTACGCACAGCTCGGCGCGATGCCGCTGGTGATGATCACCGGCCAGAAGCCGGTCAAGACCTCCAAGCAGGGCCATTTCCAGATTCTCGATGTCGTCGACCTGATGCAACCGGTGACGCAGTACACCCGACAGGTGATCTCGGCCGCCACGATTCCGTCTCGAGTTCGCGAAGCGTTTCGCCGAGCAGAGGAAGAGCGCCCCGGCGCCGTGCACCTGGAGTTGCCCGAGGACATTGCGCGCGAGCCGGCCGAGGGCCTGTCGCCGCTGGTCGCCAGCCGGACGCGCAGGCCGGTCGCCGAGGAAAAGGCGATCGCCGCTGCGGTCGAGGCCATCGAAAGCGCCCGGCGACCGCTGCTGATGTGCGGCGCCGGCGCCAACCGAAAGCTGACCTCGAAAATGCTGCAGCGCTTCATCAACCAGACCGGAATCCCGTTCTTCACGACCCAGATGGGCAAGGGCGTGGTCGGTGAGCCGAACGACTGCTGGATGGGCACCGCAGCGCTGTCGGACGGCGACTACGTTCACCGGCTGATCGATCGCGCCGACTGCATCATCAACGTCGGTCACGACGTCGTCGAAAAACCGCCGTTTTTCATGCACGAGGGAAAACGAACGGTCATCCACGTCAACTTCTTCAGCGCCGAAGTCGACCCCGTCTACTTCCCGCAGATCGAGGTCACCGGCGATATCGCCAACGCAATCTGGCAATTCAGCGAGCGCGTTCAATCGCAGGAGCACTGGGACTTTTCGTTCGCCCGGACGGTGCGCGCGGCGCTGTTCGACGATCTCGATTCCGGCCGCGAGCTCAACGGTTTTCCGATTCATCCGAGACGACTGGTGCACGCGGTCCGCGACGCCCTGCCCGAAGACGGAATCGTGTCACTGGACAACGGCCTGTACAAGGTCTGGTTCGCGCGCAACTACCGCGCGGTCAAACCGAATACGCTATTGCTCGACAACGCCCTGGCGACCATGGGCGCCGGTCTGTCGGTAGCGATGGCCGCTTGCCAGATCCACCCGGACCGCCGGGTACTGGCGGTCTGCGGCGACGGCGGCTTCATGATGAATTCGCAGGAACTGGAGACGGCAGTCCGGCTCGGCCTCGATCTGGTCGTGCTGGTGCTTCGCGACGACGCCTACGGCATGATCCGTTGGAAACAGGCCGACATGGGCCTGCCCGATTACGGCCTCGAGTTCGGCAACCCCGACTTCGTTCGATACGCCGAGGCCTACGGTGCGCGCGGCCACCGTGCCGACAGCGTCGAGTCGCTGACCACGCTGTTGACCGAGACGCTTGCACGCCCGGGCGTCGACCTGATCGACTGCCCGATCGATTATTCGGATAGCCAGCGGATCCTGTTCGAAGAGATTCCCGCGGCAAGCGCGGCGCTGGATTGAGCCGAGTTTGCAGCAGTCACGGGTGCTGATGAAAGCAAAGAGATTCCAGTTCGCTCGAATCGAATCGCAGTCGTTGAATGACCACCGCGCCTTGCCGATTGCTGAAAACTGAAAACTCCAAACTGAAAACTACGCCTTCCTCCCGTATCCCCCGCCGCCCGGCGTCTCCACGGTCAGCACCTGCCCGGCTTCCACCTCCAGCGAAACCTTCGACGGCAGCACCTCGTCGCCGAGACGGTTGACGCCGGGGGCGCCATCACCGCCGCCGCACAGCCCCCAGGGAGCGTGCTCCCGGCGCTCGGTAATCAGCGTGACCTGCGCAGGCTCCAGGAACTCGAACTGGCGTATCAGGCCGTCGCCGCCGGCGTGTGCGCCGGTTCCACCGCTCCCGCGCCGCCGCGCGTAGCGCAGCAGGCGCACCGGATAATGCGTTTCCAGCACTTCGGCCGGCGTGTTCAGGGTGTTGGTCATATGGCTGTGCGCAGCGTGCCGCCCCGGCGACGCTGCACCGGCACCGCAGCCGCCGGCCATCGTTTCGTAGTAACTCCAGCGTTTTCCGCCCAATCCCAGGTTGTTCATCGTGCCCTGGCTGGCGGCCGGAACCTGATCGGGCAGCACTTCGGCCAGGGCCCGCAGCACCACGTCAACGATTCGCTGGCTGGTTTCGACGTTGCCCGCCGCCGTAGCGGCCGGCGATCGTGCGTTGACCAGGCAGCCGGCCGGCGCGCTGAGCCGGATCCGGTCCATGGCGCCGGCGCAGGCCGGCGTTTCGGCGGGCAGCAGACAGCGCAATGCGTAGTAGACGGCGGCAGCTGTCACGCTGAGCGGACAGTTCAGGTTTCCGGCAACCTCCGGATCCGTGCCGTCGAAATCGAGCCCGATCCAGCCATCCTTTATGGTCAGCGAAACCCGGATCACCGGGCCCGGGCCGCCGGCACCGTCGCAGTCCATCCGGTCTTCGGCGCGCCAGCAGCCGCTCGGCAGGTCGGCGAAACGCGCCTCGGCGAGACGGGCGGCGTAGGCGTCCAGCGCCGTTGCCTTATCGGCCAGACCGTCGATTCCCCACTCGTCGATCAACGCGTCGAAGGCGCGCTCCCCCCAGCCCGAAGCCGCGATCTGGGCCCGGAAGTCGCCCTCTGCCAGCGCCGGATCGCGCATCCGGCGGCAGATTCCGTGCAGCACCTCGTGGCGCAGCCTGGCGTCGCGATAGAGCCAGGTCGGCTCGATCAGTACGCCCTCTTCTTCCAGCGAACGGCTCAGCGGCATCGATCCCGGGATCGCGCTGCCGATATCGGCGTGGTGGGCGCGGTTCGCGACGAAACCGCAGCAGCGCGCCCGGCCGTCTCGTTGGCGAAAAACCGGAGCGATCAGCGTGACGTCAGGAAGGTGCGTGCCGCCGGCGTAGGGGTCGTTCAGGATCAGGCGCGAACCCGGTTGCCAGTCGTGCCGGTCGACCAGGTCGCGCATGGCCCAGGCCATCGAGCCGAGGTGAACGGGAATGTGCGTCGCCTGGCTGAGCAGGCGCCCGTCGGCGCCGAACAATGCGCAGGAAAAGTCCAGCCGGTCGCGGATATTCGGCGAGAACGCGCTGCGCCGAAGAATCGCGCCCATGGTCTCGCAGATCGCCGCGACGCGGCTCTCGAAGATGCTCAGCGCAATCCTGTCTTCCTGCGGCGCTGGGCCGGATTCGCCCATGCAATCGACCCTTGACGCTTGAAAACAGTCGCTACGGTACCATCCTTAACTAAATCGATACCGCAGAACGGTAATCAAACCAACACGCAACGAGGAGTCGCTACATGTCGTTTTCCCTACCCGACCTTCCGTACGAAAAGAACGCGCTGGAGCCGCATATTTCAGCCGAGACGCTCGAATATCACTACGGCAAGCACCACCAGACCTACGTCGATAAGCTCAACGGCATGGTCGAAGGCACCGATGACGCGGGCAAGTCGCTGGAAGAAATCATCGGCAGCTCGACCGGCGGTCTGTTCAACAACGCCGCGCAGGTCTGGAACCACACCTTCTACTGGCACTGCCTGAGCCCGAACGGCGGCGGCAGCCCGGACGGCGAGCTGGCCGAGGCGATTCAGCGAGACTTCGGCTCCTACGACAATTTCGTCGAGAAGTTCAACCAGAGCGCGGTCGGTAACTTCGGTTCCGGCTGGACCTGGCTGGTCAAGAACCCGGACGGCACGCTGGCCATCGTGAATACCGATGACGCCGGCACGCCGCTGACCGGGGAAGGCAAGCCGCTTCTGACCTGCGATGTCTGGGAACACGCCTATTACATCGACTACCGCAACGCGCGACCGAAGTATCTGGAAGCGTTCTGGAACCTGGTCAACTGGAATTTCGTCGCGGCCAACTTCGCCTCCTGACGGACTGCCTGGCAGGTTGCCGACCGAACTTTCGGCAAGCTGCAACACCGCTCGACGCCAAAGCCCGCCCCCGGCGGGCTTTTTCGTAGAATCGCGTCAATGGGTGATTCGTATCTGATGGATACCTATGCGCGCCTTCCCGTGGCCTTCGAGCGCGGAGAGGGCGCCTGGCTGTTCGACGAGCACGGACGCCGGTTCCTCGATGCGGTGTCGGGTATTGCGGTATGCAGCCTCGGCCACGCCGATCCGGTGCTGGCCGAGGCGCTGTGCGACCAGGCGCGCAAGCTGTTGCATACCGCCAACCTGGGCCACGTGCGCCTGCAGGAACAGCTGGCCGAAAGGCTCTGCCGCCTGTCCGGTATGGACCGCGCCTTCATCACCAACACCGGTGCCGAGGCGATCGAATGCGCGCTGAAGATCGCCCGCCGCTACGGCAACGCGCGCGGGATCGATGATCCAGCTGTTGTTGTCGTCGGCGGCGCATTCCACGGTCGCACGCTGGCCGCGATCAGTGCGTCGGCACCGGGCAAGCTCCAGCAGGGATTCGGTCCGCTGCTGGCGGGCTTCGAGCGGGTTCCGTTCGGAGACGCCGAGGCCGCTCGTGCCGCGCTCGAAGCGGATTCATCCCGGGTTGCGGTGATGCTGGAACCGATCCAGGGCGAAGGCGGCGTTCGCGTCCCGCCGGACGGCTATCTGGCATCACTCCGTAAAATCTGTGAAACGCACGGCGCGCTGCTGATCGCCGACGAAATCCAGACCGGGCTGTGCCGCACCGGGTACTGGTTCGCGCATCAGCACGACGACGCCAGGCCGCACCTGATGACGCTCGCCAAGGCGCTCGGTAACGGCATCCCGGTAGCCGCCACGCTGGCGCTCGGACCGGCCGCCGGAGTGCTGACGCCGGGCAGTCACGGGACGACCTACGGCGGCAGCCCGTTTGCGTCCCGCGCGGCGTTGACCGTGCTCGATCGAATGGAGGCGCTGAACCTGTCGGCGAACGCGGCGGACATGGGCAATCGCTTGATCTCGAGGCTTCGTCGACACCTCGGCGAACACCCGCGCGTCGTCGACATTCGCGGTCGGGGGCTGATGATCGGCGTCGAGCTGGTCGATTCAGCGGTCGACGTACGCAACCGGGCGCTGGCCAACGGCGTGCTGCTCAACGTCACCCGCGAGCGGGTCATCCGGTTGCTGCCGCCGCTGATCATCGATTCAGAACAGGCCGACCGGATCGCCGATGCGGTGATCGAGGGCGTCGGGAGTCCGGCCTGCGCCTGAACCGAACGGTCAGCCCAGCGCCAGGTCCAGTTCCTCGAACGCCCGTGCATCCCGACCGGGCGGGATCTTCTCCAGCAAGCTGCGCAATCCGGCGCTGTCGTCGGCCACCAGCGTTGCGTGCCCGACCTTGCGATCGGAGCGGGCCGCTTTCCGATAATCGTGAAGATGGGCGCCCGGGATCGAAAGCCAGGCGTCTCGATCGGGCATCGAGCCAATGAAATTGACCATCGCCGATACGCCGGCGCGCCGGGTGTCGCCCAGCGGCCAGCCGCAGACCGCGCGAAGGTGGTTCTCGAACTGCGAGCATGTCGCGCCTTCGATGGTCCAGTGCGCGGAATTGTGCACGCGCGGGGCGAATTCGTTGGCCAGCAGCCGGTCGCCGGCCGCGAACAGCTCCAGCGTCAGCGAGCCCACGTAATCGAGGCACTCGGCCAGCGACCCGGCGAGGACTTCGGCGCGACGCTGCAGCGTCTCATCCACGGGCGCCGGGGCCGCCAGCCGAAGAATGCCGGCGCGGTGCCAGGTGCGGCTGAGCGGCCAGAAACGCATCTGCCCGTCCTCGGCGCGGACCACCGTCGCCGCGCACTCGAAGTCGAAACCGATCCACTGCTCGAGAATGAGCGGATATTCGCCGAGTTGCTGCCAGGCCAGCTCCAGGTCCTCGGCGTCGTGGAGCAGTGCCTGGCCCTTGCCGTCATAGCCCATCCGGCGAGTCTTCAGCACAGCGGGATATCCGATGCGCTCGATCGCCGCGGCCAGGTCGGGGCGCGAATCGACCGCTTCGAAATCGACGGTGTCGAGACCGAGTTCACGAAACCGCCGCTTTTCGGTCAGCCGGTCCTGCGCCGCTGCCAGCGCCGAGGCCGCCGGCCGAACCGGCACGTGGTCCGAGAGTTCGGCGAGCGCCGCGGCCGGCACGTTCTCGAAATCGCAGGTGACCCGGTCACAGCGGCCAAGTTGTCGAAGAGCCGCCGAGTCGCTGTAATCGGCCTGGACGAACTCTCCGAGGCCAGCCGCGCAGGCGTCGGCCGCAGGATCGACAACAAGAAATTCCAGACCCAGCGGGATGCCGGCATGGACCAGCATGCGGGCGAGCTGCCCGCCGCCGAGAATTCCGACCTTCATGCGCGGTCCGGGTCGGGTTCGGGGTGGTCGAGCACTTCCCGGGTCTGGCGCGCCCGCCAGTCGCCGTAGCGAGCCGCGACGTCGGGATCGGAAACGCCGAGAATGGAAGCGGCCAGAAGGCCGGCGTTGGCCGCGCCCGCTTCCCCGATCGCCAGCGTGGCCACCGGTACGCCGCGCGGCATCTGCACGATCGACAGCAGGGAATCCAGGCCGTTGAGCGCCCGGCTCTCGACCGGGACGCCAAGCACCGGCAGATCGGTCATCGACGCGACCATGCCGGGCAGGTGCGCCGCCCCGCCGGCGCCGGCAATGAGCACCTGGAAGCCGCGTTCGCGCGCAGCCCCGGCGAACTCCAGCATCTTGCGCGGCGTGCGGTGAGCGGAAACGATTTCGGCGTGGTACGCGATCTCCAGCGCATCGAGCACCTCGGCGGCCTTCGACAACGTCGGCCAATCGCTTTTCGAACCCATCACGATGCCGACCCGAGGGCTGGCTGGCATGTCGGCACTCCGTTTGCTGGCGGATGCTTACCGATGTTAGCAGAAGGCCTCGTCTGCACGGTAAAATCACGCCCATGACGATTCCTACTTCCCTGCTCGACATCCTTTGCTGCCCGGTCAGTCACGAACCGCTGCGTCCGCTGGAAAAGGCGCGAGTGCGAAAACTCAATGACGAAGCCGGCGAAGGCCGTCTGCTGTACGTTGACGGCAGCAACGTCACCGAAGAGCTTTCCGAAGCGCTGATTACCCGCGACGGCAAGGTGGTTTACGTCGTCGATCGCGGCATCCCGGTACTGCTTCCCGACCGCGGCATCGGCACGACCCAGCTCGAGAATTTCTGAGAGGCTTTCGATTTCCGGAATACCGGCTCCCGGTCGCTCGACCTCTCCTCAAATCTTCAAATCGACTCGATGTTTTCGCGAATCCAGTTGGCACGGCGCGTGATGGCGGCCTTGTCGGCCGGCTTCAGCTTCTCGACGTTTCGATACATCATTCCCATGCGCGGGTTGTCGCCCAGCGAGTCCTCGTGGCGCATCAGGAAATCCCAGTACAGCGCGTTGAACGGGCAGGCATCCGCGCCGGTGCGCTCCTTGACCGAGTACTTGCAGTTGGCGCAGTGGTCGCCCATGCGCTGGATGTACTTGCCGCTGGCTGCATACGGCTTCGAGGCGAACAGCCCGCCGTCGGAAAACATCACCATGCCGGTAGTGTTGGGCCGCTCGACCCAGTCGAACGCATCGGCATAGACCGCGAGATACCAGTCGCAGATTTCCTCGGTTCGAACGCCGAGCAGCAGCGCGAAGTTGCCGGTAACCATGAGCCGCTGGATGTGATGCGCGTACGCATTGCGGCGCGTTGAGTCGATCGCGCGAGACAGACAGCGCATCGAGGTCTCCCCGCTCCAGTACCAGTCCGGCAGCGGCTGGTCGTGACCGAGAAAGTCCTCCTCGGCGTACGCCGGCATCTTCAGCCAGTACACCCCGCGGATGAACTCGCGCCAGCCGATCAGCTGCCGGATGTAGCCTTCGGCGGCGTTGATCGGCACCCGCTCATCGCGCCAGGCCTTCTCGACCGCGCGGCAGACCTCCAGCGGCTCCAGCAGCCCGATGTTGAGATAGGCCGACAGCCGGCTGTGGAACAAGTAGTCCTCGTCGTCCGGAAGGGCGTCCTGAAAGTCACCGAACCACGGCAGCGCCGAGTCGACGAAATGCGCCAGAGCCCGTCGCGCTTCGGCCGGCGTGACCGCGTAGTTGAATCCCTCCAGCGTGCCGAAACCGTCGAAATGCTCGCCGACAAGCTCGAGCACTTGGCTCGTGATCGGGTCGGGAGAAAAGCGCATCGGTGCGGCGCTCGCCGGTTCGCCTTTCCACTTCTTGCGGTTGTCGGCATCAAAGTTCCACTGGCCTCCGGCCGGTTCGTCGTCGTCCATCAGCAGCCCCGTTCTGCGGCGCATCTCGCGGTAGAAGAACTCCATGCGCAGGTTCTTGCGCTCGGCCGCCCAGTCCGCGAACTCCCCGGGAGTTGAAACGAATCGACCGTCCTCGACGATCTGCACCGGGATGCCGAGCCGATCTTCCAGCGCCTCGAATTCTTCCAACACCCGCCACTCCCCGGGCCGGGTCAGCACGATCTCTTCGATCTCGTTCGTCTCGCAGTGACCACTCACGGCGTCGGTAAACGACCGTAGTTCGGAGTCCGGGTCGAACGAATGGTAGAAAACCCGGTGTCCCTTTTCTTCTAGATCGGCCGCGAAATGGCGCATGGCCGAGAAGATCAGCGCGATCTTCTGCACGTGGTGCTGGACGTACTCGGTTTCATCGGCCAGCTCGGCCATCAATACATGATCCTGACCGGCTTTCGCCTGCTCGAGGGAGGAAAGATCCGGGCTGAGCTGGTCGCCGGCGACAACGAAAAGGCGGGCCATGGGGGCGAGTCTCGGTTGGAGCGAAGTCCAAAGGATAGCGGCACGGAATGGGCAATCGATGAAGCACGTTTTTGACGCGAATCAACTGCCGCCGGAGAGGAGTTAAGTAAAATTTAATATACCAGTACCAACCGGAGGATCACCACAATGAAAACCGTTTCCACCCGTAACCTTCTCGCCGTCGCCATCGCTGCCGCCATGCTGGCTGGACCCGCGCTTTCGCAGGACGCCGGCGACTGGCAGTTCCGGATCGGCACCGGCCTTGTCGCCCCCGACACCGGCAACGACGACCTGGTGTTCGAAGGTACCCGCCTCGATGGTTTCAACATCGACGTCGACGACAAGCACGGCATCGTATTCGACCTGACCTACTTCCTCTCGCCCAACTGGGGCATCGAGCTGCTGGCCTCCACGCCGTTCGAGCACGACATCGACGGCGCCGGTGCGCTCAGCGCGCTGGGTGAAATCGGCGACACCAAGCACCTGCCGCCGACGCTCAGCCTGCAGTATCACTTCGCGCCGAATCAGACCTTCCGTCCCTATATCGGCGCAGGCTTGAACTACACCCTGTTCTTCGACGATTCGACCAACGCCGGATTGCACCAGGGCGTGGTCGCCACCGCCAACGGCGCGCTCGGCGCCAACTTCAGCGGCGGCGATACCAACCTGAGCATCGACGATTCGTTCGGCGCAGCGTTCCAGGCCGGATTCGATGTCGATTTCAACGACGAATGGTTCTGGAACCTCAACGTGCGCTACATCATGATCGATGTCGACGCCACGCTGCGCACCCAGACCTTCGCTCCGGACGGTTCGGAAACGATCTTCACCAGCACGCTGGATACCGACATCGACCCGTTCGTCTACAGCGCCCAGATCGGCTTCCGTTTCTGAGGCCGTGTCCCGAGCGTCCGGCGCGCCCCGCGCGTCGGACCGGACCCGGCGGGGCAACGCCGAAAACATCGTTTCGCTCACGACCGAGTCTCTTTTCAGCAGGGTCGCGCCGCGTTTGGCCGATCCGTGCGGAAACCACAGGCCGGCCCCAGCGGCCCGGATGCGAGGGCCGCAATCGGCGGTATCATGTCCGCATGGGCCCATCCACCCGATATTTCCTGCGCCGGGAACCGTTCGCGCTCTACCGCGGCGAGAAGCTGCCCGGCGTTCAGCTGGCCTGGGAAAGCTGGGGCGAATTGAACCAGGATCGCTCCAACGCGGTGCTGCTGTTCACCGGGCTGTCGCCGGGCGCGCACGCCGCGTCATCGATCCCCGATCCCGAACCGGGCTGGTGGGAAGGAATGATCGGCCCGGACAAGCCGATCGACACCAACCGATTCTTCGTGCTCTGCGTCAATTCGCTGGGATCCTGCAAGGGCTCGACGGGTCCGGCCAGCATCAACCCGGACACTGGAAAGCCGTGGCGGCTCAAGTTTCCCGAACTGACGCTCGACGACGTCGCGCGCGCCACGCAGCTGGTCGTCGAGCACCTGGGTATCGATCACCTGCACGCGGTCGTCGGGCCGTCCATGGGTGGATTCACGGCGCTGGCCTGGATCAAGCACTTCCCGAACAGCACCGACCGTCTGGCGCTGATCTCGACCGCCTGCTCGGCCACCCCGTTCGCGATCGCCATCCGCTCGCTCCAGCGCGAAGCGATCGTCACCGACCGGAACTTTCGCGACGGCACCTACACAGAGGACGAATGGCCCGAGGTCGGCATGCGCATCGCGCGCAAGCTGGGCATGATCTCCTACCGGTCAGCACCGGAGTGGCAGAAACGCTTCGGGCGCAAGCACCAGGGCTACTTCCCGGCCACGCTGTTCGGCATGCGCTTCGAGGTCGAGTCCTACCTGGAAACGCACGCCAGGAAGTTCGTCGGACGGTTCGATCCCTGCTCGTATCTCTACCTGTCTCGCGCGATGGACTGCTTCGACGCCTGCGATACCGACAAGGGTCTGCGTGCACTGTTCCGCCGCAGCTTCACCGGCAAGGCGCTGGTCATGGGTGTGGACTCCGATATCCTGTTCCCGCTCTGGCAGCAGCAGGAGCTCGCCGCCGCGCTCGAAGCGGTGGAATCCGACGTCGAGTTCGTCGATCTGCCGTCCGAGCAGGGCCACGACGCATTCTTGGTCGACTCCGAACGATTCGGCCCGCCAATCGCTAGGTGGTTGAAATGACGCTTGATTTTTCCGGCAAGACCGAACTGATCCAGCGGCTCGACGCGGTGGTCGACGGCGACTGTGCCCAGGCCATCACCGACTGCGTGCGCGACGAACTCTGCGCGTTGATGGATGAACACAAGCTCGATCTACCCGACAGCGTCTACGATTGCCCGGGCGACCGTTACGGCCGGCGCCTGATCCACAAGGACGAAACGCGCGGCTATACGGTCATGGTCATGACCTGGGGCCCCGGCCTTGGCACGCCGGTCCACGACCATTCCGGGATGTGGTGCGTGGAAGCGGTCTGGAACGGCCAGATCGAAGTGGTCCAGTACGAACTCACCCAGCGCGACGGCGAAAAACACAAGCTCGAGCCGCGGACCACGATGCGCGCGGGTATCGGCAGCGCCGGCAGTCTCATCCCGCCACACGAATTCCACACCATTCGAAATCCGTCGGCGACCGAAACCGCGGTGACCATCCACATCTACGCAGGCGAGATGAACTACTGCTCGGTCTTCAGCCCGGTCGACGGTGACTGGTACCTGAAAGAGTCCCGTGCACTCAAACTCGACGCCGCCTGAAGCCGTCGATCACTGCACTCTGCGCGGATTTCTTTACAAGCAGCCGTTTTGACGCGAAAATAGCGAATCCTGCCTTGATCGACCCCTGCCGGGGTGGCGGAACTGGTAGACGCGCCGGACTCAAAATCCGGTTCTGGAGACAGAGTGCGGGTTCGATTCCCGCCCCCGGCACCAATTGCGCTCGGAATCGGCGGCCGATCGGCCCGATGCCGGGCAGATCGCCGGAGATACTGGCTAGAGATCCC
>JGI12109J20283_10069307_pt1 | contig 16710 bp, 13 predicted proteins | sample ElkSlonscriptome_12_FD_20283 | JGI IMG/M metagenome (IMG submission 20283)
GGCAAACCGCCCATCTGGTGGTGGCCACCCAGGGGCGCTATCTGCGCCGGGTGCTGCGCACCATCATCCGCCACTGGCGCGACTTCGACCAATCCCTCGATAACAGGGTACTTGCACCCCCGGAAAGATTTCATCACCATACGGGTAGTAACCCCAAACGCCCGAAAATTCGATGAAAACCTTGCATGTGGCACTGCCCGAACGGGGCTACCCGATCTACATCGGTCCCGCTCTGCTGGCCCGCCCCGAACTGCTCCGTGAACACATCCCCGGTGGCCAGGTGCTGGTGGTCACCGATACCACCGTGGCGCCCCTGTACCTGTCGGCGCTCCGGGAAGCGCTGGGTGACCTGCGCCACGAGATCGTGATCCTGCCCGACGGCGAGCAGCACAAGACCCTGGCCACCTGGCAGACCATCCTGGATGCCCTGCTGGAACACCGCTTCGAGCGCCGCTGCACCGTGCTGGCGCTGGGCGGCGGCGTGGTGGGGGATATGGCGGGGTTCGCCGCCGCCAGTTACCAGCGGGGCGTGGCCTTCGTGCAGGTACCCACCACCGTGCTGGCCCAGGTGGATTCCTCGGTGGGCGGCAAGACCGGCGTCAACCACCCGCTGGGCAAGAACATGATCGGCGCCTTCCACCAGCCCCGGCTGGTGCTGGCCGACACCGATACCCTGAACACCCTGCCCGATCGGCAACTGGCCGCCGGGCTGGCCGAGGTGGTGAAGTACGGCTGGATCCGCGACACTGCCTTCCTGGACTGGCTGGACAGCCGGCTGGATGCGCTGCTGGCGCGGGACAGCGAGGCACTGTCCACCGCGGTGGCCTGGTCCTGCCGGATCAAGGCCGAGATTGTCGCCGCCGACGAGCGCGAGGCCGGCCAGCGGGCGCTGCTGAACCTGGGACACACCTTCGGCCATGCCATCGAGACCGCCACCGGCTACCGGGACTGGCTACACGGCGAGGCGGTGGCCGCCGGCATGTTGATGGCCGCCGACCTGTCCGCCCGGCTGGGCTGGCTGCGCGACCACCACGTCCAGCGCCTGCAGGACTGGCTGAGCCGCGCCGGGTTGCCCACCATGCCCCCGGCGCTGCCCGCCGAACAGTGGCTGGAGCTGATGGCCCGGGACAAGAAAACCCGTGACGGCCAGCTCCGGCTGGTGCTGCTACGCGCCCCCGGCGAGGGCGTGGTACACGACCATGTGGAACCGACCACCCTGCGCGCGACCCTGGCGGCGTTCCAGGCGCGCGCCTGAGACCGAGTGGAATTTATGGCCAGAGATGTAGCGTGGTATCAGAAACTGGGTTGCGATCAGGACCCCTTCTCGCCGAATCCGGCGGTGGACGATTTTTACTTCGAGACCCCGGCCCTGGCGAGCCATCTCAACACCCTCACCAGCGTCGCCAGCAAGGGCGAGTTCATCGGCCTGGTGAAGGGCGACCGGGGCATCGGCAAGACCTCCCTGCTGAACCAGATGGCCCGGCGTTTCCGGGACGACCCCGATGTGGCCTTTACCCGGGTCACCTGCACCGATAATTCCAGCCTGATCCAGTCCCTGGGAATAAGCTCCGGTCTCACCGAGGAGGAACTGGCGGTGGAGCCGCGCAAGGTGCTCATCGAACACCTGACCCGGCTTCGCACCGGCGGCCAGAAAGTCGTGGCGGCCATCGACGACGCCCATCTGCTCTCGCCCCAGGATCTGGCCATGCTGATCCGCATCGGGTTGTCGCCCAATGCCAGCGGTCTGGTGCATACCATCCTGTTCGCCGAGGCCGACATCGAGGCCCGTCTGTGGCTGTCGGCCATCAACGATCCGCTACCGCTGGATCGCCTCTACACCCTGATTCTCACGCCCCTCGGCGCCGAGCAGACCCCGGCCTACCTGACTCACCGGCTGGGCGCGGCGGGGCTTGAGAAGGTGAGCTTCAGCGCCTCCGAGGCGGCGGCCATCCACCGCCGCTCGGAGGGGATGCCCGCGGCCATCAACGAGCAGGCGGGATTGCGCCTGGAACGCCGCTATGGGCCGGTGTGGAGCCGCGGGCTCGGCGCCGTACAGCGCTTTCGCCCGGCCTGGGCGGCGGGTCTGGCCGGGGTGGCGCTGCTGGCGGGACTTGCCGTGTGGCAGCGGGAACCCCTGGGAAACTGGGCCGCCTCGCTGGATCTGGAATTGCCCTGGGCGGAGGATCCCACCGGCACCGAGGTGGCCATTGCCATTCCCGGTCAGGCAGGCGATCCCCCCGATGCCGCGTCCACGGTGGTGGTGTCCGAGGGGTCGAGTCCCAGTCAGATCGCTCCGGTGCCCGGTCTGACAGGTGAAGAGCCGGAAGTGGTCGTCGCCGTGGATCCCGTGAGGTCTGGCGAACCTGACGGCACCGCTGGCGAGCCCCCCATGGACCTGGTGGAGAATGCGGTACAGGCGCCCGCGGATCCTGCCCAGGTGGTGGCACTGGCCGAGGACGTCGAAGCCGATACCGAGATTCCCGCCGCCGAGGTGGTGGCGCTGGCCGGGGACACCACACCGGATGCCGCCAGTCCGCTGAACGGCCCACCGCCGCTGCCGCAGAGCCTGCAGGAGCGACTGGCCGAGCGGGAGCGGGAACGGCAACAGGCCGAGGCCGGGGAGATCGTGGCCCTGGTGGAAGTGCCCTCCGATTCCCCGGAAACGACTCCAACCGATGCCGCCGAGACCCTGCTGGAGGCGCTACCCCCGGCCCTCAGTCGGCCACCGGCACTGAGTGAATTTCCCCGCCTGGCAGGGGTGGGTGAGCCGAATCTGCCCGCCGAGGTGGCGGTGGCGACCCCCGTCACACCCGAGACCCCCACCACTCCCATCACCGGTCGGGATCCCGCCGATGCCGCCACCGGAGAGGAAGCCAGTGGGCCTTCGGTGGTGCGTCCCCGTCCCCGCCCCGAGGTGCCGCTGGTAGAGGCGGCGCCCATACCGGCCGTCGAGGCAGCGGTTGCCGATGCCGAGCCCGAGCCCGAGCCCGAGCCCGAGAACAGGTCACTGCCACTCCCGCCGAGCCTGAGACGCCGGTGGTGGCGCGGCGGATTCCTCCCCGGCCCCGTCCCAGGCCCGCGGTGCCGCCCGCACCGCAGGTGGCCACCACCACGCCGGAGCCGCCCGCTGCTGCCGAAACGGCCCCGGCAGCCGAGCCGACGGTGGTGGCCCGGGCCGAACCGTCGCCGCAGCCCACGCAGACCCCGTCCACCCGCGCTGTCCCGCTGGGCGAGGTGCGCCGCGAGAACTGGTTCCGCCAGCAGTCGCCGGGCGAGTACGTGATCCAGTTGCTGGTGGCCTCCGAGGAGGACCGGCTGCAATCCTACATCGCCGGCCAGCGGTTTCCCGCGCCCCCCGCCTATTATCGTCGCGAGGGTCAGGGCACCTATGTGCTGGTGCTCGGCCCCTACGGCTCCCAGCGGGAGGCCCGTCGGGCCATCAACGATCTGCCGCGGGGTCTGCGGCGCAACCAACCCTGGGTGCGCAGCATGGCCTCGGTGCAACAGGAACTTCCTTAGACAGTTCCATAATTTCCGTAAAATTTCAGGTTAAATAATCACTTGCTTTACCAGTCCTGGGTTCCGGTTTATACTGGCGAACCTTTTGGGCGGCAAACAGGTGGATGCCGCTCCGGCAGGGAACGCCGCCGATCCGGGGAGGCCCTGACCGGGTTCTCCCTCCCGTTCGACCCCTGATTCCTACACGGAGCGATGATGCGGATGACGACCAGCATGGGCCTGTATCGGCCGGAATTCGAGAAAGACAACTGCGGCTTCGGGCTGATCGCCCACATGGACGATCAACCGAGCCATGAACTCGTCAAGACCTCGATCTATGCGCTGGCCCGACTCACCCACCGTGGCGCGGTGGCCGCCGATGGTAAATCCGGCGACGGTTGCGGTTTGCTGATGAAAAAACCCGATCGCTTTCTGCGTACTGTGGCTGCCGACGCGGGGATCGAACTGGACGATCTCTACGGCGTCGGCATGGTGTTCCTGAACACCGATCCGCAACTGGCCGAGGTGGCCCGCGGGCGGCTGGCCGAGGAACTGGGCCGTGAGGGCCTGATCGTGGCCGGCTGGCGGGTGGTGCCGGTGGAGCCGGAGGCCTGCGGCGACGAGGCCCGGCGCAGCCTGCCGCATATCGAGCAGATCTTCGTCAACGCCCCCGGCGGGATGGACGAGATGGCCCTGGAGCGGCACCTTTTCGTGGCCCGGCGCCGTGCCGAACTGGCGGTGCAGCCTGCCGACCCCATGTTCTACATCACCTCCCTATCGGCCCGGGTGCTGTCCTACAAGGGGCTGGTGATGCCGGCGAGCCTGCCGGTGTTCTACCCGGATCTCAACGACGAGCGACTGGAATCGGCCATCTGCGTGTTTCACCAGCGCTTCTCCACCAACACCCTGCCCCAGTGGTGGCTGGCCCAGCCGTTTCGTTATCTGGCCCATAACGGCGAGATCAACACCATCCAGGGCAACCGTAACTGGGCCCAGGCACGGAGCTACAAGTTCTCCACGCCGTTTCTGCCCATGGACCAGATCCGCCCCATCGTCGGCATGACCGGCTCGGATTCTTCCAGTCTCGACAACATGCTGGAATTCATGCTGGCCGGTGGCATGGACATATTCCAGGCCATGCGGCTGCTGATCCCGCCGGCCTGGCAGAACATCGAGAACATGGACCCGGACCTCAGGGCCTTCTACGAGTACAACTCCATGCACATGGAGTCCTGGGACGGTCCCGCCGGCATCGTCCTCACCGACGGTCGCTACGCCGGCTGTATCCTGGACCGCAACGGCCTGCGCCCGGCCCGCTACGTGATCACCAAGAACCGTTGGTTCACCATCGCCTCCGAGGTGGGTGTCCACGACTACGCCCCCGAGGACGTGGTGGCCAAGGGCCGCATGAAGCCCGGCGAGATGCTGGCGGTGGACACCGCCAGCGGGCAACTGCTCCAGCCCGCCGACATCGACAACGACCTGAAATCCCGTCACCCCTACCGCAAGTGGCTGGACCACAACATCCGCCGGCTGCGCTCCCTCTACGAGAGCGAGCCGCTGGAGAGCGCGCTGCTGCCCACCGATCAACTGAACACCTACCAGAAACTGTTCGGGGTGAGCTTCGAGGAGCGTGACCAGGTGCTGCGCCCGCTGGCCGAGGCCGGCCAGGAGGCGGTGGGCTCCATGGGCGACGACACCCCCTTCGCGGTGCTCTCCGAGCGGTCCCGCTCGCTCTACGATTATTTTCGCCAGCAGTTCGCCCAGGTGACCAACCCGCCCATCGATCCCCTGCGGGAGGCCATCGTCATGTCCCTGGAGGTGTGCCTGGGCAAGGAGTGCAATATGTTCGAGGTGAGCGAGGACTACGCGCCGCGCCTCACCTCGCAGACGCCGATCCTCACCGACGGGCGCTTCCGGGCGTTGCTGGACAACGCGGGCGAGCCCTACCGCCACCGGATCATCGACCTGAACTACGCGCCCGACGAGGGGTTACAGGCGGCGCTCGTGCGGATCTGCGCCGAGGCCCGGCAGGCGGTGGCGGAGGGCGCGGTGTTGTTGGTGCTGTCGGACCGGCATATCCATCCGGAGAAGATCCCGGTGCACGCGCTGCTGGCCACCGGCGCGATTCACCATAACCTCATCGAGCACGGCATCCGCTGCGAGGCCAACATCATCGTCGAGACCGGTACCGCCCGGGATCCCCACCAGTGCGCGGTGTTGATCGGCTACGGGGCGACGCTGGTCTATCCGTATCTGGCCTACCAGTGCCTGTACGATCTGGTGCGCTCCGGCGAGATCCCGGTGAATGACACCGCCAGGCTCGCCGATAATTATCGCAAGGGGATGAACAAGGGGCTTTTCAAGATCATCTCCAAGATGGGCATCTCCACCATCGACAGTTATCGAGGCGCCCAGCTGTTCGAGATCGTGGGACTGGCCGACGAGGTGGTGGATCTGTGCTTCCGGGGCACGGTATCGCGCATCCAGGGCGCCAATTTTGCGGATATGGAGCACGACATCAAGCGCCTGGCCTGGGGCGCCTGGCGGCCCCGCAAGCCGCCGGAACAGGGCGGACTGTTGAAATACGTCCATGGCGGCGAGTATCACGCCTTCAACCCGGAGGTGGTGGCGTCCCTGCAAAAGGCCGTGAACAGCGGTGACTACGCCGACTACCAGGCGTTCTCGGCGCTGGTGAACGACCGTCCGGTGGCGGCCCTGCGGGATTTGCTACAGCTGAAACCCGGCCTCACCCCGGTACCCCTGGACGAGGTGGAGGACGAGGTCACCATCCTGCGCCGTTTCGACACCGCCGGCATGTCGCTGGGCGCCCTGTCGCCGGAGGCCCACGAGGCCATGGCCATGGCCATGAACCGGCTGGGCGGGCGCTCCAACTCCGGCGAGGGCGGCGAGGACTCGGCTCGCTACGGCACCGAGCGGATGTCCAAGATCAAGCAGGTGGCCTCCGGGCGCTTCGGCGTCACGCCGCATTATCTGGTGAACGCCGAGGTGTTGCAGATCAAGATCGCCCAGGGCGCCAAGCCCGGCGAGGGCGGCCAGTTGCCGGGCCACAAGGTCAACGAGATGATCGCCAAACTGCGCTTCTCCCGGCCCGGGGTGGCGCTGATCTCGCCACCGCCCCACCACGACATCTACTCCATCGAGGATCTGGCGCAACTGATCTTCGACCTGAAGCAGGTGAACCCCAAGGCGCTGGTGTCGGTGAAGCTGGTCTCCGAGCCCGGGGTGGGCACGGTGGCCGCCGGTGTCACCAAGGCCTACGCGGACCTCATTACCATCTCCGGCTACGACGGCGGCACCGGCGCCTCGCCCCTCACCTCGGTGAAATACGCCGGCTCCCCCTGGGAACTGGGTCTCACCGAGACCCACCAGGTGCTGCGCCGGAACAATCTCCGGGACAAGGTGCGCTTGCAGACCGACGGTGGCCTGAAGACCGGGCTGGACGTGGTGAAGGCGGCCATCCTCGGCGCCGAGAGCTTCGGCTTCGGCACCGCGCCCATGGTGGCGCTGGGTTGTAAGTACCTGCGGATCTGTCACCTGAATAACTGCGCCACCGGGGTCGCCACCCAGAACAAGGTGCTGCGCATGAAGCACTTCAAGGGCGAGGCGGATAAACTCGTCGGCTACTTCCGCTTCGTGGCCCGGGAGGTGCGGGAGATCATGGCCGGACTCGGTATCCGCGAGTTCACCGACCTCATCGGCCGCACGGATCTCATGGAGACCCTGCCCGGTAGCACCGCCAAGCACGGTCGGCTGGACCTCAGCCCGATTCTCTCCGACGGCGGCGTGCCTCTTGATGCTCCGCGCTTCTGCCTGGAGCCCCACAACGAGCCCTTCGACAGGGGCGAACTGGCCGAGCAGATGGTGGTGGACACCCTGCCCGCCATCGAGGGCAAGCTGGGTGGGGAATTCCACTACCCGGTGCAGAACACCAACCGTTCCATCGGCGCCCGCCTGTCCGGCGAGATCGCGCTCCGGCATGGCGACCAGGGCATGCACGACGCGCCCATCGTGCTACGCCTGCGGGGCACCGCCGGGCAGAGCTTCGGGGTGTGGAACGCCGGGGGGCTGCACATGGTGCTGGAGGGCGACGCCAACGACTACGTGGGCAAGGGCATGGCCGGCGGCAAGCTGGTGATCTACCCCTACCGGGAGAGTACCTACGATATCCACCACTCGCCCATCATCGGCAACACCTGCCTGTACGGCGCCACCGGCGGTCGTCTCTATGCCGCGGGTCTGGCGGGTGAGCGCTTCGCGGTGCGTAACTCCGGCGCCATCGCGGTGGTGGAGGGCGTGGGCGATCACGGCTGCGAGTACATGACCGGCGGCGTGCTGGTGGTGCTGGGCCAGACCGGGGTGAACTTCGGCGCCGGCATGACCGGCGGCTTTGCCTTCGTGCTGGACGAGCAGAACACCTTCGTGGACCGCTACAACCACGAACTCATCGACACCCACCGCATCGCCACCGAGAACATGGAACCGCAGCGCAACTACCTGCACTCGCTCATCCAGGAATTCGTCGCCGAGACCGGCAGTGACTGGGGCCAGAAGATCCTGGAGGAATTCAGCTTCTACGCCCACAAGTTCTGGCTGGTGAAGCCCAAGGCGGCGGAACTGGACAGCCTGCTGGATACCCTGCAACGGGCCGCCTGAGGAGCGCGAAGAGAATGTCCAAGAGCAAGCCCCTGCTGTTTCTCGATGTGGGCCGTCAGGATCCGGAAAAGCGTGGCGTGCGCGAGCGGGTCACCGAGTGGAAGGAGATCTACGGCCAGTTCGATCCCAAGACCGCCGCCGACCAGGCGGGGCGTTGTCTGCATTGTGGGAACCCCTACTGCGAGTGGAAATGTCCGGTCCACAACTACATCCCCAACTGGCTGCAACTGGTGAACGAGGGAAATCTGTTCCAGGCCGCGGAACTGTCCCACCGCACCAACAGCCTGCCGGAGATGTGCGGGCGGATCTGTCCCCAGGACCGGCTCTGCGAGGGCGCCTGCACCCTCAACGAGAGCTCCGGCTGGCCACTTCGCGAGACCGACGACCAGAATCTCGGTCCAGTGACCATCGGCGCCATCGAGAAGTACATCACCGACGAGGCCCTGAAACAGGGCTGGCGCCCGGATATGTCCCACATGGTACCCACCGGCAAGCGGGTGGCGGTGGTGGGTGCCGGGCCGGCGGGGCTGGCCTGCGCCGATGTGCTGACGCGCAATGGCGTGACCCCGGTGGTGTACGACAAGTACCCGCAGATCGGCGGACTGCTCACCTTCGGCATCCCGCCCTTCAAGCTGGAAAAGGAAATCGTGCAGATCCGCCGCCAGATCATGGAGGAGATGGGCGTGGAGTTTCGCCTGAACACCGAGATCGGCCGGGATCTGTCCTTCGAGCAGTTGCTGGCCGAGTACGACGCGGTGTTCCTGGGGATGGGCACCTACACCTACATGAAGGGCGGCTTTCCCGGCGAGGAACTGCCCGGTGTGTTCGAGGCCCTGCCGTTTCTGATCTCCAACATCAACCGGGTGATGGGCCTGGAGAAACACCCGGAGGAGTTCGTCGACATGCGCGACCAGCGGGTGGTGGTACTGGGCGGCGGCGACACCGCCATGGACTGCAACCGCACCTCCATCCGCCAGGGTGCCACCAGCGTCACCTGCGTCTACCGCCGCGACGAGGCCAACATGCCGGGTTCGCGCCGGGAGGTGACCAACGCCAAGGAGGAAGGCGTGCAGTTCGTCTGGAACCGTCAGCCCATCGCCATCCTCGGCGAGGCGCGGGTGGAGGCGGTGAAGGTGGCCGCCACCCGCCTCGGCGCCCCCGATGCCCGCGGCCGGCGCAGCCCCGAGGTGGTGCCGGGCTCCGAGGAAGAGATTCCCGCCGACCGGGTGATCATCGCCTTCGGCTTTCGTCCCAACCCGCAGCTCTGGTTCGAGCAGCACGGTATCGAGGTGGACGACCGGGGCCGGATCCGCACCTCCCCGGACCAGCGCTTCCAGACCACCAATCCCCGGGTATTCTCCGGAGGTGATATGGTAAGGGGCTCGGATCTGGTGGTCACCGCGGTGTTCGAGGGGCGGGAGGCCGCCGAGGGCATCCTGGACTATCTGGAGGTATGACCATGGGCATGGCGTGGCGAGGTTTGCTGGTGGTGGGGCTGTTGTGGCTCGGCGGTTGCGCCAGCCTGGGCCTGGACGATGTGGAGGTGGGCTTCAGTCCCCTCACCGTGGCGGAGATCCAGGCCATGCACGAGGCCGGCATGCCGGAGGCGGAACTCATCGAGAGAATTCAGGCCTCCGGCACCATCTACCGGCTGAACAGCCGCCAGGTGGAGCAACTCCGCGACGAGGCGGGGCTACCCGTGCCGGTGGTGCTGGCCATGGAGGAGACCTTCGAGAACGCGGTAGCGGAGAATCCGGGACTGGCCGAGTGGGATCGCTACTGGTTCCGCGACGACGGTTACTGGTACGGCACCTGCCCGCTGGCCGGGGCCGGCATCTTGAACCTCAGCTGTGGCTAGTATGCTGGCTAACGACCGTCTGTTGCGGGCGCTGCTGCGCCAGCCGGTGGACCGTACCCCGGTGTGGATGATGCGCCAGGCCGGGCGTTATCTGCCCGAGTACCGCGCCACCCGGGCGCGCGCCGGGAATTTCATGACCCTCTGCCAGACCCCGGAACTGGCCTGCGAGGTGACCCTGCAACCGCTGGCCCGCTATCCCCTGGATGCCGCCATTCTGTTCTCGGACATCCTCACGGTGCCCGACGCCATGGGCCTGGAACTCTATTTCGTGGAGGGGGAGGGGCCGAAATTCCGCCATCCGCTGCGGGACGCCGCCGCCATCGGCAAGCTCGGGGTGATCGACCCGGAGGAGACCCTCGGTTACGTGGCCGCGGCGGTGCGGCTGATCCGCCGGGAACTGGCCGGGCGGGTGCCGTTGATCGGTTTTGCCGGCAGCCCGTGGACGCTGGCCACCTACATGGTGGAGGGCGCCAGCAGCCGGGACTTCGCCCGCATCAAGGGTCTGCTCTACGACCAGCCGGAGGTTCTGGAGCGACTGCTCTCGGTGCTGGCCGACAGCGTCGCCGCTTACCTGACCATGCAGGTACATGCCGGCGCCCAGGTGCTGATGATCTTCGACACCTGGGGCGGGGTGCTGACCCCGGCGGACTACCGGCGCTTCTCCCTGGCCGCCATGACCCGTATCGTCCAGCAACTGCCCCGGGAGCACGAGGGCCAACGGGTGCCGGTGATCCTGTTCACCAAGGGCGGCGCCCAGTGGCTGGAGGCCATGGCCGACACCGGCGCCGACGCCCTGGGTCTGGACTGGACCGTGAGCATCGGCGAGGCCCGCCGTCGGGTGGGCGACCGGGTGGCCCTGCAAGGCAATCTGGACCCGTCCACCCTGTACGCCAGCCCCGAGCGTATCCGCGAGCGGGTGGCGGGCATTCTGGAGGATTTCGGCGCGGGTAGCGGCCATGTATTCAATCTCGGCCACGGCATCCACCCGCAAGTGGACCCGGATCACGCCGGCGCCATGCTCCGGGCGGTGCAGGAAATCAGCCCCCGGTTCCATGTCTGAACCCGCTTCCAGGGCGGTCCGTGGTATGCTTTCCCGAAGGTTGACGGGGAGACGTGTACATGGCCGGTCGAATCCTGTCAGCGGGCGTGGTGGTGCTCCACTGGCAAGGCGATCACTACAACTACCTGTTACTGCGAGCCTACGACTACTGGGATTTCCCCAAGGGCATGGTGGAGCCGGGGGAGTTGCCGCTGAATGCCGCCATCCGCGAGGTGCGCGAGGAAACCACCCTCTGTGACCTGCATTTTCGCTGGGGCACGGTGTATCGGCAGACCCATCCGTACAATCACGGACGTAAAGTGGCGCGCTACTATATCGCCGAGACGCCCGTGACCGAGGTGAGTCTGCCCATCAATCCCGAACTGGGGCGGGCCGAGCACAGCGAACACTGCTGGGTCGACCGCGCCGGTGCCTGGCAGTTGCTGACCCCCCGGGTACGGGCGGTGCTGCGCTGGGCCGATGGCATCATCACCACCAAATCCCGGGAGAGCAGTTGAGCCCGGGGACGGTTAATTCCCCGGGGTTCCACCGGAGCGAGACCATGGCAGAGCACTACAACCCCTTACCGTTCTATCCCCTGGAGGCCGGCGCGAGCTACATGCGCCCGCGCCAGGAACTTCCCCAGGGCGTCACCGAGGACAGTCCCGCCGTCGACGTGATGACGGATCTCAGCAAGGTGACCGCCTACACCGTGGAACTGATCACCCCCCTGGACAAGGCGCTGGAGATCATGGTCAAGCGCGGCGTGCGTTTGCTGCTGGTGCGCGATGCCGACGCCGCCGTGCGGGGCCTGATCACCAGCCGGGATATCCAGGGCGAGAAGCCCGAGAAGATCCTCCAGAAAAGCTACCTCACCCGGGAAGAACTCCTGGTGCGGGATATCATGACGCTCAAGCACCGGCTGGAGGTGCTGCGCATGGAGGATGTGCTGCGGGCCCGGGTGGGGGATCTCATCGCCACCCTGAAGGCCTGCGGGCGCCAGCACGCCATGGTGGTGGATATCGACCCCGGCACCACCCGCCAGGCAGTGCGGGGATTGTTCTCACTGTCCCAGATCGGACTCCAGATGGGCCTGCAGATCGATCCGGCCAAGGCGCCCACCACCGCCGAGGAACTGGAGCAGGCGCTGGCGCGGATGCGCAGCGGCGAGTAATCAGCCCGACATGAACACCCCGTAGCCCGGGGTCCTGGCGGCGGCGCGCACCTGCGCATCCACCGCCGCGATGGCGCTCATGTTGACGATCTGGCGCACCGTGGAGGTCTTGGTGAGCACATGGGCCGGCCATTCCAGGCCCAGCATGATGGGACCCACGGTTACCCCCTCCGAGACCAGGATCTTCAGCAGGCTGAAGGCGATATGGGCCGCACCCAGGTTCGGCATCACCAGCAGGTTGGCCGCGCCCCGTAGCCGCGAGTTGGGAAAGATATGCTGGCGGATGCCCTCGGCCAGCGCCGCGTCCCCGTGCATCTCCCCCTCCGCCTCCAGATCCGGCGCCCGCTGGCGGATCAGTTGCAGGGTTCTGGCCATCTTGCGGGCCTCCGCCGAGGGGCGGGAGCCGAAGTTGGCATGGGACAGCAGCGCCATCTTGGGCGTGATGCCGAAACGTCGCACGTTGTCGGCGGCCATCAGGGCGATCTCGGCCAGTTGTTCCGCCGTGGGATTCTCGTTCACATGGGTGTCGCAGATGAACAGGGTGCCCTGGGGCGTGAGCAGCATGTTCATGGCCGCCACCGTGCGATCCGGCTCCTGTGGCCCGAGAATCTCGATGGCGTGGTCCAGGTGGGTCCGGTAGGTGCCGTGTACCCCGCAGAGCATGCTGTCCACATGACCCAGCCGCAACAGGGTGGCGGCCAGCACCGTGGTGCGGGTATTGATGTGGATCCGCGCATCCGAGGGGTCGATGCCGTGGCGTTCCCGGAGCTGATGGTAGAACCGCCAGCATTCCTCGTAGTAGGCGTTATTGAAGGGGTCGATGAGTTCGAAATCCCGGTCCGGGTGGATGTGCAGGGCCAGTTCCTGGATGCGCCGCTCCACCCACTGGCGCCGGCCGATCACCACCGGCTCGGCGATACCGTCGTCCACCACCACCTGCACCGCCCGCAGCACCCGGGCCTCCTCGCCCTCGGCGTAGAGCACCCGCTGACGTCTGGCGCGGGCGGTCTCGATCACCGGCTTCATGGCCAGCCCCGAGCGGAATACCTGCTGGTTGAGCTTTTCCTGGTAAGCCTTGAAATCGGTAATGGGGCGGGTGGCCACGCCGCTGTCCATGGCGGCCCTGGCCACCGCCATGGGCAGGGTCTGCATGAGGCGTGCGTCGAAGGGCTTGGGAATGAGATATTCCGGGCCGAAACTGAGGCTTTGCCCGGCATAGGCCGCCGCCACCTCGTCGGAGGGCGGCACCATGGCCAGATCCGCCAGCGCCTGCACGGCGGCCAGTTTCATGGCCTCGTTGATGGTGGTGGCGGCCACGTCCAGCGCGCCCCGGAACATGTACGGGAAGCACAGGACGTTATTCACCTGGTTGGGATAGTCCGAACGTCCGGTGGCGATGATGGCATCCGGGCGTACCTCCCGGGTCAGTTCCGGCATGATCTCGGGGATCGGGTTGGCCAGCGCCAGGATCAGCGGATGCGGCGCCATGCCGGCCACCATCTCCGGGCTCACCAGTCCGGGGCCGGAGACGCCGAGGAAGATATCCGCCCCGGCCATGGCGTCGCTCAGGCTACGGTGGGGGGTATCGGCGGCGTACTGGGCCTTGCGGGCGTCCATGCCCTCGTTGCGGCCCTGGTAGATCACGCCGCGGCTGTCGCAGACGATGACTTTATTGCGTTCCAGCCCCAGTCCCACCAGCAGATCCAGGCAGGCGATACCGGCGGCCCCCGCCCCGTTGGCCACCAGCCGCACCTCGCCGAGGCTCTTGCCCACCACCCGCAGGCCGTTGAGGATGGCGGCGGCGGCGATGATGGCGGTGCCGTGCTGGTCGTCGTGGAACACCGGGATGTTCATCCGTTCCCGGAGTTTTTCCTCCACCACGAAGCATTCCGGGGCCTTGATGTCCTCCAGATTGATGCCGCCGAAGGTGGGTTCGAGGCTCGCGATAATATCCACCAGCCTGTCCGGGTCGCGCTCGTTCACCTCGATATCGAACACGTCGATGCCGGCGAACTTCTTGAACAGCACCCCCTTGCCCTCCATCACCGGCTTGGCGGCCAGCGGGCCGATGGCGCCGAGACCCAGCACGGCGGTGCCGTTGGAGATCACCGCCACCAGATTACCCCGGGCGGTGTAGCGGGAGGCGTTGCGGGGGTCGGCGACGATGGCGTTGCAGGCGCTGGCCACCCCCGGAGAATAGGCCAGGGCCAGGTCGCGCTGGTTGGCCAGGGGCTTGGTGGGGGAGACCTGGATCTTCCCGGGCTGCGGGAACTCGTGGTAAAGCAGGGCCTGGTCGTGCAGGTCGTCGGCCATGGGACTCTCCTGGCGGATGATGGCTTGGCCGGGTTATGGATCCCGGCTTGGGGGGTACCAGGGATTCTGCCCGGGCCGACGAGCCGGGTCTAGTCCTGCTTCAGATAGAAATCCGCCCCGCAGTAAGGGCATTTACCGTGGCCGGTGTCCTCCACCGGGATGTAGACCCGGGGATGGGAATTCCACAGGGACATCCCGGGCATGGGGCAGGACAGGGGAAGATCGTCCTCGGTGACCTGGTAGCGGTTCTCGGCGTTGGCGGTGATAATCTCGGGCTTCTCGGTCTCGGCCATGGCGTGATCCTGAATGGGAATGCTAGATGGGACCTAGACGTAGGTCAGCCACTCATTATAAACGTCCCGGCGGCCGTACACCTGATCGAAATACAGGCCCTGGAGTTGTTCGGTGACCGGCCCGCGGCGTCCCTCGCCGATGATCCGCCCGTCCAGCTCGCGGATGGGGGTGACCTCGGCGGCGGTGCCGGTGAAGAAGGCCTCGTCGGCCACGTAGACCTCGTCCCGGGTGATGTTCTTCTCCACCACCTGCCAGCCCAGATCACGGATGAATTGCATGATGGCGTCCCGGGTGATGCCCTCCAGCGCCGAGGTCAGGGCCGGGGTGTAGAGCACGCCGTTACGCACCAGAAACAGGTTCTCGCCGGTGCCCTCGGCCACGTAGCCGTCCGGGTCCAGCAGCAGCGCCTCGTCGTAGCCGTCGCGCACCGCCTCGTGCAGGGCGATGGTGGAGTTGATGTAGTTGCCGTTGGCCTTGGCCTTGCACATGGCGGAGTTCACGTAATGGCGGGCATAGGACGAGACCCGCACCTTGATGCCCTTCTCCAGCCCCTCGTCGCCGAGATAGGCCGGCCACTGCCACGCCGCCACCATCATGTGGACCTTGAGGTTACTGGCGCGGATGCCCATGCCCTCGGAGCCGTAGAAGCACATGGGGCGGATATAGCAGCCCTCGGTGAGCTTGTTGTCGCGGATCACCGCCTGGCAGACCTCGTTCACGGTGGCCTTGTCGAAGGGGATCTTCATATCGAGGATATGCGCCGAGCGGAACAGCCGGTCGGTGTGGGCCTGCAAGCGGAAGATCGCCACGCCCCGTTCGGTCTTGTAGGCCCGCAGGCCCTCGAACACCCCGAGACCGTAGTGCAGGGTATGGGTGAGCACATGGATCTTGGCCTCGCGCCAGGGCACCATCTCACCGTCCATCCAGATAACACCGTCGCGATCGGCCATGCTCATTGTGCTTCACTCCTCGGGAAACAGCGGTTTTTTTACACGGATATGAACCGTTTATTTCAGCATAAATCGGGGTGCTTGGGTACCGGGGCGGGCCATAAACAAAAAGCGGGGCGATGCATCGTCGCCCCGCCGGGGAAGGGTGTCGCGAGGCTTACTTCAACATGCTGCGCAGCATCCACGCGGTCTTCTCGTGGATCTGCATGCGCTGGGTGAGAAGATCGGCGGTGGGCTCGTCGTTGGCCTCGTCGACGATGGGGAACACCGAGCGGGCGGTGCGCACCACGGTCTCGTGGTCGGTGACCAGTTGCGCCAGCATCTCCTCGGCGCTGGGTACCCCGGTCTCTTCCTTGATGGCGGTGAGGCTGCCGAACTGGGCGTAGCTGCCCGGCGCCACCACGTCCAGCGCGCGGATGCGCTCGGCGATCTCGTCCACCGCGGTGGCCAGTTCGGTGTACTGCTGCTCGAACATGGTGTGCAGGGTGTTGAACATGGGCCCTGTCACGTTCCAGTGGAAGTTGTGGGTCTTCAGGTACAGGGTGTAGCTGTCGGCCAGCAGCCGGGACAGGCCCTCGCCGATCTGGTGACGCATATCCTCGTTGATACCGATATCGATCTTGGGAACGCTCATGATGGGATTTCTCCTTGCTTGAAGGGGGGATCTAAACCATACACCTACTTTAGTGGGGGACTTCCAGTAGATCCAATTGATCGTAATTCAAACTTCCATAGAAAAAACCTAAATCAGTCTGCTGCCGGCGCCACCTGCAGCCAGAAAGTCACCGGACCGTCGTTCACCAGTCCGACCTGCATATCGGCGCCGAAGCGCCCGCTGGCCACCACCGGGTGTTGCCGTCGGGCCTCGGCCAGCAGCCAGTGGAACAACCGCTCGCCCTCGGCGGGG
>JGI12109J20283_10660792_pt1 | contig 16710 bp, 16 predicted proteins | sample ElkSlonscriptome_12_FD_20283 | JGI IMG/M metagenome (IMG submission 20283)
CGATTGAAGAGATCAAGGGCGATGTAAAAATCTATCCCCTACCGCACCTGCCGGTAATCAAAGATCTGGTGCCGGATCTGACGCATTTTTATGCCCAATACGCCTCGATACGGCCCTGGATTCGTACCCAAAGCCCGGCTCCGCCAGATAAAGAGCGCCTGCAGTCGCATGAAGATCGGGCAAAAATTGACGGTCTTTACGAGTGCATCCTGTGCGCATGCTGTTCGACGTCTTGTCCGAGCTACTGGTGGAACGGGGATCGGTACCTTGGACCGGCAATATTGCTGCAGGCCTATCGCTGGCTGGTCGACTCGCGCGACGAAGCCACCGGGGAGCGTCTGGATGAGCTGGATGATCCGTTCCGCCTGTATCGCTGCCATACCATCATGAACTGCGCTCGAACCTGTCCGAAAGGATTGAATCCGGCCAAGGCGATTTCCGAAATCAAGAAAATGATGCTGGCCCGGCGCGGCGTCTGAGACCGCGCGCAGGCTTGGTGTTTGAGTAATCCAGCTTGATCGAGACGACCGTCATTCCGCCACATCTGCGCTGGCGCTGTCGTCGCGGAATGCGCGAGCTGGACGTGTTGCTCAGCCGCTGGCTGGAATCAAGTTATTTGACGGCAAGCGAGCAAAGTCAACGCGATTTCGAAGCGCTACTTGGACGAGAAGACGACGAAGTCTGGGACTGGATGATGGGACGCGCGCAGCCACCGCAAGAATTGACCGCCATCGTTGCCGCCGTGTGCTCTCAGCATGAAAGCGATCAATCCCACAGCTGATGCTGCCTCCGCAGTCAGACCGGCCCGTGCGGTAGCCGCTGCGGTTTCCGTATTAACTGCACTGGCTATTATCGCGCTATCGCTGAGCGGACTGGGCTTGGAAATAAAGCTCCTGATCGCTCTGCTGACGGCGCTCTACGGAACGTTCCATCTGCGCAAGCTCCTCCAGCCACCAGTCAACTACATCGAATGGAGAGACGGCGAACTGCTGTTGCACGATCGCCATTCCGGGCGGGTTGCTGGCTTTCATCCACAAAACGGCAGCTTCGTCAGCCCCGCCTACACCGGGCTCAAACTGAAGTCAGCGTCGGGGCACCAACGATCGCTGGGCTTGTTTCGCGGTCAGGTCAACCCCGAATTCTGGCGGCAGAGCATGATTCAGCTGCGCGCTTTGGGGCCAAGTAAGAAATCGTCGGTTTCTTGAGCCCAAACAAATGGGGTCAAATTGCTTCAGCCTTGTCACGCCGGATAAATCTGAATAGACGATAAACCAACCAGGCCAGCGTCAGAATAACCGTGATGCCGAAAGCGATCGGTATCAGCAGCGCCAAGGCGATCGCAAGGATACTGCCGCCGGTTTCAACCGTGGCCAGAATGGGATTGGCAAGACCGCCGGTCGTGGCCGTAGATGCCCCCCTGGCAACAACGGTTGTGGCTTGAACGATGCCGGCGCTGCCGCCGCCCAGGAGCAGGGCGGTTGCCCAATGGCTGGGTTCGCTGAACTCCGGCATCAATGACGAGAGAATGACGGTGCCACCGGCCATGGCGGCGGGTGTCGCCAGGGTATCGAGCAGATTGTCGACGAGTGGCACGTAATAAGCTGAAGCTTCCAGGGCAGCGGCTACACCGACAACGACCAGTACCGGTTCGCTGGCCATCCACGTGAAGCGTTCACCCAGATCGACCAGGCCGAAGTGAGAGGCCAGGCCAACGCCGAGTAACGGCAAGAAAACGCGCAGGCCTGAGGCGGCACTCAAACAAATGCCAGCCATCAGGGCTGAAATCATTCCGAGGTCGTTTGCCGCTTCCATCGCTCTGAGGTTCGGATCTAACCCGTACCGCGGGTGCGTGTTTTGTCTTTTTTGGCGTTCTTTTCGAGGAATTCGATAATCAGGCCGGCGACGTCTTTGCCGGTTGATGATTCGATGCCTTCCAGTCCGGGTGATGAGTTGACTTCCATCACCAGCGGGCCGTGATTCGAGCGCAGCAGATCCACGCCGGCAACGTTCAGCCCCATGATCTTGGCTGATCTAACCGCCACGGCTCGTTCTTGCGGGGTGATTTTAATCAGCTCGGCCGATCCGCCGCGGTGCAGGTTGGAGCGAAACTCGCCGGGTTTGGCCTGGCGTTTGATCGCGGCGACGACTTTGTCGCCGACCACGAAACAACGGATATCGGCACCGCCGGCTTCCTTGATGTACTCCTGAACCATGATCGACACGTTCAGTCCCATAAAGGCTTCCAGCACGCTTTCTGCTGCTTTGCGGGTTTCACACAGCACGACGCCGATGCCTTGCGTGCCTTCGAGTAGTTTTGCTACTAACGGCGCGCCGCCGACCATCTCGATCAGGTCGCCGATGTCATCCGGTGCTCGAGCGAAACCAGTGACGGGAAGGCCGATGCCGCGGCGCGCAAGCAGTTGCAGAGAGCGTAGCTTGTCGCGTGATCGAGTCACCGCGACCGATTCATTGAGTGGAAACGTCCCCATCATCTCGAATTGACGCAGAACAGCGGTGCCATAGAAGGTGATCGAGGCGCCAATTCTGGGAATCACCGCATCGTACGGATCGAGTAGTTCACCTCGGTAGTGCATGGTTGGACGATGGGAAGCGATGTTCATATAGCAGCGCGTTGTATCAACAACTCGCACCTCGTGGCCGCGAGTTTCGGCGGCTTCAATCAGACGACGCGTTGAGTAAATCGTCTTGCTGCGGGACATGATGGCGATGCGCATGGGTACTCCAGGTTCAGATTTCAGCCGAGCCGAGGCTGGCCTTGTAGAAAGGTGCGTGCGGGATAGACAAGGCAATGATTTTTCATTGCAATTCGTCCCAATAACATGCGATAGCGCATGCGATCTCGATTACTCAAAGTGATATCGACCGGCCATTGCGTGTGACCAATCACCAAATCAGTGCGGATGGTGAAACGTTTTTCAGATTCGCCTGAGGTGCTACGAACGGTTTTTATTCCAAGTAATTCGCATTCGCAGTGCTGCACTCGCACGGGTTCAGGATAGCCCAGATGAACCCCGAATCGGACACGATCCTGGCCGTCTTGTTCGAATTGCTCAATATCACTGGCGTGCAGCGAGCACGATTTGGCGCCGGTATCGACCCGTGCACGCAAGCTTTTGATTCCCAGAGCGGGCAGGGCGACCCACTCGCAGGCGCCAATGATCATGTTGGGAGCCGGCTGCGAACTCACTTGGCACCGCCTCCCGTGCGTTCCAGGCTTGAGCGGATCACTCCGCCTTGGCCAGATCGTCGAGCATCGCTTTCAGGAACCTGGCCGCTTCACCGCCGGTGCAGGCGCGGTGGTCGAAGGTCAGGGAAAGCGGAATCATCCGGTGGACTTCAACTCCACCGAGAATTGGAACCACTTCGTGCCGCAGTTTGCCGGCGGCGACAATGGATACACAGGGCGGACTGATCACCGGCGTGGCGTAGCGCCCGGCGAACTTGCCGAAATTGGATAAAACAATCGTGTAATCCTTGAGGTCTTCTGGTGGAATCGAGCGATTGCTGGCGTTTTCGCGCAGGCGATTGATTTCTTCACGCAGCGCTTTGCGGTCGGCATTGTTGACGTTGCGCAAAGCAGCAACAAACAACCCATCAGCGGTGTCGACAGCCATACCGACGTGCATGTTTTTATGGATCATGCGCATGCTGTTTTCACCGTCGTACCAGGCATTCAGTCCCGGTTCGGCCTGCGCGCCGGCCCACAGCGCGCGCAGCAATCTGGCGGTGATGTCTTCGCCCGCGCGCCAGGCGTGAATATCGGCATCGTCCATCAGCGTGGTTGGCACCACGTTCTTGTGCGATTCACTCATCACGCGCGCCATGGTTCGGCGCGTACCGCGGATCGGTTCCCAGTCGTCGCTGGCGGTCGCTTCTCGCGTCTGCGCTGAGGTCGAGGGTTCCGACGGCTCTGCGTTGGACGACGACGTTTCGCTATCTGTCCTTGGCGATGTCTTCGACGATTCGGATCTTTCAGCAGGCGCGCTTGCTGGTTTCGGGCTAGCCACTGCGCTACCTTCATCGGCTGCTTTTCGGACGTCTCCAGCCGTAACCACACCGCCGTTTCCGCTCGGGGTGACGGCACTGACATCGACTTTCAGCTTGCGCGCCAGTGCGCGAACCGCCGGAGTGACCTTGACGCCGCCGACCGTGCTGGTGCGTTCGCTCAAGACTTCATTCGACGACTGAACGTTGCCGACCACGGTGCCGCTGTCAGCGCGTTCGTCTTGCGCCTCGCTGGCTTGCTCAGTTTCTTCCTCAGGTTTGGCGCTTGATTCAGGTTCAGACTGGGAATCCACAGCGGCTTGAAGCGATTCGGATTCGTTATCGCCAGGCTTGTCATCACCAGGCTTGTCGTCACCAGGATCGCGCTTGCTGAATGCGGCCAGGTCAACGTCTTCAGCGTCTGAGAGCTCACTGCCTGAGTCGTCTTGATCGGCCTGGTTCAGGTTGTCAGCCTCATCGACCTCATCGGCCTCGTCCGCAATATCGTCCATGCCAATTTCGGTGTCGTCGCTGGTGTCGTCAATGCCCTGCTCATCATGCGAATTGTCGATTGCAGTCTCTGATGCAGCGTCAGTCGAGTCCTCAGAGGTATCGTCACTATCACCCTCGGCAACAAACTCGGCCAACGGTGCGCCGGTTTTGATAACGTCGCCCGCCTGGCCGTGAAATTTTGCGACCTTTCCGGCGAACGGGCTCGGCACTTCAACCACGGCTTTGGCGGTCTCCATCGACACCAGCGGTTGATCGAGCTCTACGGTGTCGCCTTCCTCGACCAGCCATTCAACAATTTCTGCGTCCGGCAGGCCTTCGCCCAGGTCGGGTAGATTGAAAACGTTCATGAGACCTCCAGAATTTGATTCGCGGCGTCTACAATCCGGCGCACGCTGGGCATGTATTTCATTTCGTTGCGATAGAGCGGCATGACCGTATCGTAGCCACAAACGCGCTTGACCGGTGCCAGCAGATTGAAGATGCCGGCATCGGCCAGGTTGGCCGCAATTTCGCTGGCAACACCGCAGTGGCGAGGTGCCTCCTGGACAATGACACAGCGACCGGTGCGCTCGACCGATTCGATAATCGTGTCCATGTCCAGCGGGCTGATGGTTGCCACGTCGATCACCTCAACGCTGACGCCTTTCTTCTCGAGCTCGTCGGCTGCCTGCATGGTTTCCTTGATCATTGCGCCCCAGGTCACCAGGGTCAAGTCCTGACCATCGCGCAGCGTGAAGCAGACATCCAGCGGCAGCTCCTCACCGTCGTCGATGACTTCCTCGCGCTGCCAGCGATAAATTCGCTTCGGCTCCATGAAAATAACCGGATCCGGATCGCGAATGGCCGCCAGAAGCAGGCCATAGGCGCGCGATGGCGATGACGGAATGACCACCCGAATTCCGGGCATATGGGCGTACAGCGCTTCCGGGCTTTCGGAGTGATGCTCAGGTGCATGAATACCGCCACCTGACGGGAAACGCAGCACCATCGGGCAGCTCAAGCGGCCCCGCGTGCGGTTTCTCATGCGACCGGCGTGGCACATGATGTGATCAATCATCGGCATGGTAAAGCCGCAGAATTGGGCCTCAGCCACCGGTTTCATGCCTTGGGCGGCCATGCCGACGGTCAGGCCGGCGATCATGACTTCTGCCAGCGGTGTATCAATCACGCGCTCGTCGCCGAAGGATTCCTGCAGGCCGGCCGTTGCACGAAATACACCGCCGTTGACGCCAATGTCTTCACCCAGCAGCACCACGCTATCATCGTCTTTCATGGCGCGCGCCAAGGCCAGGGTGACGCCTTCAATCAGGGTTATCTGCGCCATCAGTGGTGGCCTCCGTCTTCAGGGAATTTCTCGGCGTATTCACGCTGTTCGGCCAGGTCGTGCGGGAGCTCAGCAAACATGTAATCGAACATGGCGGTCACTGGCTGCGGATCGTCGGCAACCTTGTTGGTGTATTCGTCAGCTGCTTCCTGGACAAATTCAGCGCATTCGCTCAGAAGTTCTTCCTCGCGCTGCTCGTCCCAGGCGCCTTCGCTGATCAAATATTTGCGCAGCCGGACGAGCGGTTCACGGGCCCAGGCCTCGTCGACTTCGTCCTGCGGGCGATAGCGTCGCGCATCATCAGCCGTGGTGTGATCACCCAGGCGATAGGTCATCATCTCGATGACAAACGCACCTTTGCCTTCACGTGCAGCCTTGACGGCTTTGTCCATGGCCCACAAGCAGGCAATCAGATCATTGCCGTCGACCTGAATGCTGGGCAAGCCGCCAGCGATGCCTTTTTGAGCCAGCGTGGAGGCGGTGTTCTGTTTGGAGCGCGGCACTGAAATCGCCCACTGGTTATTGACAATGACCAACACCAGCGGAAGTTTCCAGGCGCTGGCCGCGTTGATCGCTTCTAGAAAATCGCCCTTGGACGATCCGCCATCACCGACCACCGACACGGCCACCCGCGCTTCACCACGAAGTTTGTAGGCCATCGCAGCTCCAGCGGCATGCAGACACTGAGTGGCAATCGGCACGCACCAGGCGAAATCATGCCGAGGTGCCGAGAAATCATTGCCGCGTTCGTCGCCACCCCAGTACAACAGCACTTCGGACATTTTGACGCCGCGATAGAACTGTGCACCGTACTCGCGATACATCGGAGCAAAGCAATCCTCTTCGGCCATGGCCGCGCCAATGGCAACGTGAGCTGCTTCATGGCCGAGGCTTGATGCATAGGTGCCGAGTTTGCCGGTCCGCTGCAAGGCAATCGCCTTTTTGTCAAAAACCCGGGTCAGGGTCATCAGCGTGTAGAGCTCGGTTAGGCGCTCGAAGTCTCGGGCCAGCGCCGGCACGTGCTGGCTGTCGATCAGCGCGCCGTCGGGACCCAGAAACTGGAAATAATCTACCTTGAATGCGGCGACAGTACGCGCCATGACAGTACCTCTTAAATTTTTTTGGCTCAAATTGTGGCTTTACGTGTTCTTGCTGTCGGCAGACTGGCGAGCGTTGCTGGGATTGTTTTTGCTCTAAAGCAACTAACTTCGTGCCTGGCCGACCTCATACCGATCACGAAAGCGCTGCACATTATACGCCTCAAGCAAGGCCGCGTTAAACTGAACACCCAAACTAATTGCCCAGCAAAAAGGGCCAGATGACCTTATGAGCGATCAGCCCAACCAGCGCGATCTCGAATCGTCGATCCAGACCAACCTCCAGGGTCGACTCGACTATTCAAGTTACCTCGATCTTGACCGACTGCTTAGCGCTCAACATTATTTGTCCGACCCGCCGCACCACGATGAGCTGCTGTTTATCATCCAGCACCAAACCTCGGAGCTCTGGTTCAAGCTGATCATTCACGAACTACGCGCATCGATTCGCCATTTAAGCGAAGACGATCCCGGTCCGTGCATGAAAATTCTGGCTCGAGTCAAGCTCATCCAGAGTCAGCTTTTTGACCAGTGGGCCGTGCTGGAAACCTTGACGCCCAGCGAATACGTGGAATTTCGACACGTATTCGGTGATGCGTCCGGTTTTCAATCCCATCAATATCGCCTGGTCGAATTCTTGCTGGGAAACAAGAATGCTCAAATGATCAGGCTGTTCGATCACGCGCCTGCGGCCCAGAAAGTTTTGAGAGATACGCTTGAATCACCCAGTCTGTACGATGCGTTTCTGTTCTATCTGGCACGCCAGGGACATGCGATTCCGACTCAGTGTATTGACCGAGATCTCACCCTGGCTCATCAGCACACGCCAGAGTTGGTGCCAGTATTTGTTGAGATCTATCGCGATACCGAGCGTTACTGGACTGAATACGCCTTGTGCGAGCGCCTGGTTGATGTCGAGCAGTCGTTTCAGCTCTGGCGCTTTCGCCACCTTAAAACCGTCGAGCGGGTTATCGGGTTCAAGCGCGGCAGCGGTGGGTCCAGTGGGGTAGATTTCCTGAAAAAAGCGCTGGATCTGACCTTCTTTCCGGAGCTTCTGGATGTGCGGACGAATCTTTAAAGCTTGAACAGCCCGTGACCCCGCTTGGGGCTTTGATTGCCTGTATGTCATAATCCGATGGCTAACAAAAACACACACGGGGTACGACAACATGAAATTGCTTTCCACACTGGTGGCCAGCCTGATTGCAGCGTCTGCAATCAGCGCCCAAACCATCGAAGTGCCACGCCTGGGCGACAATGTCACCGTCCAGGTTGATGCCAACGGCATACCGACAATTATCGGCGAAACTGAAAACGACGTTTCGTTCGTCAAGGGCTATCTGCATGCCCAAGATCGCTTCTTTCAAATGGATTATCTGCGCCGCATCGCCAGCGGCACGCTGGCAGAGATGCTCGGTTCGGCGGCGCTGCCCAACGATATCCAGCTTAGAACGCTGGGTCTGCGGCGCGCGGCATGGGCTACTTTTTCCGAACTAGACAGCACCGAAAAGGGCGCGCTCAAAGCCTACGTTGACGGCGTTAATTATTATCTTCAGACCAATTCACTACCGCCAGAATACGGCGCGCTTGAGCTGAGCATGGCCGAGCCGTGGTCATCGGTCGATTCGCTGGTGATTGGCAAGCTATTGGCCTTCCAGTTATCGTTCGACCAAAGCCTGTCGGACATTGGCAATACCATTCAGGTTGGCACTTACCAGGCCGTGGGAGACGCTGTAGGTTTCGATGGCACTGCACTCTACCTGCAGGATCTCAATCCGTTTATTCCGGTTGATGGTCGCGTGTCGATTCCAGATTTCTTTGATCGCATCGGTATCATAGTTCCTGAAGCATCAAGCGAATCCGGACTGGCGTCGACCAAGGATGCCTCGATGCCGCTGAAGCCATCGCTGGCTGCGCTGGACGCCAACACTGATTTAGTCGATGAGATGGGGCGGATTGGCGCCAATACCGTTGAACTGGCGCGCAATTACCGCAGCAAAGTTGCCAATTTGCCGTTTTTCAATGAGGGCTTTGATATTGGTAGTAACTGGTGGGCGGTATCCGGTGAGCACACCGAGTCAGGCTACCCGCTGTTTGCCAATGACCCGCACCTTCAGCTCAGCATGGCACCTATTTTCATGAACGAGAACGTCGTCATTCGTGATGAAGAAGTGGTCATCAGTGGTGTCGCGTTTGCTGGCGCACCGGTCAATGCCCAGGCCTGTACGGATTTCTACTGTTGGGGTTCAACGGTTAACCGGCTTGATGTAACAGACGTGTTTGAAGAGGAAATTCGGGTCAACCGGTTCGGTTTGCCCACACACACGGTCTACAACGGCCAGCCAGAACCCATCGTCTATGCCTTCCAGACGTATTTCGTCAACAACCCGGGTAGCGGCGAGTTTGATGATGTGGCTCGCGCAAATGTCGGTTACGATTCTGGCGCCATCACATTCATCGTGCCACGCCGTAACAACGGCCCGATTGTTGAACTGTTGGGCGACACTGCCCTGTCGGTTCAGTACACCGGTTGGGGTCCGACTTTTGAGTTGTCTACCTTCCGCTCCTGGGCGCGGGCGCGCAGTCAAGACGACTTTGAAATGGGCCTGCGAGATTTCGCCATCGGCGCACAGAACTTCTTGTATGCCGATATTGAAGGCAACATTGCTTACTACATCGGCGGTGAAATGCCGCTGCGTGCTGACCTGCAAAACGATCTGGCACCCGACGGTGGCCGTCCGCCGTGGTTTATCCGCGACGGAAGCGGCGCACTCAACCACGAATGGCTGATCGACGATTCACCGCAACCGGGGCAGGGCACGCCTTATGCATTGATTCCGCGCGAAGAAATGCCGCAAATCAGCAATCCGCCCTGGGGTTATCTGGCCAATGCCAATAATGACCCGGTCGGCACCACGCTGGACGGCAACCCGCTGAACCAGCTTCGTCCGGGCGGCAATGGCATTTACTACCTCAATACGGCCTACGCTGATCTGCGCATGGGGCGGATTGATCGTGAATTGCAAGCCCTGGTCGCTGAAGGTGACGTCACGATTGACGACATGAAAGCGCTGCAAGCAAACAACCAGCTGCTCGATGCAGAGCTGCTGCTGCCGTTCTTGCTGCAGGCCTTTGGCAATGCATCTGCCGATGACGCATGGGCAGGCCTGGCCGCCATTGGTCAGGATCCTGCGGTGGTCGAAGCGATTGGCCGTCTGGCGTCCTGGGACTTCTCGACCCCGACCGGCGTGGCAGGCGGTTTTGATCCCGGCGGTGATCCGACCGGCAACAGCGTCCCGACTGACGAGCAGATCGCCAACAGCGTCGCTGCAACCATCTACAGCGTCTGGCGCGGTGAAGTGATTGCCAACACCATTGATGCCACCTTGAGCGCGGTTGGCCTGGGCGATGAACTGCCTGGTTCTACGACGGCCTGGCGCGCGCTGGTCAATCAGCTCCGTCTGTTTCCGCTGACCCAGGGCCAAGCAGCGTCTGGACTGACCTATTTCAATGTTGATGGTGCACCTGATCCGGCAACGGCCAGAGACACCGTGCTTTTGGCGTCGCTACAGACCACGCTGAATCGACTGGCATCGGACGCTTTTGCATCGGCTTTTGCGAATTCGACCGACCAGGACGACTATCGTTGGGGCCGCCTCCACACCGTCGTCTTCAGCCATCCCCTGGGTGATGCAACGCCATTCAGCGTTCCGCCAGCCGGAGGATTTGGTCCGATCGCACGTTCAGGTGGTTATGAGGCTGTCGATGCCTCCAGCCACAGCGCACGTGGCCGAAACGTTGGCAGCTTCGACTTCGGTAGCGGACCAGCACGACGCAACGTGTCCATGCTGGCCCCGTCAGGACCGCAAGCCCAGGAAGTTATCCCGGGTGGCCGCAGCGGCGTGTTCTTGAGCCCGTTCTACACCAACCAACTGCGATTGTGGCTGGTCAACGACTACTTGCCGCTGAGCATTGGTGAATCTGATGCTGCTGCGACTGCCGCACAAACGATTGTGTTTACGCCGTTTGATTGATTCTCGGCTGGAGGTCGGAGTTATTCGACCCCGATAATCGTTACGAAAGTCGTTAGTTCAGAAAGCCCGGGTCACCTGATCCGGGCTTTCTTTTTAATGGGAATCTGTTTCGTAGACGGATACGTTTTCAAACGGGTCAATTCAAAGCCTGTTCTTGAAAGCATCGACGAGCGCTCGCATACATTAGGATTGCCGTCCAGATAAAGATCAACCATGCTTAATCTACTTGACCGCTTCACGCTTGCGCATACGCAGGTCACCCGACTCAATGCCGATTTGAAAGAAATCGTTGCCCAGGACCAGAAGTTCAGCGCCAAAGTCGAGCTCAAATTAACCCCGCGTGATATGCCGGCTGATGACGATGTGCCGCAATACCAGGTGACTGCACGCATGATGTGTCGAGGCCATCGTGAGGGCGTGGAGTTGCGCGAGCCCTTGTTCACGGTCGAGCTGGTTCTGCAGGCTGTCTATCGTCAATTCAGCGGCTCTGAAGTTGATTTTGAAACCTTTACGGCCAGCCACGGTTCACTGACCCGCCAGCTTTACCCCTTGATCCATCATCAGCTCATGCCGGTGTTCAAGCAATTCGGTCTGGATCAGGTCAAATTGCCTTATGACCTCCCCGGTCAGGGCAGTGAAGCCCCGGCTCAACGTCAGGTTCATTAAATCTTATCTCCTCTAGTTGGTTTGCGTGGCTGATTTATTGCGAGTATCAGCGCGCTGCGCTGGACAAAATTGACGCATCGATGGCGGCGTGGAAGAATGCCGTCTTCGGTCGAGTGCCATTCGGGGATTTTTTACAACGTGCCTACTTCACGTAAGGAACCTATCGCCAAGGTTGATACGGCCTGGCTGCGCATGGAGCAGCCGACCAATCTGATGATGATCACTGGCGTGATTGTTCTCGATAAACCGATTGAATTCGAGCACTTCCGTGATGTGGTCGCCAATCGGTTTCTGTCGTTTCCTCGTTTTCGCCAAAAGGCCGTCGATACGCCACGCGGCTGCTGGTGGGAAGAAGACACCAATTTCGAAATCAGCAGCCACGTTCGTCACACCGCGCTACCCGGAGTGGCCGGCAAGCGCGAGCTTGAGGAACTGGTCTCGGAACTCGCTTCAACCCCGCTCGATCAAACCAAGCCACTCTGGCAGTTCCATCTCGTTGATAACTACGTCGAAGGCCCGGTCGTCGTGACCCGCATCCATCATTGCTATGCCGATGGCATCGCTCTGGTGCAGGTGATGCTGTCGCTGACTGAGGACTCGCCTGAAAAATCCGAACGCATGGTGGAGCAGGAAGACTGGAAGCAGCGCCGCGCAGCGGAATCTAATATCTTTCGCCGTCTCACAGCCCCGGCCAAGGAAGGCATGGGCGCTGTCCAGCACATCGGCCAGAAAGTCGTTGATGAAGCAATGAACTTGATCAAAGAGCCGCAGCTGGCGTCTGAATACGCGGTGGGGGCGGGCGAGATCATGTCCGAACTTGCCACGGCCATGCTGCTTGCCGATGACCCTCCCTCTCGCTTCAAGGGCGAGCTTGGCGTGCGCAAGAACGTGGCCTGGGCTCAGCCTTTGAGTCTCGAAGAGGTCAAGGCGGTCGGTAAAGCCCTGGGCTGCACGGTCAATGATGTACTGATCTCAACGATGACCGGAGCGCTGCATCATTATTTGCTGGAGCAGGGCGATGACCCGGCAGAGCTGACGATGCGAGCGACGGTGCCGGTCAATCTGCGGCCCCTGGAGCACGCTCGCGATCTGGGTAATCATTTTGGTCTGGTGTTTCTCAACTTGCCAATTGCCGAGAGCAACCCCCTGTCACGCCTGTACCAGGTGGCGGAATTCATGCATCAGCTCAAGAGCTCCAAGCAGGCCGTCATGTCGCTTGGGCTGCTGGCTGCACTGGGCATGACGCCAGGCGCGGTTCAGAAGCCTGCCCTGGAGTTATTCAGCCGAAAGGCGACCACTGTGCTGACCAACGTTCCAGGGCCGCAGACAACGCTCTACCTCGCGGGAGCACCACTGAAGGAGATGATGTTCTGGGTGCCGCAGAGCGGGTCCATCGGCATGGGTATCAGCATTCTGAGTTATCAGGGCCAGGTGTTCTGTGGCCTGATCGCCGACCAGAAGCGTATTCCCGATCCGTCTACCGTGATGGAGCACTTTCAGCGTGAGTTCGAAAACCTGCTCAACCTGACCCTGTTGCTGGGCCCACAGCAAGGCTGGGTCAGCCCGGACATGGTCGATTCAGTTCATGCCTGGATCGACAATGCCGAAGGCGACCAATCAGCCTAATCGACAAATCAACCTAGAGATGCGGCCGCATAGTCGCGGTCCAGGGCCTGCATTGCGTCGATGGGGGTCTGTTTGGCGGCCTCGGCGTAGGCCGCATTCGAGTCATCCAGGCGCTTGTCGCCGTAGAGCAAATACAAACCATTACCGTATTCCAGATGGGCAATTGGCGCGTTCGGCGTGATTTTGAGCGCTCTGGCGAAAAAATCCATCGCCTTGTCGGCGCTTGCACCGTAGGTCATTGACCCGACCAGCTTGCCGACTTTGTCGATAATTTCAGCGTGGTACAGGCCATAGGCCGTAAGCGCTTCGGCGTGCTTGGGGGCGAGCTCGAGGGCTGATTCGAGCGAGGTCTTGATTTTACCGCCGACGCCCTGGGCCAGCGCCTTGGAAATTGAAATGCACTGGCTGTAGCGGCCCAATACAAAGGCATGGAAATAGTGCGCGTTGGCATCATCAGGGAAGGCTTCAATGGCCGCTTCAGCGCGTTCGATGCCGGCTTTGTAGATGGCGAGCTTGGTGTCGTCGTCCTCTTCTAGATAATCGGCGTAAATGCCCGAGGCCTTGTTGGCCACAGCATGCGCAATCAAGCCGATATCGTTGGCCAGATCAACCGCCCCGGCAAAATCGCCGCGATGATAACGCCGCCAGGCCTCCTGGAGTTGCTCAGCGGTTTTTTCCGGATCAGCCTGGTCAGGATCCAGAGAAGTCACGCGCTCGGCGTCAGGCCAGGGCTCACAGTCGCCTAGATGCAGTGCTGGCCATTCCTTGGACAGCGCTTCGTCTTGATAGTCGAAGTCGCTGTCATTGCCGGAATCATTCGAGTAAGACGCCCAATTTTTTGTATTCATGTTTAGTGTGACCGCTCTAGTTATTCACCCTATCTTATCCGTGTACTGAGCGGAAAGCATCCGTTCGAAACAAAATTTAATATCGAAAATTTATTATCGAAAATTTATTATCGAATTGGAGACAAGATCCGATGAGCAAGAAAACCGCAAAGAAAAAAGTCAGCAAGAAAAAAGTGAGCAAGAAAACAGCTACGCGTAAATCAGCCACAAGTCAGGCACAGGATTACGCACACGAAATCTGGCTGGCCGGCCTGGGCGCATTCTCGATGGCTCAGGAAGAAGGCGGCAAAGTCATCAAGCAAGGCACCAAAGCGGTTGAAGATACGCGCAACAAAGTTGTTGGCGAATCTTCCAAGTTGTTTGATCGCCTGGTCAAGGAAGGATCAAAGCTCGAGAAGAAAGGTCGCAAAGCGGCGACTGACACCGTTGACGGCGTGCGTGATGACGTCGAAAGCCGGGTCGGAAAAGTCCGCGGCGATGTTGAAAGCCGCGTCGACAAAGTTCGTGAACAGGCTCAGAGCAACTGGGACAAGCTGGAAAAAGTCTTCGAGCAACGCGTCGCTCGCGCACTGTCTCGTTTGGGCGTTCCAACCTCAGATGAAATCAATGAGCTGAGCAAGCGCGTCGCTGAACTCAACAAGCGCGTGGCAGAGCTGTCGAAAAAGCAGGAAGCCAAAGCAGCTCCTGCGAAGACAACCGCTAAGGCCAAAGCACCTGCAAAAGCCAAGACTGACTCAGCAGCGAAGTCAAGCTGATCGGTTCAGCTCTCTAAAGCTTCTACCCCGAAGCAGCCCAGGGCCTCCCTCTTACCCTAGCGGGCTGCTGACTTTGCCCGGATCGTCTGATCCGGGCTTTTTTAATTATTCTGACATCTATCCTATCGGTAAGCTGCTGCCAATGCGTTCATTTCTGCTTTGGCGTCGCCTTTGAGATACGGGCTGACCAGGCTCATTACTTGCGCGACTGCGCGGCCGGGTCTTGGTTCGGCTTCACGGTCCAGGACTTGATCAAAAGCGAGCCAGAACGTGCTGACCAGGATGATATTGCGCACGATCGTATCCAGCTCTTTTTCGTTGGCGTCCAGCTGGCCGATCCGGGCCATGCCCTCTAGCAAGCCCTGAGCGGCGTCCATCGACAGCCGTAAAATGCCGCGGAAACGATGATGCAGCCCGCGAAAGCGCGAGCATAAATCAGTCAAATCACGATAGAAAAAACGAAACTCACCGATGGTTTCGAAGGCCAGATGCATAAACAGCCAGATGTCTTCGATTTCCGGCTCGCGCTCTTCAGGCGTGGCCAGCAGGCTTAGCATCCGCCCTTCATAGGCAGAGAACAGCGCCTCGATCAGATCGCCCTTGGTTTTGAAATGGTAGTGCAGGTTGCCGGGGCTGATTCCCAGCTCATCGGCGATTCGATTTGTGGTGACGTGGGGTTCGCCGTCCTCATTGAACAGCACCAGGGCCATGGCGAGAATGCGCTCGCGAGTGTTTCTGGCCACGTCAGATTAGGGTAAGAATCAGAAAAATTTATAAATCAGCTTTTCGAATCAGCTCTTCAAGGATTCAACCAAATCGATGTACTGCTGTTTTGCCTCGTCTTGATCCGTGCCCTGCATTTTTTCCCAGGCTTCGTATTTTGCGACGCCGACAAAGTCGAAAAAGCCCGGCTTATCTCCGCTGACATCACCCTTGGAGCCTTGTTTATAAAGGGCGTAGAGCTTCAGCATGGTGTCGTTGTCGGGGCGCTCCGGCAGTGACTGGGCATCGGCGGCGGTTTCTTCAAATTTCTGATCCAGGTCGCTCATTGATCTAAATTCCTTCGTCCACTTTTCTGATTTAACTTCGAGGAATTACTTCTAGCACGCACGGCGATATGGGTCAATCGACTTGGCAGGACTTGAGACTACCGGTATCTTAGGAGGAACAAATAACAATTCCATTCGGGGAGAAACAGATTTATGACTTATTTCGTCACCGGCGGCACCGGATTTATCGGACGCAACTTGATTGATCGACTCCTGGAGCGTACAGGAACCATTCACGTCCTGGTTCGAAAAGGCTCGAAAAAGAAATTCAACACGCTGGTCAAGGAGCGCTGGTCTGACCACCCCAAGCGAGTGGTTGCCGTCTCCGGCGATTTAACCAAAGCCGGGTTGGGGATTTCGAGCAAAGATCTCACGAGTCTGAAGGGAAAAATCAAACATTTTTTCCATCTGGCAGCGGTCTACGATCTCAGCGCCGATGCTGAAAGCAACCAGGCTGCCAACCTGGACGGCACCCGGCACGCCATTCAAGCGGCTGAGAAAATGAAAGCAGGCTGCTTCCATCACACCTCATCAATTGCCGCGGCCGGGTTGTACGAAGGGACGTTCCGCGAGGATATGTTCGAAGAGGCACAAGGCCTTAACCATCCCTACTTTCGAACCAAGCACGAGTCAGAAGGCATGGTGCGCGAGCACTGCTCGATTCCGTGGCGCGTCTACCGACCGGGAATTGTTGTCGGGCATTCGAAAACCGGTGAGATTGATAAAATCGACGGCCCGTATTACTTCTTCAAACTAATCCAGAAAATGCGCCGCATGCTGCCCCCCTGGGTTC
>JGI12109J20283_10786166_pt1 | contig 16710 bp, 11 predicted proteins | sample ElkSlonscriptome_12_FD_20283 | JGI IMG/M metagenome (IMG submission 20283)
CACTTATGGCAGCACCAGCATGTCAACAGACTGGCAGCACTGTGCGTTTACATTTTCAGGAGCAAACACGCGTGCAAAAGTTTACCTTGACGGCACAGAGGATGGGCAGGACACATCAGCAGGGTCAAGCATTAAAGATACGTCAGATGCGTGGACTATTGGCGGACAGAGTACAGCAAACAACTACGATGGTCAGATTGACGAGGTGCGTATAGCGTTTAGTGAGTTTAGTTCCGACTGGATTGACACAGAGCACGAGAACCAAAACTCCCCTAGCACGTTCTATAGTGTGACTGCGGTTAGTAGTGGTACCGACGTCACTGCAACACCAAACACTCAAGCTGCAACACTTTCGATACCGACATACAACACACTGCTCGACTACGTGCTCAGTGTTGCAACACAGACAGCAACGTTTTCAGTGATTGCTCGCACGACTGCGATCGGCGCAACGTTTGTCGCCACAGTGCAAAGTGCAGCATTCACCCTCATTGGGTACGTGATCGATGCCGGAGGAAACATCACAAAGCTCGTGAACACACAGAGCGCCACGTTCTCAGCGATCGCCCGGAGCATTTTCACAAGCATCACAAAGCTCGTGAACACACAGAGCGCCACGTTCTCAGCGGTCGCCCGGAGCATCCTCACAGGTGTCACAAAGACCGTGAACACCGTGACATCTACGTTCAGCGCTATTGCACGCACGGTAGGTGTTACATCAAGCATAACGATAGCAGTAAACACTGCAACTGCTACTTTCAGCGCCGTTTCAAGGACGATCATTGCTATTGTCACAAACAAAATAATCACCGTTTCAACACAGGTTCTCACATTCAGCATCGCCACGATCCGCAAGGTCGGGGGAGTGTGGAGCCGGAGCGGACGTAACAACACCGGGGACTGGACACGCTCCTCGAGGAATGATGCATAGTATGGATGAAGATATGAGCCACATCACACGTTCAGAGGTGCAAGACATCGTCGATCGCTCGACGAAGGAGCTGCACGACGACCTCAAACGCATGCGTGAGGAACGTGAGAAATATATGCAGCAGATCGCCCGGGATGAGGTGAACAGTGCTCGGTCAGAAATCATGAAATTCTTTGGGTGGGGTGCGATCGCAACACTTGGAGCCGGACTGTACTTTTTCGGTGGACTCACCGGCGATGTGGAAACATTACAGCGCGACGTGTCAGAAATGACTACGACGCTCAAAGAGTTTAATGACTTTATGAACCGTGGAGATCGCTTTACTGTACAAGACGCGCAAGCTTTACAAAACTATTCAGATCAGCAAGACCGCCTACTTGGAGATCAGGACGAGCGCCTGCAAACACAGATCGACCGCAACCACGAAGAAATGCGCACATGGCGTGATGAAATTATCAGTGAGATACGGCAAATAAAATAGTATGGAACCGCAACACATCATCATAAGGAATATCGACCAAGGCGGTATCGCCGATAGTGAGTACGTGGGCGCACCAAACAGCGTCGCGGAATGTGTGGGACTCGACATCCACAGCAAGCCGGGCATCGTGCGACTCAGCCAGCGCCTCACAGAGATCGACGACTCAGCAAGCCCGATCGACGGACTCATTGGGTCGATTGTGAACGCAAGCGATGGGAACACGTACTTTTTCTCAAGAGACAGTGGCAAGGTGTGGAAGCGTACGAGCGCAGGGGTGTGGTCACTCGCGCACACATCAAGCCCGGCAGCCGGAAATGCTGGCACACTGTGCGCTCGGGAGTATCAAGGCTACATTTACTACGCAATGGAGTCTCGACTTGGTCGCTTTGACATGGCGAGCACATGGTCGGATAGTTGGGCAACGTTTGGTGTTACAGACGACACCTACCATCCTATGCGCATTGTGAACCTTGTGCTTTACATTGGGGACGGCAATCAGGTGGCACAGGTAGACGGCACAACATTCAGTGCAAACGCGCTCGACCTCAAGGATCCGCTGCGTGTGAGCGCGCTCGGCAAGCTCTCGACCGACCTTTTGATCGGCACATACGTCGCAAGCAACGTTACGAAAACAGAGATATTCCGCTGGAACACATGGAGCACGAGCTTTTCGGTGTCGGATGAGATCCCGGAAGTGGGTGTCAATGCATTTTTGGAGACAGACAACCTTGTGATCGTGAACGCGGGCACCAAGGGCAACATGTACGTGTACAACGGTCAGCAGCTCGAGCTATACAAGAGCATCAAAGGAGATTGGACGACCGGAAACAGGGCTATTGTGTACTCGGAAGCAGTGCTCAACTTCCACGGTATGCCACTGTTCGGCCTTTCGGCAACGAGTGGCAATGGCGCACCGCAAGGCGTGTACAGCTTACACCGAACGAACCGGGGCTACCCTATGGTATTGAACCTGCCATACCCCATCAGCACCGGCAACACGAGCGGTGTCACGATCGGCGCGATCGGTGGCAATGGTGACACGTTCTATGTTGCATGGAAGGACACGACCGACAGCACCACGTACGGCGTGGACATCCTCGACCTCAGCAACAAGTACGCGAGCGGGTACTTCCTCACGCGCACGAGCCTGTACGATCGGATGAAGAAAAGCACGTACCGTGAAATGAAAGCGGCGTATGCATCACTGCCAGCGAACACGAGTATTGAGCTCGGCACATCGCGCAACCATGCAGCAGTTGTCAATCAGACCGTCGTAGATGATACCGACCGCAAAGTGGTACAGACGGCCGCAGACTGCGGAGACGCGAGTGCGTTTGCGGGAAAATGCACACTCAATGGTAGCGGAAACAGTAGCCCGGAGATCGAGCAGCTCGACATAGCAGTTACATAGCATGGAAAACATCAAGATCATCAACCCATACGAAGACTATGAAGTGCCTCAGATGGAGCAGGCAGACGGTGTCTATGGCAACGACCTACTCGGCCGTGTGCAGTCTTTGCAGGTAGGTTTCGGCACGAAAGTGCTCAGGATCGACCGGGATGGTTTGTGGATGGGCTCGGAAGACTTTGCGACCGCGCCATTTAGTGTGGACATGGATGGAAATATGTCCGCAACGAGCCTCGATCTTTCAGATTACTTGCAGGTTGGTGAGGCGCTAGACGACCTGCAAGGTGACATTTTCGATCTGTCAGACATCAACGACGACCTCGGCACCATTGTGGCTGGAACGCTTGTTGGTTTAACAGTGATTGGCGGTACCATCAAGACATCAAACTCAGGGGAACGTGTTGAAATGAATGGCAGCACTAACACTTTGCGGATTATTGACTCAGGTGGAACCGTGCGCGCAGAAAGTTACAGCAACGGCATTCAGTACAGAAACAGCAGTGGAAGTGTCGCTGGGCGCACCTTTGTCGAGCCATCACTCGGTTATTTTGCTATACAAGGAGTGAACAATGATGTGCTCATACAAGCAAACGACGATATTACGTTTGCGCCGGGTGGAGGCGGCATTACAGCGTACATAGACGGCGGCACAAAAGACTTTTTTGTGACCAGTGGAGACTTGCGCGTTACAAGAGATATTTTTTGTGACGACATCTTTGGAGACAACATAGAGTGCGACATCATTGACTGCGACCAAGTGGGCGGCGCTGCCGGATCGTTTACGTTTACCGGGAGCGCTATATGGGTTGACGAGGAAATCAGCCCGACATCAGACAATGTCCACGACCTCGGCGATCCCGGTGAGTGGTGGAACGACTTATACGCAACAGACATCAACTACGACAATCTCGTGCTGGGCTCTGATCGGCGCCTCAAGAAGAACATTGCCGACTCACAGTACGGACTCACACAGATTAAGGCGCTCAGGCCGGTCACGTACAACTACAAAATGCGGGACACGGATGAGACAACACCACGTATGCAGCGTCTCAAGGCAGCAAAGCCGGAGCGGTATCAAAAACTGCTAGAACGTGCAACGCGAAACAAGGCAGAAAAGCGGCAGGTGCAACACCTCGGACTCATTGCACAGGATGTGGCAAGTGTTATGCCGGAGCTTGTGCATGTGCGAAAAGACGGCATGCTCGGACTGCGATCGACAGAAATCATCCCGGTGCTAGTGCGTGCGGTGCAGGAGCTTAGCGATCGCGTTGACGCATTAGAAAATAAATCAACAAAACATGAACGAAAAACCTAGAACACCACAAGAGCGGGTGGCGGCTCATGAGGAAACAGTGATCACATCCTTGAAAGAGAACGGCCTAGAAATGGTGCTCATGGTTGCATTCCCGGGGCACAAGAAGCCACCAATACTCGGGAGGCTTGGTGTGTGGCTTTGCAATGCGTATGGGGGTAACATCGCTATCAGGTATCGCGTGGTCAATGGTAGTATTACAAGTAACCGGAGCAAAACTCGCCAGTAACTATGGCTCAAAAACTCAACACAGACACGTCCGTTGTGGACTACCTAAAGAGCACCGGCTCAGACTCATCGTTCGAGGCGCGCGGGAAACTCGCCGTGGAGAAGGGTATTGTCAAAAACAGCGCGGAATACTACGGAACCGCAAAGCAAAACGTTTCGCTCCTTGGTGCGCTGCGTGGTGGTGCAAGCTCATCAGCCCCTCAGGGGGAAACAGCTCGGGCAACCGCCATGATCAACGCAGATCAAGATGCAATCATTGCTCAAGGCGACGCGGAGAACGATGCGCCAACTCGTGCTGCAACAGTGAGCGATGACTATAGTAGCGCCTACGACACGCTCTCGGACATGTTCATGCAGGGCAATCAGCCCGAAGCACCTAGCTATGAGAAGATGTACGGTGAGCTTCGCGCCGACTACAACATGAACGACCTCGAGGAGCAAATGAACCAGCTCCAATCAGACGAGGAGGCAATATACGCGCAGCTCAGGCAGCGCCGAACGAACGAACAGGGCAAACCGGTCGCAATGAACGTGATCGAAGGCCGGATCGGTGAGGCAGAACGTCAGGAAATGGAGCGGATCGACTACCTATCGCGCCAGAAGAACACCGTCGCACGCCAGCTTCAAGCGGCAAACAGCGCCATCGAGAACATCATGAGCTTCCGGAAGATGGACTACGATGCTGCTCGATCATCCTACAACGACCAGTTCAGTCAGCAGATGCAGATGTTCAACGCTGTCCGTGGTGTGGTGGATGCAGAGCGCAGTGCAGAGGAGCGTGCATCGGACAACGCTCGGGCGAACCTCAATATCATATACGACTCGATCAAGACCGGAGGCACCGACGTCGCCACCATGACGCCAGAAATGGAGTACACAGTGAACACGCTCGAGCTACAGGCAGGGCTCCCGACCGGTTTCTACAACAACATTGCAAAACAAAACCCGGATCAAAAGGTACTATCAACTACCACACGAACATCAAGCGGCCAAAAGTATGCCGACGTGATCATGCAGGGTGAGGACGGCAGCTTGTCGGTGAAGCAAGTGTCACTCGGGGCAGCGGACACAACCAGCGCCAATGGTGATCAAAAGTGGGACGGCTACAGTTCTGAGTCAGAGCGTAATGATGCGTACACCAGCCTCATTCGTGGAGAAATGTCAACGGTGGTAGGGCAGGACGGCTACATGAGCCCGGAAAACTACAAGAAGGCGCGAACCGCATGGTCAAGTAAAACAAACGAGTCACAGGACGACTTCGACAAAGTATTTGCAAAGCAATTTGTCAACCCGGATCACTCCGAAGACTATGGAGTACCGTTTGACATGGTAATCAACCTATAGTATGGCACAAAACCCTTTCAGCGGACTGTTTGACGAAGAAACGAAACAGCAGCAGGAGCAAGAGTCAGGGCGAGTGTCAGTCAGCCAGAGCGAGCCTTCCCAAACAAAAACACCCGACAACCCATTCTCGGGACTTTTTGCCGAAGAAAAGGCGCAAGCGCCAGCGCCGGTGCAATCAGTACAACAGCCAGCGCAAGCAGCGGAGCCAGAAAAGAAGAAGGATGGCGGGGTGTTTGGTTTTTTATCGAAGGCGTATGACGTTGTTCAGACAGCCGGGAACATTGCTTTTGGTAAGATCAATATCGACCCGGAGAAAGGGTATCAAGGGTACCAGCGCGGAACCGATGTTGCGGCAGAAAAGCTCGGGGAGACGAAGTTCATCAAGGAGGTTGCGGAGGCGCAGGTCACGCTTGAGAGCCTCGAGGCACAGGGTGAGTACACACCAACATTCCGGGACAACCTCGGCATGAACGTGCTCAGGACGGCAGCAGCAGCCGGTGGTGACGTGAAGTGGGCAATGAACACCGACACCGGGAAGGAGATCATCAAGAAGGTCGAGGGAGGAACCTCAAACCTACCGCTCAAGGGGGTGGCAGTGCTTCGCTCGTTCGGTAAGGAGACATACGACGAGGCGTACAAAGCAATGCTCGAGGATCGAGAAAACCCGGAGAATGGCGCGTTCAAGTCATTTTTGTACGAGCTCCAAGACTCAGGCACACAGTCAATGGTCGGCGTGCTCCTCGCGCTAGGCGCAACAGCAGCAACCCGCAACCCCAAAGCAGGGCTCGCGATCAGCAGCCCATACTACGCCGCACTGTCAGGCGCAGAGCAGATCGAAAGCAAGGGAGAAGTGTACAGCTCGACCAACATCGGCATCGACGTTGTTGGTGATCAGATCTTGAACGCAGCCCTCACCGGCATATTCAGGCAACCGACCACGGCGCTCGGCCGGATCGCAACAGACTTTGGTATCGAGGGCACAACGGAGGTCAGCCAGTCACTCCTCAAATTCTCAAACGACTACGCAAACGCGCAATCAGACGAGGAGCGTGAGGCTATTCTCAATGATGCCAAGCAGTATGTCACCTCGGGCGCGATCGCGATGGAGTTTTTTGTCGGCGCAACAGTAGGTGCCATTGCCGGTGCTGGTACGGAGGTCATGAGCAAAAAGAGCACTCCAACAGACAAGAAAGATGAGGCACCAACACAAGAGGACACAAAAAACCCGCTCGGCAAGGCCGGAGAGATCATTGCAAAGCAGCAGCGTGGCGAGGAGCTCACTCAAGAGGAGGTCGCGATAGCACAGCAAGCACAGGAGCGTTTCATAGACTACTCAAACACCTTTGGCGAGCGTACGGTCTACTTCCCGGAGACAAACCAGAATGGCACCTCGATCAGCGTCGAAGTGCTCCCGCTCGGCGATGGAAAGTTCGCGACTGCATACTCAGCAACGGCGGGCGATGTTGCGATCAACGTCGCGTACGACCTCAACGAGACATTTACATCAGAAAAGGAGGCAACAAACCAAGCGCTCGAGCGCATTGCTCAGTGGGTGGACACTCAAAAAGTACGAACAGACCTTGATCCAGTTGTTGTTGGGCGACTGGAAGACATTGCACAGAAGGCCAAGAAACCGGAGCCGAAGAAACTCACGGTCAAAAAGGTTGAAGAAGTGCCACCGATGAAGCAGCCCGAGACGGCGCCGGTAGTTGATAGTAAGCGAAAGGAGATCGACGCGCGCGCGAGCCGTAGTGCAAAGGGTAAACCCACCAAGAAGGTCGGGGCGGAAACCAAAAAGAAGCCAGTGCTCCCGAGCTCGAAGAAGAAAGAGGCCGAGCGTGCTACTAAAGACCTACCTGCTGGCTGGCAGGCAACTGCGCAAGACTCGATATACTACAAACCCGGAAAAGATGGTCAAGAGCCAATCAAGATTTTTGCGCTTAATGACAATGCGGAGCGCGACGGCACGTTCCGGGTGCAAGGTAACGGCGTGATGGTGAAAGAAGGCGGCAAGGATAAGCTATTTGGCAGTCTCGACGATGCGCTTCGCTTTGCAAACAGCAACGAAAGCGTGCTGCGCAACCTCGAAGACGATCAAAATGCAACAGATGCGACAACCCAGAAAGAGAAAGTGGAGGTGACTATGGAAGAAGCGGAGCAGAATGTCGTCAACGCTCTCAAAAAGCGATACCCGGACGGCGTCACCCTATACCACCAAACATCGAACGACGCGAAGAAGGCAATCGACTCAATGGGGTTTGCCGGTGAGGAAGTGTACTTTTCACTAGGCGGCTTTGACAAAAAACGAGGGACTGCAAGCGACAATGCTCAGGTAATAGAGGTATTCGTACCGGTCAGTGAGTACGTGAAGATCGGCATAGACCGTGGAAGTTACGAGGGGGACTCAGAAGCTGCACAGTATCAAGACTTGGCAGACGCTATTGCAGAAGGCGAAAAAAACCTCGACGTTACGCTGTTGCGCGAGGATGCGGATGCACTGCTCGATGCAAAAACGAAACGACCTGCACAGAAGCGCTCGGAGAAGACTACAAAGGGCAATCGTTTAACGAAGTCTACATACAGCCCGGTCGGTCAGGTCAAGTGGCGAGAGCTTGTGAAAATAAGCTCACGAGGATCACGACCGGCAGCTGTAATGCTGGACAATGCAGCCGGAACGAGCGAACTCATCTTTATGGAAAGCGATCAAGCACATCGCCGTGCCATCGTGAACAGTCTCAAGAAGGTCGGGGCAACACAGCTCGACAAACCGGGCAGCTTGTTCGACTTGATCGCAAAACCGACCGGAAAAGACTATGTTGCGATCACTGATCCGGTGAACGTGTACCTGTATACACGGCACAAGGGCACAAAGATAGAATACAAAATGCGCACCGTCGGCTTCATGGTCGATGGGAAGGAGCAATACTTTGATGCTGCACTACTTGAGAATGCGCAGCGCTACACAGGCGAGACACAGTGGCATGTGCGAAAGGACGGGCGCTTTGCATGGCTTGGTGCAGATCCGGCAAACCCGGTGGCGGTTGTTTCGGGTACCAACAAAGAGGATGAAAGCATTGCAAGTGATCCGGAAGCAACAAAGGTGGCCGGTGCCACACTGGCACCGGAAAAACCCAAGGCAGCACGACCAAAGCTCACCGATGCGGAGGCACTGCCAAGTGAGCGAGCTGCAAACAAGGTTGAGAATGTTGACCCGGAGAAGGCCGCAACCATACGCACGCAAGCAGCAACGCTCACGATTGTCCCCGACACTCTACAGCAAGAGGTCGAGCTGCTCGAGGCAGAGGGCTTCTCAACTGAGGTATCGAAACGGAAGGCAAAAGAGCAAAAGAGCACCATCTTTGGAAAAAAGGATCGGCCGACACAAGTTGTGCAAAAATCAAAAGTGAAGGATCTACTCATGGGAGAAGATCGCATTATCATGACCGTGCAGATCACTCCCAAGGGAGACAAGGTGCTCACGTACACAGAGGCACCCGAGTGGGATGCGGAGCCGACATCGTCGTTCACGCTTATACCGGAAGCGCTTGGCCTTGTTAGTGAGAACCTGCAAGAGTTTCAGGAGGTCGTGCTTGACGCCTCTGAGCTCAAACAGGCGGGCACCAAGTTCAAGCTTGTAGACAGTGACGGCAATGTGTGGGGCGAACCAGTGGACAACGCGAATGAGTTCCAGCTCCCGGTGTGGCACGGATCGGGCGCAATGTGGGACACCCCGGATCTTTCATTCATTGGCAGCGGGGAGGGTGCGCAGGCCTTCGGGTGGGGCTTTTATGTGACCGAGGTCGAGGGTATCGGCCGGGACTATCAGAGGCGCCTCAGCGGTATGAACAACGACACGCTGCAAGATCGCACCGAGAGGATCATGGTTGACGGCAAGAGTATTTGGGATTGGCTGCCAAAGTCAATCACTAGCGTCTTGTCGCCAGCATTTAACGATCGGGTATACGCCGACTACGGCGATTGGACACAAGCACGAAGCACAAGCGCAAAGGAGCTCCGAGACATTTTGTGGAGCGCGAAGGCTGAGGCTGCAAGAAAACAGCAGCGAGCACTTGACGCCATTCGTGTGATCGAGGGCGAGCTCGACAGCCTCAAGGCAGCCGCCAAGGAGGACGGCGGATGGTCGGGTGGGCTCGAGGAGGCTCGCGCTGAGAAGGCGTCTCGCCTCAACATTGCGCGCATACAGTACCGAAACGCAGCAGACTTTGTCGACGAGGTCGGCGCGATGTGGTCGGCAACATCAGACGACTCGACGATCGTGCACGAGTGGGACATGAACCGTGGCTACCTGTACGAGCTCGAGATCGACGATAAGGCGGCAGATACATACCTTTTGTGGGATGAGCCCATGAGCAAGCAGCCAAAGGTGGTGCAAAGTGCGCTGAACAAATACGTCGATGAAATTTTTGAGGGAGATCAGGTGTACAAAGACGAGTACGCAAAAACACTCAACGGTGTCACTTTGTACAACATGATCGGCAGCGAGCTCAATAAGAAACAGGAAAACTTACGTGATCAGCAGGAGGCTGCATCCAAATGGCTCCTCGCTCAAGGTGTACGCGGTATCAAGTACAAGACCGGAAGCACTCGCAACAAAAACAAGTGGCTTGTAAAGCACCCGCAAGGAGGCATCAACGAGTTCAACAGTCAGGCAGATGCGGAAAGGTTCGTCAATGGGCAGATCGCGCGTCAAAATGCACCTACAGGATCAAGGTACAAAAAGAGTGATTATGTGATCGACGCACCACGCGCCGACTACAACCTTGTATCATTCGACACAAACGACATCACTGTGATCGCGCGAAACGGCGAGCGCTTGACTATTGTCGAGGAAGATCCGAACGAAATGTCGGAAGTGCTCAGGCCTCAATATGGAGGCAAGGTTCCCGGTCGCTACGATCAGGAAATGGTGAACAAGGCGCAGCGCTGGCTTGCTCAGGCAGGCCGAAGCAACAGAGTTGCGCTCTTAACGCCAAAGTTTGTCGCATGGATGAAAAAGCACCGGATCGGCGTGCGAGAGCTCGAAGGGGACTACAGCTTATTTAGGACTGGCCGCATTAACCCGGGACAAGTGCAGAGTTTCTCAATACTCAATAACGGTTGGGATGGCACAGAGCAATACTTCGTACCCAAGGAAAGTGTCGTTCTTAACTTTGCCAGCAATGAATATGTGGATGTGCTCAGAAACACGTTTTGGGGCAAGGATCTTGAGCTTGCGCTCGAGTCACATGCTGCATGGATGGATCGTGAGGGCGGTGAGGTGCTTGTTGAGGCGCCAGAGGCAGGACTCAGGCCGGTGAATGCGAAACAGCCTCGAGACGACGCGGGGCGCTATCTACCGTTCGAGACAATCGAACAAGAAGTAGGCGATACATTCGAGGAGGTAGCAAAGCGTGTGCAGAAGGCGGAGTCAGACACTACAAGGCCGTCACGGTTCTTGCCACGCACTCCGGAAGGCAGTCAACCGTTCGGCGATCTTACGATCGACCAGAAGAAGCTCGACCGCAATGACAATGTGGAAGTGAAGAAGCTTGTGCGACGATCCGAGATAGCAAAAGAGCTCGCGGAGCGTCTCAACATCGTCATTCGACGAGGGAAGATGCGACAACAGGCTACCGGCGTATACAAAAAGAAGCAGAAGGTGATCCGATTGTCGCAGAAGTACCAGAACGAGCGCTTCGGCGGGGAGATCACAACCCTATTCCACGAGATCGGGCACTTCATCGACTTTGCAGTGCAGCCGATGCGTGGCCTCATACCAAAGAACGAGGTCATGCCGCTGCTCAAGGAGTACGGAGGAGGTGGTGAGACTGTATCGCCACCAAAGCGCCGACCAGAAGCCTTTGCGGAGTTTCTTCGCTACTACATGACCGACCCCAAGAAAGCGAAAGACCGTGCGCCTAAATTCTTTGAGATATTCGAGCAGACAATGGAGAAGTACCCGGACGTGTATGCTCCTATTCAGGACGCCAAAAAGCAGTTCGCAATGTGGGCAGATCAGCCACCAGTGGCACGGCAGATGGCGCGTATTGGGTATGGCGACATCAAGACCGGCAGCAGGTTCGCACGCCTCGGTAAAAAAATCAAGGTGCTTGCACACAGAGGGTACACATCCTTCGTAAACCGCATACACCCGATCGACCAGTTCTCTGAGCTATACAAGAAGCTCGAGGGTGGTGATATTGCATCACGGCAAGACCCGGGGCTGCTCGCGCAGAATATGAACGGATGGATCGGCCTTGCACAACACTTCCTCGAGTACGGCACGATCAAGCGTTCGTGGTACCAAGAGGCGCAAAAGGGCAAAGTGGGCACCGTGAAGGTCGAAGGGAAACCGCTCAAAGAGATCTTGTTGCCTATCGACAAGCTCGACGCGATGCGTGAGTTCAGTGCATACCTTGTAAGTAGGCGCGACATTGAGCTCGGAGCGCGGGAAATTACAACCGGAGCCACGGCAGGAGACGCGGAGGCGACCATCGAGTACCTCGAGCGCAAGTTCCCGGCATTCAAGCAGGCGGCCGAGGAGCTCGACACGTATCAAACGAGCCTTCTCGACATGCTTGTTGAGTACGGTGTGCTCGATCCGGCAATGAAAAAAACGATGCAAGACATGAACAAGATGTACGTGCCTTTCTACCGAGTGCAGGAGGAGATCACACAAAAGGACTTCATGGGGCGCACACTGCAAAGCAAAAACCCTATCAAGAAGATCAAGGGCTCGCAGCGCGACATTGCAGATCCGATCGACAGCATCATCAAGAACACATACACGTTCGCGAACCTCGCACGGCGCAATGAGGTCATGCAGGCATTCGCGCTTGGCGCAGAAAAACACCCAGACCTCGGCACATTGTTCGAGCGTGTCCCCGGTGACATGGCAAAGGTTGCAACAGTAGACGCAAAAGACATTGCGTACAAGGCGTTCGGCGCCGACAGTGAGTTCGCAAAAAACTTCCTTCCAACAGAGGTGCAGATGTTCATAGAGATGGTCATGCCGGAAAAGCTTGTGCCTATATTCCGGCCGACATTCTCGCAACAAGGCGACGTTGTGACTGTGCTCGATGGCGGAAAGGCAAAGCACTATTATGTTGACCGCGATCTATACGAGGCGATCGAAGGCATGAACATTGACCAAGCGGGCTTCTACATGAACCTGTTTGCGTTCCCGGCACAAACACTCCGCGCGGGCGCAACACTTACGCCGGAGTTTATGGCTCGCAACCCCATGCGCGACACCTTTGTTGCCGGAATACAAACAAAACATGGCTTCCGACTTGGCTTCGATACCGTGCGCGGGCTCGCTTCGCTGCTCAAAAAAGACGATGCATACAAGGCGTGGTTGATCGAGGGCGGAAACTTGTCGAGCCTTGTGTCGATGGATCGCAAGCAACTTGCCGAAACTCAAAAGACGCTGCTCAGACGAAGTGAGCGCATGAAGAACCTTGTCAAAAACCCGCTCGAGGTGCTGCAAATACTGTCCGCAGCGATGGAGCAGGCGACACGTATCGGTGAGGCACGGCGCGCACTCATAAAAGGAGAAGACCCCAAGCAGGCAGCACGAGCAGCGCGAGAGATCAGTTCCGACTTCCTGCGAATGGGTAGCAAGATCATCCCCATGTCGCGCGTGACGGCGTTCTTTAACGTTCGCGTGCAAGGTATAGATAAGATGTACCGGACGTTCAAGGATCAGCCGTTCAAGGCGACCGCACAATCAGTGCTTCGTATTACCCTTCCCTCGATCATCCTGTACATGATCAACCGAGACGAGGAGGGGTGGGAAGAAATCCCGCAGTGGCAGAAGGATGTATTTTGGCTTGTGCCGATCCCGCGCCAGTTTGCACAGAACATTCCCGGGCTTGTTACAGAGGAGCAAGGCGAGAATGTGTGGCTCAGAATACCGAAACCGTTCGAGTACGGCCTTGTGTTTGGATCGCTTCCAGAGCGGTTCATGGAGTACCTCGACAAAAAAGACCCGGAGAAGATGGACGAAGTGTTCCGCACATTGCGCACGAGCTTCCTGCCGCTACCTATCCCGACCGGGGCGCTCCCGATTATGGAAAATTGGTTCAACTACTCGATATTCCTCGACCGGCCGATCATTCCTCGAGGCAAGGAGAACTTACCAGCAGAAGACCAGTACACCGACGGCACGAGCGAGATCGCAAAGATTGCGGGGGATGCCATCAACTACAGCCCGGCGAAGATCGACAACCTACTGTATGGGTATTTTGCAGGCCTTGGGCGATACGCAACAGAAAGCGTGGATAGTGTGCTCAAAGGTACCGGCATCGTGAGTGTGCCGCCTGAGCCAGCAGCGACGCCGTCGGAGATCCCGGTACAGAAAGCTTTTGTGGTCAGGGCTCCGATCGGTTCAGGAAGCAACAGCGTCGAAACATTCTACCGCAGGCGGGAGGAGGCGACTGTTGCACACAACAAGATCAACATGTTGCTCGAGAGTGGGCAGACAGCAGAAGCGCGTGAGTACCTTGCGGAACACCCGGAGGCGAAGCTGTACACGTCATACAACCGTGTTGCGAAGAAAATGGGCGAAATTCGTGCGGCAAAGGATCGCATATATCAGTCAGAGACAATGTCGCCAGAGGAAAAACGCAAAAAGCTCGACAAGCTCGACAGCATCATGACCGAGCTTGCATACCGGTCAGTGAACATAGAGCTCAAATAAGCATGCGGACGTTGAACAAAGTGTGTTGGTATATGTTCTTGACATACATGACATTCATTGTTGTTGCCATACTTTATGTGTCATACAAAGACCTTGGGCGCCAACAATTTGACGGATCATATCGCTATGATGGGCGCTATGATCCGGGACTTTTGCACCCAGATCTGTAGCTGTGGATAAAGCTGCTATGCAGCGAGCGGCTCGGTATGCCATACTGAAACGGTATGAAAAAGAAAACACAAAAAATAGACCGCTACACAAAAACTATCCTGTTTTGTGGCGCGCTCATGTTCGTCGCCGTATTGGTGACACATGCAGCAGACGGAGAGGCAGAGTTCCGGTGTCGCGAGCTAGTCAAACAAGCAAAAGACTTCAAAGAGTTCTACATGACCGACACAGAGCGCGCAATGTGCGCCAGTGTAGGCATTACTGTGAACGAACCGTTCCAGCGTGAGGTCGAGCCACATGCAGGCACCACGATCGCAACGCCGGAGTTTGGCGCAGAGCAAGAGGTGCCGGAGTGGTACACGCGCCAGCAGTACGTCAAAGAAAAGGAGCTTGCGTACCTCAACCTGTACCCAAAGCTACAGAGGATATGTGCATGTGAGAGCACCGGAGATCCGGACGGAACGCCTCGACACTATGAAAACGACGGTGTCACAGTGCTCACCGGCAGGATCACACCGGAAGACATCGGCATGTGCCAGATCAACACGTATTTTTGGGAAGATCGTGCAATAGAGCTCGGGCTCGACATCACCGATCCGCACGACAATGTCTCTATGGCGAATTACATATACCGCAAATATGGGGCACAGCCGTGGTACCCAAGCAAAAAATGCCACGGTTATGATTAACAGTAACAAACAATCATGCAAGAATTCATCAGCATAGGAGTTGTCGGCGCAGCATTTTCGCTTGCGCTCGAGTATTTACAAGCACGATGGGGAATGAACAGCAAAGAGTCGCGCCTCATTGCGCTAGCTGGCTCGATCATGCTCGGATCAGCCTTGTGGTACGTCATGCAGTTCGAGGCCGTGTGGCAAGCGATCCTCGGGGTGCTCGGAGTGGCATCAACGATGTACGCAATGTTCTTTTCTGATCGTCATCGTAATGCAGACGGCAGTCTCAACAAATAACCATGAATAGACCAGCTTGGATCATCGTACACCATACCGGAGGCACCAACGCAAACCCTCGTGCGGACACATCGCACCACACGTTCGAGACAGTGAACGAGTGGCACCGGCAGCTGTGGAATTGGGAAAGCACGACCGGAAACTATATCGGGTATCACTTTTTCATCGACAAGACCGGGAAGGTGACACAAGGACGCGGGCTCGACGAGGCAGGGGCGCACACAAAGGGCATGAACACAAGCAGTATTGGCATTTGTCTCGCCGGGAATTTTGACGTGACCATGCCAACGGTAGAGCAAGAAATAGCACTGCGCGAGCTACTCATAAAGCTCATGAAGCAGCTTAAGATACCGGCCGACAAGATCGTACCGCACCGGAAGTTCAGCAGCAAAACGTGCTACGGATCAAACCTCAAAGATGATTGGGCGGCACTGTTGGTCAAAAACAAGATCGACGTGTGTACGCTCGAAATGTTCAGCACACAAGACTTGCTCGGAGAATTGCGGCGGAGATGGTGGGGCACCTAGGGGTGTCCCCCTTTCGGTTCTCGTCATAGTGTAGGGCGCAGTCGATCTTGTACTCAAGTTACATCACCATCCCAGCGACACCGACGAGAGCCGAAAGGGGAACGTCCCCGAGTTCTTTGACAGCCGGAGACAATACTGTGGTCAAGGCAACGCAAGCACAGGCTCAAAAAGACGAGTCTACCAAACTAAATCCGTGCATCGTGTGCGGAAAGCATACCCATGTGTGGGGCTATGTGGCGCGAGGAAAGAGCCACGTTTGCTCGAAAGATTGTTACATCCAGTACACAAAGACGAGGTACCCATGAGCACAACACACCTACCATGCGAGCACTGCGGTCAATGGATCGCGCTCAAGACTTCGCACTACGTCGTCATCGAGTACAACGGCAAAAAGGTGCATGCGCACTTCAACCCCTGCATGCAGCGGGTGATCGAGCAACACCCCAACGCCTTCATCGCTCAAGAGCACACCAACCACCATCGGAGGTGATCATGTACCAACAGGCGTATTCTCGGTTCAGTTGCGACAAATGTGGAACGCTCATCATGCGCTCACAACCAATCCTCGTCGTCGAGGAGCACAGCGACGTGCTGCACTTTTGTTCAGAAGAATGCAAAGCAGAGCACGATCTCGAACAG
>JGI12109J20283_10572288_pt1 | contig 16683 bp, 13 predicted proteins | sample ElkSlonscriptome_12_FD_20283 | JGI IMG/M metagenome (IMG submission 20283)
GACGCCGCTACAATTCCGCATTCTTCAAAAATGCCTTTCATAAATGCGCGCCTTTGCCTTAGCCAGCTTGGTTGTTCTGTTACTCGCCCTGAGCTTCGGCTGTTCGGATCGGCCATCGCAGAATCAGGAAACCACGCCACTTTTGCTGATTTCGATCGACGGCTTTCGCCACGACTATTTCGATCTAGCCGATACCCCGGCCCTGGACCGGCTGGTCGCTGGTGGTTTCAAGGCCGACAGTCTGCACCATGTGTTCCCGACCAAGACCTTTCCAACCCACTACAGTATTGTTACCGGTCGCCATCCGGGCACCCATGGCGTTGTTGCTAACAGCATGTGGGACCCGGTTCGGAACGCGCGATTCTCGCTCGGCAATCGAGATGCGGTCATGGATGGTTACTGGTATGAAGGCGGCGAGCCAATCTGGGTAACGGCAGAAAAACAAGGCCTGACCGCAGCCGCATTCTTCTGGCCGGGCACGGAGGCGCGAATTCATCGCGTTCGTCCAAGCTTCTGGAAACCCTACAACGCCCGGACGCCCTACCAAGACCGCGTGACTCAAGTGCTTGAATGGATGGATCGGCCTGCCAGCGAGCGCCCGGACCTGATCACGATGTATTTTTCGTCAGTGGATTCTGCGGGCCATCGAGACGGGCCGAGATCAGAGGCTGCGGCAATCGCATTGGCGGATCTGGATCAGCACTTGATGAGCTTGCTCGAGGGCCTGGAAGAGCGAGACTTGCTCGGCAACATGCACATCCTGGTCACCTCCGATCACGGCATGGCACGGGTGGATATCGATCAATACGTGCTGCTGGATGAGTATCTGGACCTGAGCAAGATTCGAGTATCGGATTGGGGGCCGGCTGGCCAGCTCTGGGCGGGAGAAATGAGCGCCGTAGAAATTCATGCCGCGTTGTCCAAGGCGCATCCCAATATGCAGGTCTGGCAGCGCGATGACATTCCTGCGCGCTTTCACTTTGGCTCTCACCATCGCGTGCCCGATGTATTGGCCCTGGGTGATCTTGAATGGATGATTTCCAACACGCCCTACATGATTGGTCGAACGCAGTTTTCTCTCAACGGGATGCACGGCTGGGATCCCGCTCATCTGGAAATGCACGGCATGTTTGTTGCCCACGGCCCGGCCTTTGCCGCCGGCACGCGCTCGCCGGCCGTTCGCTCAATCGATCTGTACGCCCTGATGACCAGACTTCTGGACCTGGAGCCAGCCTGGCATGAAGGCACTATCGCCCCGCTTGAGCCCTATCTCAACGGCCAGACCGGGCAAAAATACGCCCGGTTTGGTCTGCAGTGCACCGGCCAGAACGAAGCCCGGGTGGCCGTCGGACCCGAGCATCTAGCCTTGAGCTGGGGCCACAACACCCATGTGATGCTTCGACAACCTTCCGAGATCGGCGAACGGTTTGAGGCTACAGGCCTGATGCTGAGCTGGCATGGAATGGAAGCACGAGTCAGCATTGATGGCCAGGGCTACTCTGGCTGCCGCATGACGGCACTCAATTGAATTTCATTGCGCAGCGCCTCATCAGCAGTGTAGACATGGTGTAAACGTTTTAAAGTCATTTTGACTATGATGCCCAGATGGATCATCAACACCGCTCCCCGTTTGCCCGCCTCATGTTCCGCTGGCTGGCCATTATCAGCACGTCGCTAGGGACGATCGGGCTGATTCTGCCGCTGGTGCCGACCACGCCCTTTTTATTGCTCGCGCTGTGGGCTGCCAACCGCAGCTCACCGGCGCTGTCGGACAAAATTCGCAGCAATCGCCATTTCGCGCCCGTGCTCGAAGCTTGGGAAAACGGCCGCGCCATCCCCATACGCGCAAAGATTCTGGGCATTGGGCTGATGTGCCTGAGCTGGACAAAATTGTGGTGGTTTGGCGCGCCTGGCCACTGGCTGGCCGTAATGGCAGGGATTTTTCTGATCGGAATCGTCTTTTTGCTCAGCCGACCGACCCCTGAATCAGTGCAACAATCCTAGGGAACCTCTGAATAACTCTGCGCGGAGCGCGTTTCAGTCGGAAAAGCCGCAGTGTGCAGTCTTCCGACGTGATCACTACATCCTTACATAGCGGTATTCTTAACGACTCAAGTTCTTCTCAAGAGATTTAGCATGAAACGTTTTCTCAAATGGTCCGGCATGGCGCTAGGCGTTCTGGTTCTGATCAGCGGCTTGCTGTTTACGAATTTCTGGTTTTTCAAACCGCTCTCGATTGACTGGTTCTACACGCGGGTTTTTGCCCAATTCGCACTGCAAAATCCCGAGATGCTGACCTCGATGCGACTGCTCGAACCGATCGGCATTCGTGGACACAACGCCAAACTGAGCGATTCATCACCCGAAGCGGCACAGGAACAGCTGGACTGGTGGAAAGAGCAATACGCGGTGTTCCAGAGCTACGACCGCGACAATTACGACGGCCAGGACGGCCTATCCTACGACATCTTCGATTTCTTCATGGGCAACACGCTGGCCGATGCCGATCGCTGGCAGCTGCACAATTTCCCCGTCAACCAGATGTTTGGCGTTCAAAGTTCGATTCCGAACTTCATGGCGCAGCAACACGTCATCGAGGACGAGCTAGGTGCTGAACACTACATTGAGCGTCTCAACGCACTGGACACGAAATTCAGCCAGATCATGGAGGGCCTGGTGCAGCGTCGAGACGCCGGCATTCATCCACCGGCGTTCGCCGTAAGCAAGGTCATCGAACAGATTGACGGCTTTATCGAACCGGCACCAGAAGACCACCTGCTAACGGTCAGCTTCGACGAGCGGTTGGAAAATATTGCCTTGAGCGACCTCGACGAGTCTCGGCGTGCTGAGCTCCGTGCGGAAGTAGTTGCCGCCGTCGAAGAAGTGGTCTATCCAACCTACCGCGATCTGCGCGACTATTTGATTGACCTGTCGGACGAGGCCACCAGCAACGACGGTGTCTGGCGACTGCCGGATGGTGAGGCGTTTTATCAAGCCGCCATCACTCAGCACACGACAACGACCATGAGCGCTGATGAAATTCATGCCCTGGGGCTGGCCGAAGTCGAGCGTATTGCGTCACAAATGGATGCCATTCTTGTCGCTGAAGGGCTGATCGAAGGCAGCATTGGCATGCGCGTTCGCCAGATCGCCGAACGCCCGGACCAGCTCTACCCCGACACAGACGAGGGTCGCGCGCAGATTCTCGCCGACTATCAGGCCATCATTGATGAAATTGATCCGGCCATGGATGAGTATTTTAATCTGCGCCCCAGCGTCGGCGTCGAGGTCAAGCGCGTACCCGAATTCTCGGAAGCCACCGCACCCGGCGCTTACTATCAACTCCCGTCGCTGGACGGCTCCCGGCCTGGTAGATTCTTTGCCAACCTGCGCGATGTCTCGGAAATTCCGCGCTTCGGCATGCGCACCCTGGCCTATCACGAAGCAATTCCTGGCCATCACTTCCAGAACGCCATCACCCAGCAGCTCGACGGGCTGCCCATGTTTCGCCGCATGGTGCCGTTCACCGCCTATGGGGAAGGCTGGGCCTTGTATTCAGAACAACTGGCCTGGGAGCTGGGCTTTCAGGACGATCCACTCGATAACCTCGGTCGCCTGCAGGCCGAAATGTTCCGTGCGGTTCGTCTGGTGGTTGATTCAGGCATGCACGCCAAGCGCTGGTCGCGCGAGCGAGCCATCGCTTACATGATGGAAAACACCGGCATGGGCGAAGGCGAAGTCGCCGCTGAAATCGAGCGCTACCTGGTCATGCCGGGCCAAGCCCTCGCTTATAAGATCGGTATGATCAAGATTCTGGAATTGCGAGAGAGAGCGCGCGCGGCCTTGGGCGAGGACTTCGACATCAAGGCCTTTCACGATCAAGTGCTCGGCAACGGTGCACTTCCACTGACCCTCCTGGAAGCGGTGATCGACGACTGGATCGCTGAAACTCAGGCTTGATTTGCCCTGATCGCTAACTACGTTGTCGCTTCACCTGCGCCTTTAACCATTGGCCAATTGATGCCTTGGCGTTGATAATAAAGCGCAATATTCCGTACCCTACGCCTTGTCCTTGAGTGAGTTCAACGCCCGAATGGTTTTGAAGCTCAGCCATCCTTCAATGCCAAGACCGACGGCGGATACAGCAAAAATGGTCTGAGAAATCTGCCGATCCTCCAGTAATGGCAGCAGTGCCGTGTCTCCGAAATAGGCCAGCCCGGAGACGGCGGCAGCGAGAAACAGAGGTGCGCCGAGGGTCTGGATCATGACCAATCGCTTGATCAGACTGGCACGCTGTTGTTCAATGCCTGCAGGAGTAGAGACTTTTCGAAAATCCTTCATTGATTCCCTGAACGACTCACTTTATTGATAAAACCGATGGAGTCATCCAGCGTATCAGCAATAAAGTCCAGCCGCGGGGCCAAGGCCGCGGCCACCGCCGCATGGCCCGTGCCGTCATACAGGCGCACGCTTACTTCAACGCCTTCCGCGCGTAGAGCCTCGGCAAATCGTTCGCTGTTTCCAGGTTCGACAACGTCATCATCACGACCGTGAATCAACAACGTTGCAGGTGTAGAGCCGGAAACGAAATTGATCGGCTGACTGGTTGAACGACTTGATTCGGGAAACACCTGCTCAAGATAGCCGGATTTCAGGGGCAGAAAATCGTAAGGGCCGGATAATCCAACCAGAGCTGCAATCGCATCAGGACCAAGCGATTGGCGTTCAAGATAACTGAAGTCAGTGGCGAGCAATGAAGCAATATGTGCGCCAGCCGAATGTCCCATTAAATAGATCTTCGGCTCAGAGCTCACAACGAGTGACTGCTTGTCATGCGCCCAGGCAACAGCCTGAGCGGCATCGAGCATGAATTCGGGAAACGCCACCTCCGGATACAAACGATAGTCAGGAATTACGACTCGAAATCCGGCATCGGTCAATGCCGAAGCGACAAACTCATATTTCTCACGCTCGCCCTTGCGCCAGCCACCACCGTAGAAAAACACCACCATAGGTGCATCCTCCGATACGTTCAGCGGCACGTAATAATCAAGTTTACGACGCGCTCCTTCTGCATAGCTAATGGATGCGGTCTTTTGGTAATGATCTGACGGGCTTGTATTGCTGATAATCTGCAGTGCGCTGCAGGCGGGCAGCAAAAAGATAGCTAGCAATATCAGCAGTGCGGATAATGATCTCATTGGCTCAAGCAACTTAATTTAGGCAGACAGAGAACGGAATGATAGATCAATGGGGCCGAGAGGTTGAAGTCTTACGCTTGAGACTGTTCTCATAAGAAAAACAGCCTTACCTTTAGCATTTCGCATTGTTGAAATAGATCCATCCCTGAGGCGCCAGCGTTTGAATTATTTAAGACAATCTGTATTCGGCTTGATCGTTGTTGGTCTGATCTGTGCGGTAGGCATGTATGCCTTGATTCAAGCGCATGTTCATACGATCTACGGCGGCCGCGTCGAGATCGCGGATTATCGTTCGTTCGAGAAGCCCTCAGAGCTCACCGCCATCGTCAACGTCAACGTTCTGGCGCCGGAGGGCGATCGTATGCTGCCCGAGCGAACAGTGGTGCTCGATCAAGGCCTGATTGTGTCCATAGAAGCCAGCGGCGCGGAACCCTCTGGCGCGCGTGTAATCGATGGCCGCAACCAGTTTCTCATCCCGGGCTTGATCGACGGCCACGTCCACCTGCGACGCCAGCCCAATGATCTTCTGCTCTATGTCGCCAACGGAATCACCCAGGTCAGGCAGTTATCCGGCCGACCTGAAGATCTGAGCCTGAAACAGGACATTGAGCGCGGTCGTATCGGCCCGGCACTCTATGTTGCCTCCCCAAGCCTGTTCTCGGCCGGCCGTATCGAAGGCGCCTGGACCGCAATGACACGCCCGGCGCTCAACGTGCGCCACGCAGGACGGGCAGAAGCGGTGATCGATGACCTGATCGAGTCTGGCTACGATGCGATCAAGACCTACGACAATCTTGATCTGGAATCCTTCCAGCGCATCAATGTAATAGCGCGCGAGCGTGACATTTACACGCTCGGTCATCTTCCCGTCGGATTCGACCTGAACACCCTGGCCGACATCGAGCTGGCCGAGCTGGCGCACATCGAAGAATTGATCAAGAAATTACTGGACGAATTCACGCCCTACTACGAGCGTGGCGGCCACGGAGGCTTTTTGCGCTTCGTTGAACAGCGTACTCCACGGATCGTCTCTGACTTGCTTGAAGCCGGTACTGCGGTCAATACCACCCTCTGGTTCATGGACACGTTGGAGCACCAGGCCGGTGATCTGGTCGGTGCCCTGAAGCAAATCCCGCTGGAATACGCGAACCCCGGCATGGTCGAAGGCAGTCGCTATGCGGGAATGGGCTGGCTGCCCGGCATGAACCGATTTCAACTGCCTCCAGATCTAGACCCAGACATCCGAGACAACACGGTGGAATTCTGGCGCACTCGCGCTGAAGCACACAAGGTTCTGCTTCGAGCCCTGGCAGCAGGCAATGTTCCGATCACGCTGGGCACAGATGCCACCGTTGAAGGCGTCGTTCCTGGCTTCTCACTGCATCAGGAATTGATCACGCTGCAGCAAAGTGGCTTGAGCCCACAGCAGGCGTTAGCCTCAGCCACGCTTACACTCTCAGATCTTATGGGAACCAACGGCGGTAGCATTGCGCCAGGCCATGACGCCGATCTGGTCCTGCTGAGTGCGAATCCGCTGCTCGATATCGGCAACACCGCTTTGATTGACACGGTAATCCTCGACGGCAGGATCCTGGATCGAACCACGCTGGATGGCATGCTCAGTGCGGTTCGCTCAGCGCACGCCAACAGCCGGAACTTCGATTTGAGCCGCTATCAATAGTGCTCAGGTCAGAACTCAGGTGGGAAACCAGGGCAAGCAATCGGTCCAGTCCAGCGCCATGTGAATCAGCAAACCCAGGCCGATCAAGTGAATGGCTCGCGGTGTCGCCTCCAAATGCCCTTGATCCACTTCACGCCTGGTCAGCAGCGGCAGCGCGAACATGAGCACATAGAGCAAAATCGCCGGCCCGGTGTGGAGCGGATGAAAGCCGATCGAGCAGCGCATGGGGTCATAAATCGGATCGGCCAGCAAATGGTCCACATCCACCACCATGGTGGCGATCAGAATCAAAAATGCATTGCGCCAGCGCCCGCGATAGAACGCCAGCGCGACGATCAGCGGAATCAGGAAATGTAGCGCGATGTGTGTCATACCCAGAGTCTAGAGATTAATTCCACTGTCGTGAGATTGATTCCACGAGACTGATCCAGCGTGCTGATCTCAGCGTGTCGTTTTCAGCGAATCAATCTCGATGCGACGGCCCGATGGAATTTCAATCGAGCGGCTGCAGAAAGGCGAATCGCTACCAGCCAAGAAGCCTTGGGCTTGGATGGGAAATTCCGGCAGCTGGTAGTTGGAATCTCCTAGTTGGAATCGCGTAGTCGGAATCTCGTTGAGAATTGAACTTCGGCATTGCCCTGGATACTGACGTTAATTCAACCCAAATTGTTTATCGTGCAGGCTTTCTTGTCGTCAAATGACAGCCGCCTGAAGGGCAAAATAAGCGTGACATTATCCTGCCGACTGGCGCCGACGTCGCGCATCGACAAAGCTCTTGACGAAGAACACCATCGCCACAACGGAGCTGGCCATCATCAATCCGACGCGCATGATAGCCATCGGATCTTCACGTCCTATCGCGCCTCGCAGGGGGGTGATCAGAGCCAGCACAATGACCAGGGTCAAAACGGCAGCGATGTGAGCGATGATTTTGTTTTCTTTTTTGACCCCGGAATAGCAAGCGATCAGTAACAGCGCGAAAACCGCCGGGATCAGGGCCGTGAACGACGGGGCCGTTGAAGCAAAATAGGCCCATGCTGACGTGGCCAACAGGACGATGGCGTTAATCAAACTTGCGGTGTGCGCTTTCATTGTTTGAAACTCTCTTTGAAGTTTGGTGATGTAGCTCATGTTTAGATCACGAAGCCAGAGCTCGACGGCTTATTTAAGAACCTGAATGTAGCCTTTCTCCTGTCAGCAAAAAGCAATAGCTAAGCAGCAGACCTCAACAAAGCAGCGAGGTATCGCCTTGATCAGACGCAAATAGGCACTTTGCTGAGATCGCGCTGTTATGCTTCCCGCATGAAATCACCACTTTCAATTTGGAGACTTATCCATGCTTACTCGATCGCTTTTAATCGCAGGCTGTGCGCTTTTGGCCGTCTGGACCCTGCCAGTGGCTAGTTACGATCGCGTCACCGGTGCCACCCATGCCTCGCGCGCTGATGTGATTGCGGCCAACGGCATGGTGGCGACCTCGCAGCCGCTGGCAACGCAAGTCGGCCTGCAGGTACTCAAAGATGGCGGTAATGCGATTGACGCCGCAATTGCGGCCAATGCAGCGATTGGACTGATGGAGCCAACCGGCAACGGGATCGGCGGCGATTTTTTTGCGATCATCTGGGATGCCGAAAGTGAGCAGCTCTACGGCTACAACGGCTCGGGCCGCTCGCCGATGTCTTTGAGTCTGGACTGGTTTATTGACAACGGCTATGAGTCGATTCCACCGCACGGTCCGCTGCCAGTGTCGGTGCCAGGCACGGTCGATGGCTGGTTTGCGCTGCACGAGCGCTTCGGCAATATGGCCATGGACGAGGTCCTCGCCCCAGCGATCAGCTACGCGCGTGATGGGTTTCCGGTGAGTGAAGTGATTGCCTATTACTGGAATCGCTCGGTGCCAATCCTGTCTGAGTTTCCCGGGTTTACTGAGCAGTTCACCATTGATGGCCGCGCACCGCGCGAAGGTGAGATCTGGCGCAATCCTAACCTGGCCAATACGCTCCAGACGCTCGCCGAAGACGGCCGCGATGCGTTCTACAAAGGCGATATCGCGCGCACCATTGGCGACTACATTGCCGAAAACGGCGGTTTCTTGAACTATGACGACATGGCCGCCCACGAAGGCGAGTGGGTGCAGCCAGTCAGCAGCAACTACCGAGGCGTAGAGGTCTGGGAGCTGCCGCCAAACGGGCAGGGTATCGCGGCACTACAGATTTTAAACATCCTCGAAGGCTTCGATATGGCGTCCTACGGCTTCGGGTCTCCAGAGCACGTTCATCTGTTTACCGAGGCCAAGAAGCTGGCATTTGAAGACCGCGCGCGCTTCTATGCCGATCCGGACTTTGCTGACGTCGACGTCGACTGGCTGATCAGCAAAGACTATGCTGCCGAGCGACGCGAGCTCATCGATATGGAGCGCGCCGCACGCGCGGTCGAGCCGGGTACGCGCGCGCTGGATGATGGCGATACGATCTATCTGACCACCGCCGACAAAGACGGCAACATGGTCTCGCTGATCCAGTCCAACTATCGCGGTATGGGTTCAGGCATGACGCCGCCTGGGCTGGGATTCATCCTGCAGGATCGCGGCGAGATGTTTGTGCTGAAAGAAGGCCACCCGAACTCCTTCGAACCCGGCAAGCGCCCGTTCACCACCATTATTCCAGCGTTCATCACCCGCGACGGCGAGCCCTGGATCAGCTTCGGCCTGATGGGCGGCGGGATGCAGCCCCAGGGTCACGCTCAGATCGTTATGAATATCGTTGATTTCGGTATGGGCCTGCAGGAAGCCGGCGATGCAGCGCGAATTCATCATCGCGGCACGACCGAACCGACGGGGCAGAATTTGCAGATGACCGATGGCGGCATCCTGAATCTGGAGTCCGGCTTCTCCTACGACACTGTGCGTGCGCTGATGGGCAAGGGTCATCGCATCCAACATTCGCTCGGCCCTTACGGCGGCTACCAGGCCATCATGCTGGACCCCGAATTCGGCACCTATCGAGGCGCGACGGAAGTTCGTAAAGATGGGCAAGCGGCGGGCTATTAGTCTCGCGACAATAGCCGCTTGATTCGGGTGCCAAGCCATTGTTGAGCCTGGCAACGTGCGGCGTGCAGCGTCGCACGCCGTCAGGTCGTTCCTGGCTGGAGGCTTACGAAGATTTCAGATTTATCTGCGTATTCCAGAAAGTTCAATCATTCAATGTATGAAAGATGACGCTCGATATCGTCAATCAGGTTCATCGTCCAGCTATTGAAATTGTCATGGATGACAGGTTGGCCGTCGTCGATTGCATATTCGAGCTCTCTAGAATCCACGTATTCCAGGGTGACCGATTCGGTGTTGTAACGAATATCGACGCGGGCGAAGTGTGAGCGCAGGTTAAGATCAGCAACGATCTTTCCACGGCTACGATCATGCACGGACCAGCCACGGTCACGCATCGCATCAATAATTGCGTTTTCAACATCCGCAATCGCGACACCGGCCGGTACATCCGCCTGACGTGGGCTTTCCAATACCGCGGTTGACGCGCAACCGGCCAGTACCAGCATGGCGATAATCAGCGCAAACAAGACTCTCCTAGACATGACTCTCTCCTTCGTTTTATTTGATTGAAACTTTAGATTAGCACCTCCGGAGCGCTTTTTGTTTTTGAGCGCTGCGGTATTGTTTCTTGGATTCAACCAATAAATGAACAACTTTGAAATCACCGAGGTTTACCTGAACGGTTGGTGATGGGACACTAGCCCGACAGTTTTCACAACAAGTCTCAACCGATTATGGCCAGCAGCCTGCTACTTCTTCTCGACGATATTGCGACGGTGCTCGACGACGTCACCATCATGACTAAAGTCGCGGCCAAAAAGACTGCGGGCGTACTTGGTGATGATCTGGCTCTGAATGCCGAACAGGTCTCAGGGGTGCGTGCCAGCCGCGAGTTGCCAGTGGTTTGGCAGGTTGCTAAAGGCTCGACGCGCAACAAGGCCATACTGGTGCCCGCAGCCCTTCTGATCGGTGCGTTTGCCCCTTGGGCGGTAACGCCGCTGCTTATGGTTGGCGGAACCTACCTCTGCTATGAAGGCGTCGAAAAGCTTGCCCACAAGTTTCTCCACCGCAAGCAGGTAGAAGCAGACAAGACGAAAATCAAACAGGCGCTTGCTGATCCCGACGTTGATTTCGTTGCGCTGGAAAAAGATAAAATCAAAGGTGCAATTCGCACTGACTTTATTCTCTCGGCAGAAATTATTGTGATTTCTCTGGGCACGGTCGCCGACAAACCCTTTGCGACTCAGCTTGGCGTATTGCTGGCAATTGCAGCCATCATGACCATCGGTGTATACGGCCTGGTTGCGGGCATCGTCAAGCTCGACGATGCTGGACGTGCGCTGGCCCAGAAAACCAATAATGGCTTACAAACCATCGGCAACGGCATTCTTGCGTTCGCACCGTGGCTGATGCGCTTTCTATCCATTGCCGGCACTGCCGCGATGTTCTTGGTCGGTGGCGGCATTGTCTCGCACGGTATTCCAGCGCTTCACCATATCAACGAAGCGCTGGCCGAAGGAATGGCCCAACCTTGGCTGACTTTGACCAATATGGCCTGGACGGGCGCCGTCGGCATTGTCATTGGCGCGATCGCCCTCGCTGCTGTGACCCTCGGTCAGAAACTCGTGAAAGACAAAGCAGGCACTGCGAAAGCTTGAAGCGGTTCAAGCAGGCTGTCAGGAGCCGCTCCCCAACCCATTGCTCCTGTCCCTGGAGCAAAGTCGGTGGTGATCACCGCTCAGCAAGTCCGGTCAAGGTCTCAGCCAGTCCGGCAAAGCGAACCTGAGTCATTCCTGTTCGAGCCTGCGCCATATCATCAAATTCATTAGCCAGCTCATTGAGCTCGTTAATCGCTTCTGAATGGCCTGATTCGACGGCGGTGAGTGCGGCTGACAAGCGACGTTGCTGAGCATCGCTCAAGTGGCCGCCGCGCTGCAGCTGGTCGCGCCAGGCTCGCGCAACCACGGGGTGAGCGGGCCAGCTCACGGTTTGCTGTTTTTGCGGATTGAACACTCCACCTACGTTGGCCATTTCGGCAGCGCGAATTTCATCAATCGTCAAAAATTCGCTGGGTTCCAAAGCCAGAGCATCCAGGCCGCGAACAATGCCGGTGCCGTACATGCGCGCTCCATACCAATAGGTCGACCAGTAGCCGCCAGTGATCAGCTCGTCGTCGTGGATGGGTCCACGATCGAAGTACGCAATTTCGACCGGGCGGTTGGTGTTACTGAAATCAAACACCGAAATGCCGCCCTGGTACCAGGCCTGGACCATGATGTCGCGACCGGGCACAGGAATCAGCGAGCCGTTATGGGCGACGCAATTTTCGACCTCACTTTGAGCGGCTGGCATTTTGTAGTAGCTGGAGAACACCAGTTCGTTATCAACAATGTCGTAGATGGCATTGGCGCCCCAGGTTTGCGGGTCAGAGGCCCGACAGCGCGGTCGGGTGCCACCGCCCCACTCGTCGGTAAAAACCACTTTGGTGCCGGTATTATTAAACGTGGCAGAGTGCCAGTAGGCGAAACCAGGGTCGACCACCTCGTGAATTCGAGTCGGGTTTTCCGGGTCGCTGATGTCGAACAAGATGCCGTTGCCCGAGCAGGCACCGGCGGCAATACCCAGCTCCGGGAATACCGTAATATCGTGGCAATGATTCGTTTCATTGGTGGTCTGGGTTCCGGGGCCGTGGTCGCCGCGCTCCCACAGGCCGGCCAGGCTGCCGGATTCAGGGTCGACGAATACCGCAGGACTATCGATAATACGAGCTTCCCACGGTCGGTCTTGGTAGACCTCAATCACATCAATCCGAAACAGCGCGGTGCGCTCATCGCGATAGGGGTCTTCGTCAATGCATCCGTCCAGCTCATCCCCTTCTCGCACCGGTGCGGTGCCCGAGTTATAGATCAAAATCCGGCCGTTTTCATCCGGCCCGGAAACCACGGAGTGGGTGTGCGAGCCGCGGCAGGTCTGAACCGCACCGACCTGTTGCGGGCGGCTTAGATCGCTGATATCAAAGATGCGCAGACCCCGGAACCGATCTTCGCTGACCTCATCAGCCACGCCGGTCAAGCCGCAGTCGAGCCGGGCTCGGGTTTGTTCCACCGACACGATCAACAGATCATCGACCACTGAGACATCGCCCTGCCCGCCTGGGCACACCACCGAGCTCATCAACTCAGGTACGCCGTCTTCGACCAGGCGATAGAGATTGAAGCCATGGTAAGAGCCTGCGACCAGTACATCGTCGAAGAACGCCATGTCGGAATTGGCGAAATCGAGCAGCGTCGGCCGAGGCTCTTCGTCTTCGTCCACCTCAGTGCCTTCATCTTTGGTGGTTTCTTCAACCGGCACCCGAACGCTCGCTCGACCGGCCGGATTTTCAGGGTCGTAAAATCCTTCGGGCTTGGGCAAAGCCGAGACCAGGCGAAGATTCCAGATCGCCTCTTCAGCATCACGAAAACCCGCAGCCAGCCCAACGCGCGGGTCGTTTGCCACGGCGTTGAACATGGCGGTCATGCGCTCGATTTCAGCGCTTTGATCGGTTTTGACGTGCGAGACAAATTCATAGAATGCAGGGTCTTGGGCCGAGCCTTGGGCGTCAAGCAACTCATCAACCATCACAAGCGCGCCTTCGTGATGGGCAATCATCAGACGCAGGAACATGCGATCAAACGCTTCGCCGCTGGCCGCGGCTAGCGCCTCCATCTCTTCGTGCGTAGCCATGCCTTCCATGGCGTGTTCGCCATGGGCATGATGATGCCAATCCATCGGTGCCTCAGACTCGCCGCGCTCGGTCAGCCAGTCCTGCATGTATTGAATTTCATCGCGCTGCGTGGTTTCGATCTTGGCCGCCAGCTCGATTAAATCTGAATCCTGCGAGCGCTCCGACACCAGCACCGACATGTCCAACGCCTGCGAATGATGCGGCACCATATCGCGCATGAATTTCACATCAGCATCGGTGTAGCGCAGCGCGGCCAGCTCAACCGCCTCCTCCGAACTGATCTCACGACTCGGCTGCCCGGGTGCACCGGGCTGGACGATTGGTGATTGGGCCAGACTGGTCGTGGCAGCCATCAAACTCACCATAAGAATTACGATCGAAGCTGTTGTCAATCGTGGTTTAGTGCCGGCTGCTCGCGCCATAAAATGCAATCGATTCATTTCAGAAAACCCGGGTTGTGTCGGACTGGATTGGAAAATACGGAGCAAATAGTACCCTGACGGAGGCCGAGAATGCTGTGAAATAGTGCCGACCGTGCGCTCGATGCAGCCTGTTCAGCCACTTGCCGACCTCGAAAGGGGGACGCTTTGCCGCCGGTTGATGTAGAGGGCTGGGCAGCGAGATTCGTGGTTCAGTTCGCGCGCTTTAGTAGAGTAAATCGAAATTGTCGAGGCTAGCGTGTAGGTCGATCCATGGCTTGACCCTGAATCACCTGTTTCCACCTTAACCAGCGGTCTGGAGAATCGCTCAGCTTTCTGTGTAATCGGGATATTGAAGACGCCGTCTGCTGATACGGTCCGCACATCAGATGGCTACAACTCGAATCCAAACCTGAGGCTGTGCTATCGTTTTAGCATACGGGTGTCGAATGTGAAAAATTCGGCTATTGCTTTATTTCGATTGGAACGATTTTGACTGGCCACCTTTTCAGCAATGGCGTTTGTTTGAATAAGCTTGTTGAACAGGTCGTTAGGCAGTACCTGGCCGACATGGGTTCGACGCCGCCGGATAATCTGCACGAGATTATTATTCGAGAAGTCGAGCGACCGTTGATCCAAACGGTGCTCGAGCATGTCGGCGGAAATCAGTCGCGCGCGGCCCAGATTCTGGGCATCACTCGGGCTACGCTTCGCACACGCATCCAGCGCTACGAGCTCTAATTTTCAAGGCGACGACCTGGCATCCGCCGCCCACATCATTCTTCTGGACATCAAAAAATGAACGGCAAACCGATTGCGCTGATCAGCGTTTCAGATAAGACTGGCGTTGGTGAGCTGGGCCTGGCACTGGTTAAGTCAGGTTGGCGTATTCTCTCAACGGGCGGTACTGCCGAGGCACTACGAGATTGTGGCGTTGAAGTTACAGAAGTCAGCAGCTACACCGGATTTCCCGAGATCATGGGTGGGCGAGTCAAAACACTCCAGCCAAAAATTCACGGCGGTATCTTGGCCCGCCGAGGCGAAGACGAAGCCGTCATGCGAGCACACGGTATCGAAGGTATTGATCTGGTCGCAGTCAACCTGTACCCGTTTGCCGATACGGTCGCGAACCCTGGCTGCAGCCTCAACGACGCGATTGAACAAATTGATGTCGGCGGGCCTGCCATGCTGCGCGCGGCGGCTAAGAACCATCAACATGTCACCGTTCTTGTCGACCCCTCCGACTATGCAGATATTATTTCCGCCTTGCCTTCAGCACCCACCGTTGAGCAGCGCCAGAGGCTAGCGATCAAGGGCTTTGCACACACGGCCGCTTATGACGCTCAGATCAGTCAATACCTGGAAGAACAGAATTCAGATCCACGATCAGAAAACCAGCAAAACCAGGAAAATCAACCGCTGCCGTCGGTCATCAACCTGGCACTCGAGCTTATCAATCCCCTGCGCTACGGTGAGAATCCGCATCAGGCCGCCGCCGTTTACCGAACGCGCCAGCAGGCTGAACCGGGGCTCGCCGGCACCCGGCCATTGCAGGGCAAAGCGTTGTCGTACAACAACTTGCTCGATGCCGATGCGGCTTGGTCCGGCCTGCAGCTGCTGGGCCCTGATCAACCCGCCTGCGTGATCGTAAAACACAGCAATCCGTGTGGCGTTGCCACTGGTAGTCAACTGCATAAAGCTTGGGAACGGGCATTGGCCTGTGACCCCACTTCTGCGTTTGGCGGCATCGTGGCGCTTAACCGACCGCTGGACATTGAATTAGCTGAAGTCTTGGCAGACCGATTCCTTGAAGTCATTATTGCGCCCGGCATTGACGACGACGCGCTTGAAAAATTGGCGCGCAAGAAAAATCTCCGAGTGTTGATTCCTGAAGCAAGCGACGCTCACGCCATGGAAATCAAGGCCATTGATGGCGGCTGGTTGGTTCAGCAACCGGATCAAGCAGACGATGCGCTTGACTTGCAGATTGCCACCGAGCGTGCGCCCGATGATCATGAACTAAGTGACCTGAAGCTGGCCTGGGCGGTCGTTCGAATGGTCCGATCCAATGCCATTGTTTATGTCAAAGACGGGGCGACGGTCGGTATTGGTGCCGGGCAGATGAGTCGTGTTGATTCATCTCGAATCGGCACACTGAAAGCGCAAGACGCAGGCCTGTCGCTGGCCGGTGCGGCGATGGCATCCGACGCCTTCTTCCCGTTTGCCGACAGCATCGAAACCGCCGCCGGGCACGGTATCCGATCAGTCATTCAGCCCGGTGGATCCATGCGCGATCAAGAGGTGATTGATGCCTGTAACGCGAATGACATTGCGATGGTGCTGACCGGACGGCGGCATTTTAGGCATTAGGGGAAGGACGGGGAGACGGGAAACGGAGGTCAAAACAATTGGAGTGGGTTCAGGGTTCAGGGTTCAGGGTTCAAGGCTGCAGTTTTCCGTTTTCCGTCTCCCCGTTTCCCCATCACCGCAAGTCTCTACTGCCACAACATCAGCGCCACGGTACAATATCGATCTGTGTTCCGGACGCAAACCAACCCTCAACCCATGAAAATCCTCATTATTGGCGGCGGTGGCCGTGAGCATGC
>JGI12109J20283_10103165_pt1 | contig 16680 bp, 15 predicted proteins | sample ElkSlonscriptome_12_FD_20283 | JGI IMG/M metagenome (IMG submission 20283)
GATGCGTCTGAGTCTGATGCTCCGTCCGAGCCGGAGGACGACGCGGCGGCCGAGGCGCTCAGGGCGGCGCGCGAGGCGTTGGCGAGCATCCAGGCCGAGGCAGACGCCGCCATGTCGCCCGAGCCCACGGCACCGCCGCCACCTCCGCCGGCCGTGAGCGATCCGGTCGGCGACCTGATGGGCAATGACGACATCCAGGCCGCGTTCGCCGCGGCTGAGCAAGAGGCTGCCGCTACTCCCGAGCCGGTGGCGGCGCCCCTGAATGCCAAGCGGCTCGAACTGCCAGACTTTGATCTGTCCAGCGTGCAGGGTGTGCAGCACGGACTCGATCTATTGGCCGACGTGCAGCTCGATGTTCGTATCGAGTTGGGTCGGTCTCGCATGCTGGTCGAGGACGTGCTGCGGCTGAACTCGGGGGCGGTTGTCGAGCTCGATCGGCTTGCCGGCGATCCGCTGGACGTGTACGTGAACGATCGGCTCGTAGCCCGCGGCGAAGTGTTGGTGCTCAACGACAACTTCTGCATTCGCATCAACGAGATCGTGGATTCGATTGGTGAGGAGGCCACGCAGGCGTCGGCGAACTAGCGACGAGGTGCGTTGCGGATTCTTGAGGCAGTGGACCCGATCGCGCGGCGGAGCCCGCGCGTGCCAAGCCAGGAAGGCGACATGGCGCGATGGACTTGGTACATGCTGGTGTTGGGCGTCGCCGCCTCATGCACGGCGTCGGTCTGCGCGCAGGTCGGGCCGCCCATGGGCGATGGACTTGCGCTGCCGGCCCGACCGCATACGCTCGAATCGACGACCATCGCTGAGCCGAGGGCATCGGGTGAGCGTGCGGCGCTTCCCGATGAGTCGAGCATGCCACTTATGGTGCCGGTGCAGTCCGGCGCTCCCGAAGAAGATGCGGCTGCGTCGTCCAGCGGTGGCTGGCTGCGATCGGTGGCGTCGGTGGGGCTCGTTGTTGGGCTGATCTTGGTTCTTGCCGCGGCGACGCGTTTCGTCTCGAGGCGAAGCGGGTCGGTTGCAGCCACGATCGGTCCGGGTGGCAGAGCGCCCAGCGGCGTGCTCGAGGTGCTGGCGAGATATCCCGTCGGGCGAGGACAGACGCTGGTGCTGCTGCGCATCGATCGACGAATCCTGCTGCTCAGCCAGAGCACGTCGAGCAAGGGCTCGGGCTTTGTGACGCTCGCGCAGTTCGACGAGCCCTCCGAAGTCGCGGCCATTCTGCGGCAGACCCAGGATGAGGCCAGCGAGTCGATCTCGGCCCGCTTTCGTCAGGCCATGGATCGATTCCAGAGCCACGAATCGAACATCGAGCGCGGCGAGATCATCGAGGTCGGGCCCAAGGGCGAGCCGCTACGCAGCGGTCGGGGGTTGTGGGCATGATCCGGCTCGCGCTCATGCTCACGCTGTTGCTCATGGCGCCTTGGGTGCACGCGCAAGACCTTGTAGGTCCGCCGGTGGTTCCCGCCGTTCCCGAATCAACCGGGCCCGCGTTGGCTCGCGAGCTCGGACGCGCTCTGGAAGGGCAGGGCGGTGGCCCGAATCCACTCTCGGTGCTCGGTGCGGCAACGGAGGTGCTGCCGCCCGACGAGCAGGGGCAGCGGCCGGGAATCAGCGCGGCGGTAAGCATCCTGCTCGTGCTCTCGGTCATCACGCTCGTGCCGTCGATCATGTTGATGACGACCTCGTTCGTTCGCATCATCATCGTGCTGGGCCTGCTCAAGCAGGCGTTGGGCACGCAGACGGTGCCGCCGAGCCAGGTGCTGCTCGCGTTGGCGCTGTTTCTCACACTGTTCATCATGACGCCGACGATCGGGCGAATCTATGACGAGGCCATCGTGCCCTACGAGCAGGGGCAAATCACAGACTATGAGACACTGTGGGACGCGGGCGCCCGGCCTTTGCGTGACTTCATGTTCGACCAGATCGAGGCGACGGGCAACTGGTCGAGCCTGCTGACGATCATGGAGTATCGCGGGTATGACATCAGCGACCCCAGCGCGCTGACACGTGCGGACGTGGGGATGGCCGAACTGGTGCCGGCGTACATGCTCAGCGAACTCAAGGTCGCCTTCCTGATGGGGTTTCGGATCTACCTTCCGTTTTTGGTGATCGACATGGTGATCGCCAGCGTGCTGATCTCGATGAGCATGATGATGCTTCCGCCGGTGCTCATCAGTCTGCCGTTCAAGCTCTTGCTGTTCGTGCTCGCCGACGGCTGGCAACTCCTTGCCGGCTCGCTGCTGGAGAGCTTCGTGCTCGAGGGTCAACTCGATCGATTGAGCGAGCATGTGGCGCGAGCGGCCGGCGAGGGTGTTGTAGTCGCAACGCCGTTGCTGAGCAGCGTGGTGGGATTGCTCGGCGAGAGAGGGGTGTAGTACATGGGTAGCAAGGACTGGATCGTAGAGCTGGTTCGCGAAGTGCTGATGCTGACGCTGCAGGTCGGCGGGCCCATACTCATCTTCGGCGTCATCATCGGGCTGGTGGTGAGCCTGTTCCAATCGCTGACGTCCATCCAGGACCAAACGCTGTCGTTCGTTCCCAAGATCATCGGGATGGTCGTTGTGTCGTTGCTGCTGCTGCCTTGGATGGTCGGCCAGCTCGTGGCGTTTGCCGTCGAGATGTTCAAGCTGTTCTAAGAGTGCAGGGGGCGAGTTGTGGATCCTGCACTGGCGAGCATTCTCGAGCACCTCTTGCCGTTTTGGCTGGTGGCCGCCCGTTTGAGCGGGCTGTTCTTGTTTGCGCCGGTGCTTGCCAGTCGGTTGCTGATGCGACAGTTTCGTGTGCTGCTGCTGGTGATGCTCACGGTGGCGTTGTATCCGGCCGTGGTCGCCGCCGGCATCGAGATGCCGCCGCTCGAGGTCGGATCGGTGGCGATGGTGCTGCTGGCCGAGGTTCTCATCGGCCTTGCGATCGGGATGCTTGTCACGCTCCCGCTCGTGGCGATTCAAGTTGCCGGCAGCATTATTAGTTACAAGCTGGGTCTTGCTCTAGCGCAGGTGTACAACCCTGAGTTCGACGCGCAGTCGGAGGTCATCGGGCAGGTGTTGTACCTGATGGGCTTGGCGATCTACATCCAGATGGACGGGCTCGAGCACGCCGTGCTTGCAGTTATGGTCACGTTCGAGTCGCTCCCGCCTGGCGCGGCGTGGCTCGACGTCGCGCCCATTCAGCTCATGGCGGCCATGACCGACGCGGCGTTCGTGGTGGGCATGCGCATTGCCATGCCGGCGTTGCTCATGGGCACGCTCGTGAGCCTGGCGATGGGGGTGCTGATGCGCACGGTGCCTCAGATCAACATCATGACCATCGGGTTCGCTATCCAGATCATCATGGGCTTGGGCGTGCTGGTCGTGGCGATCTTCGCCATTGGCGACGTCGTGGGCGAGAGCATCGTCGAGGCGTTCGACCCGATCTACGACTGGGCCCGAGCGATCGGCGATCCGGCCACGGCTGATGCCGCAGCTTCGGGCAATTGGCACGCAGGCGAGGGAGTGGCCGATGGCCGATGACCCCGGCGAGCGCACCGAGGAGCCCACCGAGCAAAAGCTGCGCAAGGCGCGAGAGCGTGGGCAGATCGGCAAGAGCCAGGACTTTGGCGCCGTCGTGATGATGACCGGGGCGGCGATCCTGCTCGCGGCGTTTGGCCTGCTCGCCACGGGCCTCATGTTCGATGTCATGCGCAACGTACTGGGCGGGGGTGCACCCGGGCGGCAGGTCGTGGTGGGCGACATCACGGCCATTCTGGTGTGGGTTGGCTCGAGGATGGCGATCGTTCTCGTGCCGACGATGCTGCTGATGTTCGTCATCGCCGCGCTGTCGCAGCTCGTACAGGTGGGCTGGGGGCTCTCGCCCGAGGCGTTCGTGCCCAAGCTCGACCGGCTGAGCCCGATCTCGGGCTTCAAGCGAGTCTTTGGGCCCAAGGGATGGATCAAGTTCATCATGGACCTGACCAAGGTCGTGCTGATCTCGATCGTGGTGGTCGTAGTGGTGATGCGTTGGGTGCCGGCACTCGGCGAGATGCCCCACATGGGGCTCCGCACGGCGGTGGTCTTGGGACTCCGCGCGATCGTCGAACTGATGGTCTGGATGCTGGTCGCGTTGTTGATTATCGGCTTTGCGGACTTGAAGTACCAGAAGTGGCAGCACCGCCACGACAACAAGATGACCAAGCAGGAGGTGAAGGAAGAGCAGAAGTCGATGGACGGTGACCCGGAGATGAAGCAGCGGCGGTCTCGCGTAGCGCGCGAGATAGCCATGCAGCGCGTACAGCAAGACGTGCCTTCGGCCGACGTCGTGGTGACCAACCCGACGCACTTCTCGGTGGCGTTGAAGTATGACTCGAACACCATGGCCGCACCCGAGGTGATCGCCAAGGGAGCCGACTACGTGGCGCTTCGGATCCGCGAGGTCGCTCGTGTGCACGGTGTTCCTGTGATCGAGCGTCCACCGCTTGCGCGAGCGTTGTACCGCGGCGTGGAAGTGGGGCAGGCCGTCAGTCCCGAGCACTACGAGGCGGTGGCCGAGGTGCTGGCCTACGTGTATCGCATCGACGGTCGGCAGGCCGAGACCGTCGGTGCGACCGGTGACCGGAGCGATGATACCTGATGGCCGTGGGTGACGGCATCCTGGATCGGCTCGAGTCGCTGGCCAAATGGCGGGGCATCATTGTTCCCATTGGGTTCGTCGCGTTGCTCGCGGTGCTCATCGTGCCATTGCCGCCGGTGATGCTCGACATGATGATCTCAGCCAACGTGTCGCTGTCCGTGGTCGTGCTGCTGACCGTGTTGTACATGGATCGTCCGCTGAAGTTCAGCGTGTTTCCGTCGTTGCTGCTGGGTGTCACGATGTTCCGGCTTGTGCTCAACATCGCCTCGACGCGATTGATCTTGACCGCCGACGCGAACACGCCCGAAGAGGCCTTGGGTGTGGCCGGCCAGGTCATCGAGGCATTCGGAAACTTCGTGGCCGGCGACTCGCTGTTCGTGGGCGTGGTGATCTTCCTGATCCTCGTGGCCGTGCAGTTCCTGGTCATCACCAAGGGCGCGACGCGCATCAGTGAGGTCGCCGCGAGGTTCACGCTCGATGCCATGCCTGGCAAGCAGATGGCAATCGATGCAGATCTGAACGCGGGAATCATCAGCGAGCAGGAAGCGCGTGATCGTCGTGAAGAGATCCGGCGCGAGGCCGACTTCTTCGGCGCCATGGATGGCGCTAGCAAGTTCGTGCGCGGGGATGCCATCGCGGGCATCGTGATCACGGGCGTCAATATTGCGGGCGGTTTTGCGGTGGGAGCCATTGAACGCGGCTGGCCCGCGGTCCAGACGGCCGAAACATTCACCCGGCTCACCATTGGTGATGGACTTACGAGCCAGATCCCCTCGTTCATCATCGCCATCGCGGCGGCGCTCATCGTGACGCGCTCGGGGGACAAGGGTGAGCTGGGTACCGAGCTGACTGGCCAGGTGTTCAGCCAGCCAAAGGGGTTGTTCATTACGTCGGGCTTCTTGTGCGTACTGGCGTTCACGGGACTACCCGCGGTGCCGTTGTTGGCGACTTCGCTGGGGCTCGGCGGCATCGCGTTCGCAATGACTCGGGCCGTCAAGCCGCCTCCGCCACCACCGCCCGCACCTCCGCCACCACCGCCGGCCGTCGAGACGCTGCTGAAGGTCGACTTGCTGGAACTCGAGGTCGGCCAAGCGCTGGTTCCCCTCGTGGGCACCGGCGATGGCAATGATCTGCTCGAACGGATCTCGGCTGTTCGACGCCAGCTCGCGGTCGATACCGGCTTCATCATGCCGCCGGTGCGCATCCGAGACAATCTCCAGTTGCCGCCCACGCATTATCGCGTGCGTATTCGCGGGGCCGACGTCGCACGCGGCGAGACGCGTCCCGACCAGATGCTTGCCATGGACCCTGGCATCGCAACAGGCAGGCTCGAAGGTGAGGTGACCAAGGAGCCAGCGTTTGGCTTAGACGCCTGGTGGATCACGCCCGACATGCGGCTGCGGGCCGAGTCGATGAACTACACCGTGGTAGATTCGACCAGCGTGCTCACGACGCACCTGACCGAGGTCGTCAAGGCGCATGCCAGCGAGCTCTTGACGCGTGAAGAGGTCAGCAACCTGGTCGAAGGCGTAAAGGAGCGAGCCCCCAAGCTTGTCGACGAGGCGCTCTCAGGCCCGGTGAAGCTGGCCGATCTGCAGCACGTGCTGCAGAACCTGCTCCGCGAGCGCGTACCGGTTCGCGATATGGAGACCATCCTGGAAGTGCTCGCCGACTGGGGCGGCAAGAGCAAGGACATCGACGTACTGACCGAATATGTCCGCAATGGGCTGCGGCGGGCGATCTGTCATCAGTACGCCGTCGATGAGGGCGGCGATCGGCTCGTGCTGACGTGCGCGACGGTCGATCCGGCGATGGAAGACCTGGTCAGCAGTTACATCGATCGAACGGGCGACACCACGACGCTCACGATGCCCGCAGGCGTTACGGCGAAGGTCGCCGAGCAGATCATGAAGGCGCTCGAGTCCGTCGTGAACACGGGTCGATCGCCAGTCCTGCTTGCGTCACCCACGGTGCGGGCGGTGCTCTTCCAGATCATGGAGCCGCGGTTGCCGGGGATAGCCGTGCTTGGGTACAACGAGGTGGACCAACGGGTCGAATTGAATGCCATTGGGCTCGTTCGGCCACCGAGCGAGGGGCAACCCGTGGCTGTGGCGCAGGCTGTTTGAGTTGTCGCTGTCCCAAGGGGGAAAATCTCGCCGTCTCGGGGGTTACCGGCCGATAGATCGCTCGTCTGAACGGTGGGCAGGAGGCCCGCCTTCCCCGATCAATCGGGAGACCAAAGGAGCCACGGAGGGCGATGGGCATCCGTACGTACCGAGCGCGATCCATGGCAGACGCCATCGACGCCGTCCAACGAGAGTTGGGGCGTGACGCGATCATTCTCCACACACGAAATTACAGGGTCGGTGGGCTCTTCGGTCTAGGTGGGCGAGCCGTGGTTGAGGTGACCGCGTCGCCGGCGTCCGTCGTCCGCGATCGGCAGCGATCGAAATCGGCCAGGCCCAGCTCTTCACGCCACGATGAACGCGTGAGCGGTGTTCGCCCGAGAAGCTCGGCACCAACCGCGGTCGCCGAGACGCCGCCCGTCCGGCGATCCCCCGAGCAATCGACGATGCCCAGGTCCAAGGCGGCGCAGGTCGATCCCACATCACCGCAACGCCGCAAGGAACTGCTCGAGCGCTACACCGCATTGGCGGCTGCGACGGCGCCCAAAGCGCAGCCGGTCGAGCCCGTGGCAAGCCCTGAGCCAGCGGCGTCTCGGATGCTCGCCGCCGACGACGTGCCGCTCGAACAAGCGATGCCGGAGTCAGGCGAGCAGCTTCGGGTGCGGTCGGGTGTGCCGGCAGGGCGAGACCAGCGGCAGGAGTCCAGCGTGGGCGAAGAGCTGCGCGGTTTACGGCACATGCTCGGTCGCATGATGTATACCCAGCATGCCGGACCGGTCTCGGCCTCGACACTGGGCGAGCCTCTCGCGGATGCGTATGTACGGCTCATCGAGGGTGAGGTCGATCGTGAGCTGGCCGACCATCTGGTCTCTCGGGTTCGATTGGCGCTCAGCGAAGACGAGCTGGCCGATGTGGGCCTCGTCCATTCGACGTTGACGGGCGCGTTCACGGATGCCATTCCCGTTGCCAAGCCGGGGCGCCCAACCCGGGGCGAAGGGCCTCTGGTCATCGCACTCGTCGGGCCAACGGGCGTTGGTAAGACGACCACGGTGGCCAAAATGGCCGCGACGTACAAGCTCCGTCGAGGCCTACGCGTGGGACTGATCACCACCGACACGTTCCGAATCGCTGCCGTCGAGCAGCTTCGGACGTACGCGAGCATCATCAGCGTGCCGCTACGCGTCGTGATGAGCCACACGGAGATGGCTTCGGCGTGCCGAGCGATGGCCGATTGTGACGTCGTCCTGATCGATACGGCTGGTCGGTCTCCGCGTGATGGGCAGCGTCTCGAGGAGCTCTCGGCGTATTTGGCGGCCGCGAAGCCGCATGAAACGCACCTTGTGCTTTCCTCGACGGCAGGACCATCAGCGCTCGAGAGAGCCGCAGCGGGATTCGCACAGGCCAAGCCTGATCGGATCTTGTTCACTAAGCTGGATGAGGCCGAATCGGTGGGCGTGATGGTGTCGATGGTCCACAAGATCGGCCTACCACTGAGCTTCGTCACGACAGGGCAAGAAGTGCCCGACCACATCGAGCCCGGCCGGGCCGACCGCCTGGCGCGCATGCTGCTGCATGATGGCATTCGACGCGATATTGCCGACTCGGGCCGGGGCTCTTCGGCGTGGTTGAAAGCGCGATCGGCTGATGACGAGTCGAAGGGCGACATACGAACGGACGGATCGAGCAGAGATGTCTTGAGCGAGGCGACCGCGTGATGCCTGCTTTGCAGGATCAAGCGACGGCGCTGCGACGCATAGCCGAGCATCAGGCTCCAGCCCCGGTGCCGACGCGTCGATGCCCTGTCATCGCCATCGCATCGGGCAAGGGTGGTGTCGGAAAGACGACAGTGGCCGTCTCGATGGCGATCGGGCTGGCTTCTCGCGGCCTCAAGACGGCCCTGGTCGACGCCGACCTGGGCCTTGCGAACGCCGACCTCATGTGCGGGTTACGCCCCACGGCTCGACTGACCGAGGCCGTCCAGCGTGTCGCCAAGGGCGGTCGGGTCTCGGTTGACCTCGTCCAGCGCATGTGTATCCCGGGTCCACGAGGGGTGGTGTTCGTGCCCGGCATGGTCGGGCCGCTGGGCAATGCCTCGATGATCGATGCTCGGGCGGCGGTATCCCAAACTGTCGACATTTTGCGTCGAGCGATGGACGTGGTGGTGGTGGATCATGGCGCCGGCTTGGGGGCTTCGGTGCGTGACGGCATGGCCCGGTCGGCGCACCCGATCGTGCTGGCCACGCCCGATCCAGCTTCTCTGGCCGACGCCTATGCGCTGGTGAAGTGTTTGCATGGGGGCGCGGACAGCCACGTCCCACGCGTGCTGATCAACCGAGCCCGCTCGCAGGCCGAGGCCGAGGCGGCCCATGCTCGGATCGCCGAGGTTGCCGCCCGATTCTTGGGTGTAGGCCTGCCGATGATCGGCCATGTGCCCGAAGATCCGGCCGTGCTGAAGTGCGCCCGCGTGCGCCGCCCGATCCCCTTGTCGGCTTCCAAGTCTCAGGCGTGGAAGCACTTAGACCTAATCGTGGCACGATTGGCCGAGGAAGTTTCCCCGCCTGAGGCGGCACGGTCGACCGCTGGTCGGTCACCGCTGCGAGTCTTGGCACGGCTTATGCGGGCCCGATAGCCACGCCGCCGCGGTGCGGCGCTGCGCAGGTGCTGCGCGTGAATCCAAATTTGTGCGCCATTGGACTGAAGTCGTCCGGGTGCCGTGCCGATGGATGTTCGACGTGTCCCTGCCCCAACCGCTACAACCGCTTCCTTCGCGCGTGTGCGGCCCGTTGAGCGGCCTGTGCGGGTTTGCGGTTGCTCTTTTCTCGGGGCTCACCACGGGCGCCGACGCAACGACTGTCTTGATTCGTGCGTTGGTATCGTGCGTGTGCTGCGCTGTTTTGGGGTACGTGGCTGGTGTCGTCTTTGAGTTTGTGGCCGTTCGTGTCGTCGTGCGTGAACGGATCAAGAGCGGGGTCGCGGAGCTGGCCTCGGTGGATGAAAAGAAAACCCAAGCCGCAGAAGCGTGAAACGCTGGCGTTTCGCCGCGGTATTCTGTATACTCTTGATAGCGTGGCCACGGATGGTCCACGCTGCCTGGCCTGAAGACCGAGATCTCGGCGCTTCGGAGCCAATGGAACAGGGGTCAGGGAGCCGACCATGACAACCGCGCTCAAATCAACATCGTTCCGTGCGTCGCGCGCCCGCAAGGCGATCAGCGAATCATCCAGCTCCGGTGGTTCGAAGTACGATGCCATGGATATTCGCGAGGTCTGGAAGCTGTACGCTTCTAAGCCCAACGAAGAGATCCGCAACTTTCTCTGGGAAAAGTACTTGCCGATCGTGCGGTACAACGCCGAGCGCATTCACGCGCGCCTTCCCGACGAGGTCGATGTGGAAGATCTCGTACAGGCCGGCATGTTCGGCCTGATGGGGGCGATCTCGGCGTTCAAGCTCGATAAGAACGTGAAGTTCGAGACGTATTGTGCGCGGCGTGTGCAGGGTGCGATCCTCGACGAGCTTCGCGCCATGGATTGGGTGCCCAGGCTCGTGCGCAGTCGGTCGACCAAGGTCGATGGAGTACGCCGCGCCATCGAGGCCGAGAGCGGAATGCCCGCGACGGACGATCAGATTGCCAAGCGGCTTGGCGTTGGTCGAGAAGAATTCGAGAAGATTCGTCGTGACAGCCGAGCGGTTTCGACCATGTCGATGACGCGCAAGGCGACCGACGGACACAGCGGCGAGACACGAGATCTCGAGGTCATGCGCGATGGCGGCGACAATCCCGTTCGGACCATGCAGCGCAAGGATCTGCGCGACATGCTCACCAAGGGGCTGAGTCGATCCGAGCGCCTGATCGTCATCTTGTACTACTACGAGAACATGACGATGAAGGAGATCGGTGCGACCCTGGCGCTCTCGGAGTCTCGAGTGAGCCAGATGCACAGCGCGATCCTCGAGCGACTCAAGGCGCAGATGCAGCACCGCACCCGCGAGCTTGAACCCGTGGACTAGGCCGCACGCTTCGGAAGTACGAATTGCGATCGCGACCGCTTGCCCCATCGGCGAGCGGTCGCTTTGATTGGTCGTGAACCATCCCGCCGAAGATGCTTGGTACCTTGAGGCAAAGACGCCGCTCCCCGAACGTCGCAAGGCATACGTCGGGTTGGGGAGCAACATGGGTGAACCAAGCGGCAACGTCATACGAGCGGCGAGTGCACTCGGATCGATCGATGGCGTCCGTGTGATCGCGACGAGCCGGCTGTACACGACAAGGCCGGTCGGCGTCGAAGATCAACCGAACTTCATCAACGCGGTGGCAATGCTCGAGGTCGAGTGTGATGCACGCACGCTACTCGAAGGGTTGTTGGAACTCGAACGCCAGTTTGGGCGAGATCGCAGCGCAGAGCAGCGATGGGGGCCGCGGACACTCGACCTCGATCTGCTGCTGTTCTGCGATCGTGTGATCGACGAACCCGGGCTGACCGTCCCGCACCCGCGGATGGCCGAGCGACGATTTGTGCTCGAACCGCTGGCCGATCTTGCGTCGTCGCTGGTCCCCCCCGGCTGGACGAAGAGCGTGGGTACGGCGTTGGATGCGTTGATCCAGGAAGCACACGCGTGAGGGCGGCTTTGGTGGCGCTGGTGGTGTGCGGCCTTGCCTGGCCTTGTCTTGCGCAGGACGCTGGCGGACAAGAACAAGCCTCCGCCGTTGAAGCGCACGGCGTGCTTGATCCGCTGCGGGCCGCGTATCGCCGGGGTGTGGTCATCGAGCGTGTCGTGCTCGAAGCGACCGTCGCAGGAGGGGGTACGAGCCGTAGCCAGGCAACGATCGCCATCCGCACCGGCGAATCACCGGCACTGGGACTTTCGCTGGGCGAAGCCGATCCGCTTCGCATCTTTGCCGAACCGGGTCGAATTCTCGTGTGGCGTGAGAGCACTCGGGCTCGCGTCTTCCTTGCGCCGCTGGCCGAACCATTCGGCCGCGAGACGTTGGAGCGTGTGCTGCCGCCGGTGTTCCTCCCTCAGATTGCGCTGGCCTTCGGCGATTCCGAGGCGTCGATCACGCCCTTCGTGGGAGAGACCACGTGGAGTAGGGGCGAGAGTCTGCTGGTGGGCGTATCTGATGCGATGTCGCTCACCATACGTCATGCTGGCTCGGGGCGTCTGTCAAGCTACGAGTTGCGGCGAGACGGTGCCGTCCTGGCTCGAGGCGTGGTCCAGCCGGCCGAAGCCGCGATTGATCAAGCCGGATGGTTTTCGCCGCCGCCGCTCGACGGAGAGATCGTCGAGTCCATCGCCGAACTCGCACGCCCTGCGAGAAACCTGGAGCCTGGACAACGGTTCGGAGACGCCATCGGCGTCGATTCTCGGCGTCGACCGACCACATTGCGAACGTTAGCTGAAGATGCCGAGTCCGTCGTGGTGCTGTCCTTTGACGCTCGGCGTGCCGATGCAAGAACACGCTTCGTCGGCGCCCTGGCCGAGGCCGACCTGCCGAGACTGGCGACGCTCTTGGACGCGACGGTGTTAGTGCTCGTGATTGGCGATGCGAACACGGCTGGCGTGATGCAGCGCGTCGTGGGCTCTTCTGGCAGAATCACGCGACGGGTACGGGTGATGGCGATCGAGGACGTGCCAGGTTGGCTGCCGCAGACTGCGCTCTCGATGGACGGCGTGGCATTCGCCGTGAATGGCAGGGCGTGGTTGCTTGAGCACACGCATCCCGTGGCCGAGGGAGTCTCGCAACGCGAGAATTCTGATCCATGGTCGATGATACAAGATTCATCGCTCGCGCCGCGGTCACTTTCGGAGCGAATCGCAGAAGCGGTGGGTGCAGCGGCGCGGCACCAAAGGTAGTGCCAAGGATCGAAGCCCTCGAGAAGCGTGCGAACGCATGCGGCCAGGTGTCTTTCTGATGCCGCGTCGTGGCCGCTTTTGGCCCAAGGGGTCTACCAGCTTCGATGCTGCAATTCGACGCGGGTTCAGAAAATCAAGATGGTTAAGCAAAACCGTCCCGAAGACGTATCGTCGGGACGGTCGAGGGTTGTTGCCAGAGCGTTGTTGCGAGCGGGTGGTTCTAACGGGGAGGTGGCGGCTCAGCCTTGCGGCTAAAGGGCCGGGCATCCTCTAGCTCGGTCTGTGTGGTTGAATCAGACTCGAGCTTGTCGCGCAACTCGGTCGCCGCTTGTTCGGTCTCGGCGGGTATAGGCTCGGTACCCGGGCCCATCAATGCACGAACCAGCAGCACGGCAGCGACGACAAAGAGCACGCCCGCAACGCCGCCCAAGATGATCTTCTTCTTGAGCGCGGCATCGGCGTACTTGACCTTTTCAACCAGTTCTTGAACGCCGCCCATTAGCGATAGATGTCCTGGCCGCGGATGCCGTCACGAGTCGCCCAGAAGAAGGACGGATGCGCGATGGTGTCGTTCTCGCCATTCTCGAATCCATCCTTATCCATGCTGTATTGGCGGAGCCATGAAGTGGGGGGATCCCAGAGACCGCTTGGGGTGTAGATGCGCGCGACTTCATCGTTGTCGGACTGGGTCTGGCTGATGATGTCGGCGATCACGACTTGGCGGGCACTGCCGTCGGCGACCATCACGTGTGGCGTCGCGATCGGGCTATTCCAGTTCGGGAAGAATCGAACGCGGGCGCCGCTGGCCTGCGTACGCACCGGCTTGGTGAAGTCGAAGCGCTCGAACCACACGACCTTCTGGCTGGGCCAAAGGGCGTCATCGACGCGATTGCGACGAAAGTCATTCCAACCCGGCGTGACGAGCGCGTCGGTCTCATAGCGTTCCGGACGCAGATACATAGTCGGTGAGTAGAAGTACGAGCCATCCCAGATGTAGCTGTCGTACTCGCCCTGGCCGAGCGTGATGTCCTTGAAGCGGTTCAACACCGTAACATCGCCGGGAGCGAACTGAGCCTCGTTTGTCAGGCCGGTCGGTCCATCGGCCGAATAGTGCATCAGCAGGCTTGTCGCGTGCATCGCGAAGGGCTCGCTCACGCGTTCACGAATTGAACCGGCCATGTTCCATGTGAATCCCGGGCGGGTCGGCACTCGGATGTGTCCACGTGGCGGCGCGGAAGGCTTGGACTGATCATCCCGGTCATACGGGTTCAGCCATTCATCCTTGTTGTCCGACGCATAGTTGAGCGTGCTCAGGCCCATCTGGCGAAGGTTCGATACGCTGACGGTGGCTTGAGCGGCGGTCCTGGCATTGCCCAACGCCGGCAGCAGGATGCCGATGAGGAGGGCGATGATGGCGATCACCACCAGGAGCTCGATGAGCGTGAAGGCCCCGGAAGCCCGTTGGGCTCGGTGACCACGGCCGAGTCGTTGCACTCGCATGGAACAGTCCCCGTCTGTGTGGTTGCTTTGATCCTGGGCAGTTGTCGGTCGACTGGCTTGAGGCCGAGCCGAGGGAACACCGACGGAGAAGGCGGACCAAATTCAACCCGTTGCCGCGTTCGCCCTCGTGGCTCAACGCGGCGCCATACTACAGAGGGCGGCGCGCGCCGCTACCTCCCCTATGTGCGTCAGTATACCAGAAACACACAGGAACACAACAGCATTCGCACACCGAGGGCGGGTGGGTGCAGTCGGGTTTATCCCTTATAGACCGTGAGATTTTTGATAAGGCGGGATGAATTGCCGTGCAGAATACAAACATCACGACCTGAAGCGGACCTGTCCTTGGCCCTTGTGGATGGTCCCGATCCGAGCGACTCGCTCGCCGCTGCGGGCCAATTTGTCGGCCACGGCATCCGCGAAGGTCGGTCGGACGATGACGCAATAGCCCACGCCCATGTTGAACACGCGGTCCATCTCGGGGCCACGGACGCCGCCCTGCTTCTTGAGGAAGCCGAAGATCGGCGGGACGGTCCAGGCGTTGCGATCGAGTACGGCGTCGACTCCGGGGTGCAGCGATCGTTCCAGGTTGCCAGCCAGCCCGCCGCCGGTGATGTGGGCCATGCCCGAAACGACGCGCTTGACGCGGTAGCTGCGGAGCAGGCGGACAATGCTCGGCGCGTAGATGCGCGTGGGGGTGAGCAGCACCTGCCCGAGTGTGTGGTCGGGGTCGAGCTGTGGATAGACCTCGTGCAGATCGAGGCCGGCGTGCTCGATGATGCGATGGATGAGGCTAAAGCCGTTGGAGTGCACGCCCGAGGAACCCAGCCCGAGTACGACGTCGCCCGGCTCGACCTGCATAGAGCTCGTGGCCTTGCGCAGCTCGACGACGCCGACGGCGAAGCCGGCCATATCAAACTCGCCTTGGGGGTAGATGCCAGGCAGTTCGGCCGTTTCGCCGCCGAGCAGCGAGCAGCCGGAGATCTGGCAGCCTTTGGATACGCCCGCCACGAGGTCGACAAGCATCTGGTGATCGACCTTGGGGATGGCCAGGTAGTCGAGGAAGAACAGCGGCTCGGCGGCCTCCACGATGAGGTCGTTGACGCACATGGCCACCAGGTCGATCCCCACGGTGTCGAAGGTGTCCATCGTGCGGGCCAGGCGAAGCTTGGTGCCCACGCCGTCGGTGGCCGCGACGAGCACGGGCTCCTTGTAGTTACGCTTGAAGAGCTTCTCGTTGAAGTCCAGGCGGAAGAGGCCGGCGAAACCACCGTCGTTGGAGAGCACACGCGGCCCGTGCGTGCGTCGCATGAATCCGGCGATCGCCTGGGTGAAACGATCTCCCGCGTCGATATCGACGCCAGACTGGGCGTAGGTCAGGCCCCCACGGGTTGCGTCGGCCTTCTTGGTCTTGGCTCTGGTCGGCGAACGGCGTGGTTTTGTTTGGGATTGGGTCTCGGATCGGCCTGTGGCGCTGGGCATGGGCAAGCGTAGGTCGATGGCATGCTGGGCTCCGGCGGGATTGCAGGGCTTTGGTCGCTAAACTCCAAGGTCGGGTCCGACCGCGTCGAACGGCTCGTCGCGCCCGCAGGGTTCCGCTAGCGGCCACAAGCCAGGAGACCGCCGTTCCATGTCTGACGATCGAATGTACCTGTTCACTTCCGAGTCCGTGTCGATGGGCCACCCCGACAAGGTGTCCGACCAGATTTCCGATGCCATCCTCGACGTCATGCTGAAGGATGACCCGCATTCTCGCGTGGCCGTCGAGACGATGGTGGCCACGGGACTTGTCGTGGTCGCCGGCGAGGTGACCACGACAACCTACGTGGACATCCAGGATATCGTGCGCGACACGATCCGTGAAATCGGCTACGACGACGCGGAGATGCGCTTCGATTGCGACTCGTGCGCCGTGCTCGTCGCCCTCAACAAGCAGAGCCCGGACATCGCCCAGGGCGTCGACCGCGAGGGTGCGGGCGACCAGGGCCTGATGTTTGGTTTTGCATGCAACGAGACCGATGCGCTGATGCCGCTGCCGATCCAGCTCTCGCACCGCTTGGTCGAGCAGCAGGCCCACGTGCGACGCGAGGGCATCATTCCTGGGCTGCGCCCGGACGCCAAGAGCCAAGTCACGATCGAGTACGACGGGCTCAAGCCGGTGCGCGTGGACACCGTGCTGATGAGCACGCAGCACGACAAGAGCTGGAACGACAAGCAAGGCGAGCTACGCAAGCAGGTGATCGACCACATCTTCAAGCCCGTGCTGGGGGAATGGTGGAACCCTGGCATCACCACGCACGTGAACCCGACCGGCCGCTTCGAGATCGGCGGGCCGCACGGCGACGCGGGCCTGACCGGCCGCAAGGTGATCGTCGATACCTATGGCGGTCGCGGTCGGCACGGTGGCGGGGCGTTCAGCGGCAAGGATCCGACCAAGGTCGATCGTTCGGCCGCGTACATGGCTCGCTATATCGCGAAGAACGTGGTTGCCGCCGACTTGGCCGACGTGTGCGAAGTGCAGCTCAGCTACGCCATCGGCGTGGTCGAGCCCACCAGCGTGCACATCGACTGCTTTGGTACCGAAAAGGCC
>JGI12109J20283_10168899_pt1 | contig 16680 bp, 17 predicted proteins | sample ElkSlonscriptome_12_FD_20283 | JGI IMG/M metagenome (IMG submission 20283)
CCGGTAACCGCCGAAGCCCGCCTACCAACGTTGATCTCAACAGCGTTACCGGCTATCACGGCTGCCCCCGCAGTAACCCCGGCTGGTCAACCTGTGGCTACAGCAACACCCATGCTGACCCTTACCGCGCTGCGGGTGCCATCCAGCACGCCTTCAACCACAATTACGGATACACCCGATCAACCCCCTACTGAAACCAATACGGTCACACTGGCTGCAACACCCACGTTGACGCTTACCCCGCCACCACCCGATTTACCGCCGCGTTTTGTGTTTGGCTATTCGGCAGATGGCCGCGAGTTGGTCGCGCATCGCTTTGGTAGTGGCGGTGCGGTGTTGATGCTGGTTGGGGGCATCCATGCCGGGTTTGAGGCCAATACGGTTGATCTCGTTGAGCAGATGGTGGCACATTTCACGGCTAATCCTGCTGATGTGTTGCCAGGGATTACCCTGGTGCTGGTGCCAGCATTCAACCCGGATGGGCTGGCTTACGGGCGGCAGTTGCGCGGACGCTTCAACGGCAATGGGGTTGACCTCAACCGGAATTGGGGTTGTGGTTGGGAGCCAGAGGCCGAGTTTCGGCTGGGTGCGGTTGATCCAGGGCCGCAGGCGTTCAGTGAGCCAGAAACCGGGGCGTTAGCCGCGTTAATCAACCGGGTGCGCCCGGCGACGGTGTTGTTTTATCATGGTGCGGCCAATGGTATTTACGCCGGGGATTGTGACGATCTGCAAAATTCACAGGCAATGGTAGCCATCTACGGTGATGCGACAGGTTACCCCTATGGTGAGGCTTTTGGTGCCTATACCATCACGGGCAGTGCGCCCAGTTGGGTAGATAGCCTGGGCATCCCCGCCGCTGATGTCGAACTCGCCAGCGCGGACATCCCCGAATTTAACCGTAATCTGCGCGGGGTGATGGCCCTGCAATGCTGGCTCACCGGAGTGGCAGCGGGGGTGATACCAGCATGTGGGTAGCCTGTACAGTCTGCTATAATGCGTCAGCGATTGACAAAACGGCTAAGGCACCAGAATCTATGAAACCACGCACCCACAACCACCCGAATATGTTGCTCAAACGGGCTATCGAATACGGTGCAATAGGCATCGTCATTGTGATGTTGCTCAGTGCGTTGGGGTTGTTGCTGCTGCCTGCGATCTCATCAGCACCGGGGGGATTTGCGTTCGCGGCGGTGCTGGTTCTGCTGCTGATGCCGGCTGTGTTGATGCTGACGGCTTATGCGCCGCCCGTCAGTGTGGATAAGGACGCCATCACGCTGCACCCGATGATCTGGCAAGACCGCCGCGTGCCGTGGTCTGATGTGAGCGAAGTGGGGGTTTATCCTCTATTGCCGCGTGAGGACACCGAAATTCCGCGTAAGTATGTGGTGGGCACACGCAATTACAAACCGGCTGCTGGTATCCTGTTGGTGATCCCGTCGCTCCCCTGGCAATACCGTATTGTGGGGTTCTTCGCCGGGGTACAGAGCCGACCCGCCATCGCACTGACGAACCGTGCCCACGTCGATTATGAGCATCTGCTGCAAGCGGTGCTGCAACAAACCGACGCCGCCATCCATGCTGAAGACCTGCTAGAGTCGCCGTCTGCTCGGTTGGACTAAGAAACAGTGGGACGGTTCGTCAATATAAGCAGCATGTAGAAGGCCAAACCCGCATAGTAGATCATCCCCCAACCGATAGCAGTGGCGAGATCAGTCGCTAGCAGGCTTTCTTCATCCACGCCGAACATGCTCCCCACGAACGCAGCGAGAAATGCCGCTAGCATAATCCACCCACCATGCAAGAAGGCCCCTGCCAGCGCGGTTTCGTGATCATCAAGAATCGCGGTGATAATCCCGACTACCCAGATGACCGTCGCTATGGTCTCATCGGTGAGATCAAGCATAATCCACAAGCCGAACCCACCATACAAGCCAGCGATTACCAGGCGCAGGATTACATTTTTATATATGTTGCTCTGTTCGTTGAGGAGTTGAACGCCAAGTAGTACGGTCAAAAATTGAGCGAAGAACTGCAAGAATATGATGTCGCTCATCCCTTGTGCGGTGGTGACGGCATCGCTTTCCGGGGTAGTTAGCCAAACAACACCCAGGTAGATGATCATCGCCAGATATTCTAACAGCAGGATGCCCTTACTGATGCGCGTATATTTGCCCTCACTGATGAGGTGCCGTAGCTGGATAATCCACATCGTTATTTCGACACTAACTCACATTCGTTCGGGGATTATCATATCACATCAACGCTATCCAACTTGACCATGCACCCGGCCTGTGAGGGATGGTCACGCACCAGCGCATCACCCGGTACGTCACGGATAATCCAGAAGACATATAAATCACCGATGGCTGCCGAGATCATAATCGCGCCAAATAGGGTGAGCAGGCCATCCCCTATAGCGATGCCCACTAATGACGGTAGCACACCCAGCATAATCCCCGGTGTGAGCACCCCCACCCGGTAAGCACGCGCTGTCATATCCGTGCGGGCATGGGCATAAGGTGCCAGGTTGCGCACATCAAAGCCGAAGCGGATCTCACTGAATTTGACATTTCCCGCTAGCATCCAGGCCAGGGCATGTAAGCCTTCATGCACGGCAATGGCAAGCAATATGCCCAGCAGAAATACGGTGCCCTCACCCACTCCGTTGATGAATGTGAACGATCTGTTGACCAGTGCATAGACCACCAGTGGCAAGGCCAGCAGCACCAAACTGAGCACCGTGCCCGAACGGACAATCTCATCAATGGGCACGGAAACATCCTTATAACCCGGTGGGATCGCTGCGTTTTCGGCTATATCAGCCATGATGCTTAGTCCTCTCTCACATGCGGCTCCTTAATTGCACCATAGAACCGGTGTTATGAGTGTTAATGCTCATCAACTTATTAGCCATATTTTGTGCGAACTTTTGCTTTCTGCATGATAATTAAAATGTAAAGCCAGTGGAAATGGAAAACATCATGTTGAGCCTAGCCGCACGTCTTACAGATTGGCTGGAGCACTTCTGGGAAGAAACCGTCATGAAACGCACCGCTGGGAGCATCCTGGTGTTCGCGTATCTATTCATGATCCTCGTCATTGAGATCAACCGCCAGGGTCAACTGGAAGTAATCTCACCTGGCCTTGCCGACTTTCTACCCACAAATCACTTCTTCGCCGTCGAAATCGCCTTTACATTGTTGCTGTTCACTGAGGTTGTCAGCCTGATCTTCGGCCTGACGCGCTCCTTCTCGCGCTCTATCGGCATCCAGGTGGAAATCCTCTGTTTGATTTTACTACGTGATACCTTCAAGCAATTTACCAAATTTAGCGAACCCATCGAATGGGCCGAAGTCAGCGGGGCGGTTGGGCCGATGATCGCCGATGCAACCGGGGCCTTGTTGATCTTCGTGATTCTCGGCGCGTATTACCGTGTGCAACGGCATAAACCCATCACAGATGACGAAGTTGACCAAATCGCCTTCATCCAATCCAAAAAGTTGATCGCGCTGGGGTTAGTGGGTATTTTTACGTTTATCGGTGTGCTTGACCTGTACCGTTTGTTTACTGGCGGCGAGACCTACCCCTTCTTTGAGACCTTCTACACCATTTTGATCTTCACTGATGTGCTGATGGTACTGCTCAGTCTGCGTTATAGCACACGTTTTGCTGTGACCTTCCGTAACTTCGGTTATGCGGTGGTGACGGTGTTTATCCGCCTCGCGTTGATCGCCCCTAACCCGCTGAATGTGGGACTTGGTGTGGGTACAGCGTTCTTCACGCTAGGTGTGGCCCTGGCCTATAACCAGTACGGTGCGGATATTCTGCGCGAGGCGACTGGCGACCATGATCATGCCTCTGATGCGGCCAAAGCACCAATTGACGAGGAGGCCACAGATGCCGCCTATGCTCCAGGTGATTGATCCCTGCTTCCACCCAAACAAAACGCCCGACGAGTGCCGGGCGTGTGAAAGCAAATTGGTGTTGATCAATAGGGGCTAGTCGTTGCCAAGCCACCACCCGACCAGTAAGCCGACAAAGAAAATCGCCAGGATGGACTTCCATACGTTGTCCTGTGCGGTTTCCGTCACGTCTTCGGCGCGGTCAATTGCGCGGCTGTTGAGGTCGTTCGCGCTGCGCTCCAGGTTACGGGCAATTGCATTGACGTTATCACGGGCTTCACCGCTGTAGGTGCGTGCGCTCTCCCGGATTTCATCAGCGGTTTCAAACATCTGCTTGACCGCATCCTTGCGGGCTTGATCCGCTTGTTTATAAACGCTGCGCACGGTTTCCTGTGCGTCTTCACTGATCTGCTTGACCGTTTTACCCACGCCATTATTGTTTGACATCATTATCCCTTCGTAGAGCTTGTTTATCGGTTTGAATTGATTCTCAGTGTAAACATGGATTGTTTGAATCAGATTAAAGGCCGGCTACATCACGCTTAACCCAGGTGGAATATGCCGTCAATGTTAATCAGTAGTTCGTTGAGATTGGGCTTCATCAGCATACAGATAATCGGTATCTTCGCCGTTGGTCGTCGTGTTGTATTGTGTTGCTTCTCGCAGCACAGTCTCGATGCTGGCCTGCACCCGCTGGTATCCTCGGTGATAGGTGAACGCAATCAGGGCGGCGGCGACGAGCATAATTGGCAGCACCAACAACAGGGCAATACCGAGGCCGCCGTCAGGGTCCATCGCTGAGCCAATCACACCAGCTATACCGGCAAAGAAGCTGAAAATTGCCACCAGCATCGCCATCGTAGACATACGAATTTCCCCACGGAAGAGCGTTTTCTGATAGCCCTCACTATAGAGGATGCGTCCGTGTGCGTTGACGTAAGATAGAAATTGTGGTGATTTATCGCGTACCAACCGAATGTTAAAGTCATACGCGCCGTTATCATGCTGGACTTGTGTTAATTGGGTGTAGCGGTTCGGCCCGCTGACGAAATAATCGCCATCTACTGCTTCTATCAATGCGGCGACTTCTGTTGGTGGTGCGTCCAGTTCCGCCTGGAATTCACGGGCAAAGGTGGTGCGGTTCCAGGTATAACGGGCAATGCTCACGGCTTGATTTTTGTTCTTCTGTGTCATGTTCATGCTTTCGTGTGGATCAATCCATAGTGTTTTGTGTGACTTACGCACCTGGGCAATCAGCTTGCAGATGCTATCCAACCAACGTAATCGTTTTCAGTTTTCTGTCTTAAGTTCTTCTTAAGTTCTAAGGAAATCAGCGTTACGCCAATCTTCGTTCGCACAAACAAGACAAGAACCGACGGCTTATCACTGATAACTGCCTAACGTCTAATTGTGATATACGTAGTGTGTCCAGTATAGGTTGCAACGTAGGGTAGGCGTAGGGCGCACATACCACAGCCGACCAGCCTCCACGCTGTAGACGCACTATGCTGAAAACATCGACCCAAACAGTGATTGAAGGACGTCATCATGCCTCTGTATGCACTCGGATTTGCCCTGTTCTTCGCGTTTATCGTACTCATTGCAATGGCGTCTATCCTGCTGATCTCACTGGATACCATGACCTTTGAGGTTCGCGCCGTCACCGAGCAGATTAAAAAGGTCACACTCACGACGATGCGCCTGCGCCCGGTGGAAATTGCATCACCCGTAGAGGATGGTGATAGTCATTTAACTTAGGGAGATGCTTGCAACCTGACGCTACATTCGCAACAATAGCTTGCGGAGGTATGCCTATGTTGGAAAACAAGCTCAAAGGTCCTGTAGAAGATATTATCCAATGGGTAGATGGTCTACTGAATAGTGTGTTTGGTTCGGTAGCTGTGGCCCACATCCGTGATGAGTTGATTGAACTGCGTGATCATGTCGCTCAACTGAAACCGATTGTGCCAGAATTGGTCCAGGCGGCAGAAATACCCCGTTCCTGGCCGGGCATCAACCTCGCCCATCAGTATGAAGGGGTGATGCGTGATACGATTAACAGCTACACGATCCGTTTTGAGCAAGCCTATGCAGATCGCCTCAGTCGGCTTCAGATGCGCGTGGTTGGGCGCGTGACGGAGGCCGCCGAACTCGGATGTGTGCGTGCCCACCGTTTGAAAACCTACCTGCGCTACGCGCCACTGCGCCGCGCCCCCGACCAAACCCAGGTGGATTTGCAACAGGTCATCAACGGGCTGAATGATGTGCGAATCGACGAATCAGCGACTATCCCCGCCATGACAGCCAATATAGAGCATATCAACTGGGTATTGACTGAATTGATCACCAATGCCAACCGCTTCACACCGGGGATTACATCGCTCAACGTGAGTCACGCAGACGATACCATTACCGTGCAGGTAATTGACACTGGACCTGGCATCGTTGGTGGTGTGCAGGCCCACATTTTTGAGCCGTTCTACCAGCAAGACCCGAACGGCGCAGGTATTGGGGTCGGGTTGCCGTTGGCTCGCCATCTGATACAACTCAACGGTGGCACCTTTGACCTGCAATCCAACCCGGATGACGGAACCACGATTACTCTACATTTTCCGGCCCGTTGATGCCGTTCACTTGCCGTTCCATTGCGGAGGCTGGCGGGTCATCATAGCCTGGGCACCGTGTTCAAAGTCTTCGGAGCGAATCAGCACAGATTGCGCCCATGCCTCAAGCTGCAAACCACGCTCCACATCCGTCACGCCATCAATGACGCGCTTGGCATAGCTCACCGCTAATGGGGCCGCCGCGCATAATTCATCAACCAGGGATGTGACCGTATTTGCCAGTTCATCGGCTGGTACGGCGTAGTTGATAATGCCTTTTGCCTCGGCATAGGCCGCGTCGAACTGCCGCCCGGTGAGGATAAGTTCTTTCGCCAACCCTGGCCCGACCAGCCGCACCAGGCGCGTTGTCCCACCCACATCAGGGATCAACCCCAGGCGTGTTTCCGGCAGGCCGAGTTTCGTACCTTCTGCTGCCACACGGATGTCACAGGCCAATGCAAGTTCAAAGGCCATGCCGATGCAATGCCCATGTACCTGTGCGATCACCGGCAGCGTGCAGCGTTCCAGCAGGTTGAGGATGTGCTGGTATTTGTGCGTCATCGGGAACAGATTATCCCGCCATGCCTGGCCGAAGTGGTCAGCGGTCTGGTCAAAGCCCATGAGGTCAATGCCCGCCGAAAATGATGGCCCCTCGCCCCGGATGACCAGCACACGGGCGTCAGTAGCACGTTCTGCGGTCAATATTGCGGCCTCAATGCCCAGCATCATCTCCGTATTGAGGGCGTTGCGCTTATCCGCCCGGTTGAGGATGATCTCAAAGACCGGGCCATTTTGCTGTGTCTGTACCAGATCCGTCATTTTTGTGTCTCCATAAAGGTTAGTTAGCTCTATTTTGCCCCGATTATACGTTAGAATGAAAGCAATATTCACGTTGAGGATGCACTCGTATGAATAAACCAATTATTGCGCTGGCCGGTATGGAGCCAAACCCGGCCTGGCTAGTTGATCTCACCACTTTGCTGACCACTGATTACACCCTCAAAACCTATACCCGTGATGGCTACATCAGCCAACTGGCCGATGATTATGTCGCGCTGATTCTGGTAGATGGGGACGCAGACGATTGGATCTACTGGACTGCTACGCCTAAAAGCAGCCCGGCGACCCGACGCATCCCGATTTTTCTGATTGCTAAAGACGCTGAAGCCCGGCGCGAGGCCCTCAACAGCGGTGCTGATCTGGGTCTGACGCCAGCCGACGCGATTAAAGATGTACCACGCCTGGCACCTGAATATGCGCGTGTTTTCAATGCGGCGCGCGCTGAACAACTGGATTGCGAGTGTGGGGAACCACTGCCAGAACTTGCGGAGCAGGGCTTCGCACAGTTCAACCAGCGCGAATTCTATGCACAGCATGACAGTTTCGAGGAACTCTGGGTGGAAACCGAAGGCCCCGTCCGTGACCTGTACCGGGCGATTTTGCAGGTTGGTGTGGCCTATTATCAGATCGAGCGCGGTAATGCGCGTGGTGCGCGTAAAATGTTGCTGCGCTCAGTCCAGTGGTTGACGGTGCTACCGGACGAATGCCAGGGTATTGATGTGGCCGCACTGCGGGCCGATAGTTACCGGGTCCGGGCGGAGTTGGAGCGTGTCGGTGAGGATGGCCTGGCCGAGTTTGACAGGGCGTTGCTCAAGCCAGTCAAAAAAGTGACGGTTACTCCATAGAAGCATACTATAGGCAGGGCTGAGGACACATATTATAATGCCCGGCATGATGACTAAAACACGTAACATCCTACTTGGGTTGATAATTGCTGCGGTGGTCGGTGCTGGTGCACTGGCATTGGACCTGGCAAATAAGGGGTTGATCTGGCAATTCGCCTGGGAAGTCACCGGCGAAGAAGAACCCATCGCACAGATGCGCGGTGTGGTTGAATACGCCATCACCTTAACGCGCCCACAACCCAACACCCAGCCGATGGTGCCCATCGCCCATACCAATGTGAACCCTTACGGCGTCAACACCTTCTTACAAAACGAGGTCGAACGCGCCAAAATTGATGAGCAACTGCGCATGATTGATGAGGCCGGTTTCGGTTGGATCCGCCAGCAATTTGAATGGGCGGAAATCGAAGTTGATGGGCGCGGCCAATTTACCGATACCCGTAATGATATGGACGGTGATGGCGAGATTGATACCATCTCCGCGTGGGATAAATACGACTACATTGTCGATCAAGCGGAGGCGTTTGGCCTGCAAATTCAAGCCCGCCTGGATAACCCGCCGGATTGGTCACGGGAGCGCACCGTTGACGAAATCGGCGCGTTTGCCCCACCGGATGACTTTGACGACTTTGTAAATTTTTCCGTGGCGGTGGCCGAGCGTTACAAAGGCCGCATCACCGTGTATCAGGTGTGGAATGAACCGAATATCTTCCCGGAGTGGGGTAACCAGGCCGTAGACCCCGAAGCCTACACCGATTTGCTATGCCGCACCTATGATGCCCTCAAAGCCGTGGACCCCAATATCATCGTGCTCACCGGGGCAATGGCCGCCACCATCGAACTCAATAACTTGAACATCGCTGGCGGCACCAACTTACAGGATTTTGTGTTCTTACAGCGCATGTATGATGCCGGGGCCGCTGATTGCTTTGACATCCTCTCCGTGCAGGCGTATGGCTTGTTCAGCGGGCCGACAGACCGCCGCCTACGCCCGACCACGGTAAACATTGCTCGTAACCAGTACATGCGCGATATGATGGTCGCCAATGGTGATGCCCATAAACCCATCTGGATCAGTGAAGCCGCCTGGAACGCCGTACCCACCGAAGAAGAATTCCCCGGTCCCATTGATGCGCGGTATAATTTCGGCCAGGTCACCTTAGCGCAGCAAGCCGAATACGCGCCGATCTTCTATCAACGGGCGCAGGAAGAATGGCCGTGGATTGGCGTGATCAATTACTGGTTTTTCACCCGCCCCGATGACCGCGAACGGGATCAAAGTTTCTTCTACTTCCGCATGGTAGAGCCGGATTACAGCCCGGAAAAACCGACCTTTACCCCATTGCCGATTTATGAGTCGTTGCGCGATTACATCACGACCCAGGAACCCGCACTTTATCAGGGTGTAAATGAGGTGGATGGACATTGGGCCATTACTACCGGCGGATTTGCCAGTTCAACAGAAGCGCAGGACGCGACATTTGGTACGGTGTTGCAATCCGCGTTATTGACCTTTGAGGTGTACGGCACCGATGCCAGTATCCGCTGGCGTGGTGAGGGTGAATTAACGATCACCGTGGATGGGGAACCGATCAACGCGCATACCGTGGAACTAGCCAATGGTTGGCGGCGTACCGTTTTTGTGGATGCGCTAACACCGGATCAGTTTTCGGTCAGTATCAGTGCGGCAAGTGTCGCGGATTTTGACATCATCACTGTGGGCTATCGCCCGTTTGAAAAGCTGTTCCCCGCGCTGGCACCGTTTATCATCCTGGGGATTGTGAGCGCGTTAATCGTGATCTCAGCCGTATGGAGCAGCCGTCCAGGAACTAAAGGCTCCCTTAGTACACGTTGACTCGTACCTGACCGCCGCTTATCATAAAATTATATTGATGTGAGATAATCCTCTATAGATTTCATTGTGGCCTGTACCTCCGGGCCAATAGTAGATAGACGGACCAAGAACGCATGGCAAGTGATTACTATCGGACGCTTGGCGTTAAACGCAACGCCGATGATAATGAGATTAAGAAAGCCTTCCGGCAGTTGGCAAAGAAGTTCCACCCGGATGCCAACCCGGATAATCCCCAGGCGGAAGCACGCTTCAAAGAGATCAATGAGGCGTATGCCACCCTGAGTGACCCGACCAAACGCGCCAAATATGATCGGTATGGGTCAAATTATAGCCGCTATAGTTCGGCTGCAACGTCTACGAATACCAACACGCGCCCAGCCAGTGATAACGGTGGGGCGCAACAGGTTGATTTTGACGCCAACGGGACCGGTGCATGGAGTGATATTTTTGACTCCATCTTTGGCTTTGGTGGGCGCAGCAAAGAGCGAGAAAAGAAAGACGAGACAGCGGGGCTAGGAAACGACATCGAAAAAGACATCACCATCACACTGCGCGAAGCCTATGAGGGCACCACGCGCTACATCACCAAAGGCATCAATAAAGGTAACCGCCGCATGCGTGTGAACATCCCCCCAGGCGCGGATACAGGTCTGCGGGTGCGGCTGGTCGGTGAGGGCGAAAAGGGCACGCAAGGCCCTGGTGATCTATACCTGGTGGTTGCAGTGGAACCCGATGAGGTGTTTACCCGTGACGGCGATAACCTCTATACCGAAGTAGAGATTGATATGTTCACGGCTATACTCGGTGGTGAGGTGCGCGTGCCGACGATGGCCCGCCCCGTCAAGCTGAAGGTGCCGCCGAATACTCAGGCCGGTAGCAAATTCCGTGTGAATGGCCGAGGCATGCCGCGTCTGCGCAAGAAGGACGAATACGGCGACCTTTATGCCCGTGTACTCGTCACCGTCCCTACGGATTTAGATGCGTATCAGCAGGATTTGCTGTTGCAGCTTCGGCAATCCCTGGTTGGTGATGGCGAGTAGGACTCTCCGCCGTTAAATTTGGTGATTTAAGGCTACCGAGCTTATTCGGCGCGATCCAGGAAATTCGTTAATGCAGTGAGGAATGCATCCGGGTGTTCGTACATAGGGAAGTGCCCGCAATCCTCAAGCAGCACCAAATCCGCACCGGGCACCCGCTGCGCGACCAGTTCGCCATCTGTCGGTGGCACGGTGCCATCCTGCGCCCCAAAGATAGCGCGTGTCGGCGCGAAGATCTTCCCCAGGTGCGGGCGTAGATCACAGTTGTGGATGGCTTGCCCGGCGTGGTACATCGCCGCGTGAATGCCCGATTGAAACGCCATCTCACGATCTCGCCGCCAACTATTGAACGGCGGGTTGTTCATCTTATAAAACCAGGAATAAAAGTTCAGGTAGGCATAGGGTTTAAAGTGCAGCAGAAACCGTTTAGCAAATCCATAAAGCAGCGGCAGCTTATAGCCCATCCACACCATGCGATATGTCACATTTTCCACGTAAGGCTGTAACTTCGCGGAGACCACCCCGGCGACACTCACCACTTTGAGCACGCGCTCCGGGGCCAGGTTTGCAGCCAGATACAAGCTCACCTGCCCACCCATCGAATGGCCGACCAGCATAAACCGGTCCAGGCCGAGTTCATCTGCAATCGTTAAGACACGGCGAGCCTGTGCCGGGATGCTATAATCCCCGTCGATGGGCTTGTCACTACTACCAAACCCCAGCAGATCAATGGATACGCAGAAGTAACGATCCTTCAACGCGGCCACTGTCTGCTGCCAGATGCCCCGGTGCGAGGACCAGCCATGAATTAACAGGACAGCCGGTGCGTTGCGCGGTCCCGCTGTGCTGTAAGTCAATGTATAGCTATCGACACAGGCGTACTCGCCGGTTTGCCGTTGGGTTGGTGTACGGAGAACAGTCGCCACAGAACTCGCCCTTGATTTATAAATAAAGTATAGATCAATGTACGTAGTACATATTTATTATTGTAAATCAAGTTTCAAGTCTTTGGGTTTGTCTACGGTTTTAATATCGCTAGAGTTGCGTAGTTAAAAGGTCGGCTATTCCCCCAGGCACGTACCTACATTATGCGCAGCGGCAACCCACGGATGATCCAGCGGCACATTTTTACGCTTGCCGACGACATCTTTGAGCGGCACGGCTTCTACGCCGTCACCGCGCACGGCCACCATAACACCGTAACGTTGCTCTACGATGAACTTTGTACAGGCACTGCCCAACTGTGTCGCCAGCAGACGATCTGCCGGGGAGGGCACCCCGCCCCGTTGCACATGCCCCAGGATGGTCACGCGGGATTCCAGGCCGGTGCGGGCTTCCAGTTCGCGCGTCAGGTCATGCGTGCTGACGGCGCGTGCGTCTTCGATGGCTTCAATTTCAGCCTTGGCTGCGGCTTTTTCCGCCTTACGCTTTTTCTTATCCTCAATGGATTTCGCCGCCTCTTTGCGGGCTTCGGCAGCCGTTAAGCGATTTGCCAATTCACGGGACATGGCCCCCTCAGAAACGGCTACAATGCTGAAGCGTTTCCCGCTGCGTGTGCGCGACATGATGGACTCCGCAACTTGATCAATATCGTAAGGGATTTCCGGGATCAAGATTACATCTGCGCCCCCGGCGATGCCTGCCCCCAGTGCCAGCCAGCCGGTATTGTGCCCCATAATTTCTACTACGATGATGCGATGATGGCTGTGGGCGGTGCTGTGCAGACGGTCAATGGCTTCCGTGGCGATTTGCAGCGCGGTATCAAAGCCGAAGGTCACATCAGTCATGCCGACATCGTTATCAATGGTCTTGGGTAAGGTGACCACGTTCATCCCGGCCTGCGCCAGCCGGTAGGCGTTCTTCTGTGTGCCGCCACCCCCCAGGCATACCAGGCAATCCAGATGATGGCGATTGTAGTTATCCAGCATGGCTTCCGTCATATCAAGGGTTTTGCCGCCGATGGGCATCTTGTGCGGTTTATCGCGGCTGGTACCGAGGATGGTGCCACCCAACGTCAAAATGCCGGAGAGTGCGCTGCTATTCAGGTCGATGATGCGGTTTTCCATCAACCCTCTAAAACCATCACGAAAGCCGATGATACGCATATCGTGGGCATTCAAGGCGGATTTGCCGACCCCGCGAATAGCCGAATTCAAGCCGGGGCTATCCCCACCTGCGGTTAAAATACCAATAGATTTTTTCATAATTTGGTCCTTATCGCTGAACTTGGATAGGTCTATTGTGATGCAGGCCAGGGAAACACGCCACATTTCACCTGCTGTAGCGTGAATTTCCTGTACGGGTGCTGGCGAAAATGGTATAGTCTGTGGCGTAATTGAATACAGATTAGATTATTGCTATTGCTTTTGAGGAGCGATGAATAATGACCGATTATGAAACGATTTTAGTAGAAACCCCGGCAGAAGGTGTTGGTTTGATCCGTATGAACCGACCCAAAGCCCTGAACGCGCTCAACGGTCAACTGACAGACGAGATCTTCACACAGATGGAAGCCTTCGACGCGGACCCGACCATTGGCTGCATCATCCTAACGGGCAGTGACCGCGCCTTTGCTGCGGGTGCGGACATCAAACAGATGGCAGATGCCGAAACCGCCACTGATATGATGACAGGCGATTTCACCAACTGGTCACGGATGCAGGCCATCAGCAAGCCGATTATCGCGGCGGTGAGTGGCTACGCGCTGGGCGGCGGCTGCGAAATGGCGATGATGTGCGATATGATNGTGGCATCAGAAAGTGCGGTTTTCGGCCAGCCGGAGATCAACCTGGCGATTATCCCCGGTGCGGGGGGTACCCAACGCCTGACGCGGCTGGTCGGTAAGCATATTGCAATGGAAATGGTGCTGGCTGACCGCAAACTCAGCGCGGATGAAGCCCACCGTTACGGCCTGGCGAATCATGTCTTCCCGGTGGAAAGCTACATGGATGAAACGGTCAAGTTGGCGGGTAAGGTCGCGAGTATGTCACAGATTGCCACGCGCCTCGCTAAAGATGCCGTCAACAAGGCATTTGAAACCACCCTCAACGAGGGCCTGGAATTTGAGAAACGTAACTTCTATCTGCTCTTTGGCACGGAAGACCGCAAAGAGGGTATGTCCGCCTTTATTGAGAAGCGTAAACCCGAATGGAAACACCGCTAACACTCATCTATACCCACAACATCCGTGGGGAGCTGGCCTTGCTCCCCCGGATGTACACATTTATGCGCCGTCTGCGCGGTGAACTGGCCGCCGGGCGCACCCTGTTTATTGATCTCGGTGCATCCTGTGACCTGGATGTGTGGCCGTGTGCTATCACTGAAGGCCGCAGTACTTTAATTGTGCTGGATGCGATGGGCTACTATGCCGCCAATGTGCAGGGTGTACTGACCCCGGTCAGCCGTGCCAGGCTCGCCGGGCAAGTGACTTTACATCTGGTCGATGATAAGCACCCACAAATAGATGATGGCCTTGCGTTTGTCAGTGCGGCGGATATTCACGTTGACCCGATCCAGTTACGGGTGGTGTTGGCCCCGGCGGATGCGGCAACCTATGCCAAAGGCACATTGACCCTCACCGCTTTGGAAGCCGGGCAGGTTGGTGTGGCCCGCATTGCTGCTGACGGCAAATTGCATCACAGCCTGCATGATCTACCGGCTGATACACCGCCCGAACCGACGATCAGCGGCGCGGTGGAGTTTGTGCGGGGCGAAGCGCGTTATTTTGAGAAGCGTCAGCGCGGGGATGAGGGATAAGGCATTTCCAGCAAAGCAAAATCGGCTTATTCAACCTCCACCAACAGCACCGTTATCCCGTTAAACGTCGCTACGGATTGCACGCGCTCACGGCGATCTGCCAGCCAGGCACCAACGGCGGATAATGATGGGTCGAATGGGTCAAAATCTGGGCGGATGGTGAGGCGGTGCAGGTCTTCGATGGGATTGCGGTAAATCACCCAGATGCGATCCGTAGTGGCTTCGAAGGCCGTTGTATCGGTTTCGGCGTTGAGATCATGCAGCAGGGCCTCATCTGCCGGGATGTGATCCACAGTATAATGCCGGAACGCGCCAATAACATGCGGTCTTTCCAGCAGATAGCCGTCGCCTCTTTCGGCATGGGTTGCCACATATTCAGCAGCGGCCCGCCAATCCTCGCGGTGATGTTCCTCCGTGATGAAGGACTGGATCACCAAGCCACCACTACTCATCAGCACAATACCCAATAGCAGCGGCGCGAGTCGTGGTGATAGCACATTAGCACCACGAATCAGCAGCAACAGCACCCCCGGTAAAAACACGATGAAGTAGCGATCTAAATAGACACCTGTCGCCGCGAAAGAGATGATTAATACGGGCACCAATGAGACCACAATCAATACCACCCAATGCCGGTCTACCCACCCTGGACGCCTCACTGCATAGACTGCCCCGGCTATCAATCCGATACTGACGGCAATTAACGCCGGAATGATGAACGGGGTAAAATCCCCGGCATAACCCACACCCAGGTTCCAGAATGTGAGCGGCAAATCAGCTAACCCCGGCCCCGGTGATGTGGTCGGGTGAGTTTCCTCAAAGGTGAGGATGATACCCAGCACCCAGATCGCAAACGGGATGGTCGCGCAGGTCTGTGCGGCGACCCAGCGCACCCAGAAGGCTCGATTTTGCCGTATCAATACACCAAATAGCATCATCTGCGCTACCGCTAGCCCACCAGCCGCATAATGTGTCAAATAGGCTAACGCACTGGCAAGCGTGAAGGTTATCCACAACCCGCGTGATTGATCACCACGCGCCAAACGGACCGTCAAATACAGTACAATCAGTACCAATACAAACAGCAGTGAATAGGCCCGTGCCGTGCGCGAGAGCCAGATATGGTAGGGGTTCGTTGCCAGCAATGCCCCCGCCCAGAGTGCGTAATCCACCCGCTTGTATAGATTGCGCACAAATAGGATCAATAGGACGATGCCGCCCATGCCCAGCAATGCCGATGGCAGCCGCATCCAGAATTCGGTTTCATGGGGTAGAACCCGCATCATCATGTAATAGAGTGGACCCTGATTGCCCGCCTTGAGTAGATTGTCGATCACATCAGCTAGCGGCCCCGATGCCCGAAAATACGCCAGCACCTCGTCGGTCCAATAACTGGCCGTGCCCAGGTCAAATAAGCGTGGTATGGTACCCAACACGGCAATCACCACGGTGAGCGGCCAGAACCATGTGTGAATGGTCATTTTACTGACGGGCAGTGGCCTGTTTGCCACGTCCATGCAGGGTCTCCCGATCTGTTTTAAAGACGCACCCATCATACATCCTATTGATGATGCTCGCTTGATGATGCCTGGACCAAAATGCGGTTGTATCCACTGAGCAGACACTCATGTAAGTTCGGGTTGAATGGGCGAGTCTATAGTGGTGAATAACCTAATCAACTAACCAGGAGATGAGCTATGCCTCGCATCATTATGAACGGTACGGTTATTGCAGAGAGCGACAACACCAAAATGGTAGAGGGCAATCACTACTTCCCGCCGGAATCGGTCAAAACGGAGTACTTTTCGGAAACGGCCCACAATACCACCTGCCCGTGGAAAG
>JGI12109J20283_10757351_pt1 | contig 16675 bp, 9 predicted proteins | sample ElkSlonscriptome_12_FD_20283 | JGI IMG/M metagenome (IMG submission 20283)
CGGAACTGTTCAGCCGCCGGGTCAGGTCTCCGACCGAGACCGCATCGGCCAGCTTGACGGCCTCCAGCAGGGGCAGCGTCATGCGCCGCGCCAGGTACCATGATCCGAACGCAAGCAGGGGCAGCAACAGGCCCGCCGCCACCATGAGCTGAAAAAGAAGATTTCGTTCGCCGGCCTTGACCACACCGCCCACCTCGTCCAGGGAGGCGTTGATGTCGTCGACGTAGATCCCACCGCAAACGATCCACCCCAGCTCGGGCATGGCCTTGGCGTATGCCAGCTTGCCGACGATTTCCTTGGTGGTGGGTTTCTCGTAGTGGTATTTCACGAAGCCGCCGCCGTTGCGACCGGCCTCGATCAGGGCCTCATGGAAAGCGAAACCCTTGATGTCTGGCTTCGTGATGTCGGTGGTCTTGCCCCAGAGCGCGGCCTTGGTCCCGTGGAACGCGAATTTCCAGCCGCCCTGATCATCGGGTTCGTAGGCGAAAAAATAGCCGCTGCCGTTGGCGTACCGCAGCTTGGCCGCCAGCTGGGCGGCCGCCTCCTCGGGCGCGTCGGCATTACTCTCTGCCGCCGCCTGGATGGCGCCCACAGCCACGTGGACCTGGTCCTTGATGTAGGCTTCTTTTTCACCCATGAGACCGGCCTCGAAGGAAACGAGGGTCCGGTCAAACGTCCTGTTGATATTCCACATGGCCAGGATTCCCAGAACGAGGGCGAACAGGAGAACGCCCCCCAGGCTCCCGAGGGTGATTTTCTGCGAGAGTTTCATCGACAACCTCCGATTTTGGTGCTCGAAGGAAGAATCGACTAACTACGGGCTTACCTTAGGTTTTTCTCATCCCTTTCTCGAGGCCTTCCCCTGGATTTCCAGAGTGTCCCGGGTCAAAGAGCCTCGACCGTGACGTCGAAGTTCACATCCGAGGACTCCTTGTACATGGTCCCGCCCTCCTCGTGCCCGATGAAGACCTCCCCCTGTTCCGGCGCGCCCGTGATGTCCACCGGATCATAATTGGTGAAACTGGCCCACTTGTCGGCCGAGTAGTGGGTGGTCGTGCCCGAAATTCCGGCCTTGACCGTGGCCCGGTGCCCGGGCGGGATGACCACGGACTGGGATACGGTGTAGGTTTCCGTCGTCGTCCCCGAGGCGGCCCCGCCGAAATGGGTCATGATCTGCTCCACCTTCACCGAGACCTCCGTCTTGAGCTGCAGGGCGAAGGTGAAACTCTGGGTGATGGATCCGGTGGGGTGGGGATTCTCGTATTCCACCGACCGGGAGGATTCGTAGGAGGTCTCGCCGGCCTCCTCCTGCTGGAAATTCTTGTAGATATAGGAAGCGTACCCGGCGTAGGTCCAGATGTTGCAATCGCAATCACCGCCGTGGGGGCGGGCGGGTTTCTCGTCGTACCAGTTTTCCATGCTCTGGCAGACGTTGCCGGAGCAGGTCTTGGCATCGGAAGTATCTTCGAACCAGTAAACCACCATGAACGGCATGCCGTCCTCCTTTCGTCAGGAACCTTGCAGGATCGCGGTGAAAACACTGAGGGGCACGCCGTCCGGGTGATCGTTCACGGCCTGGGCGAGCGCGTTGCGCTGGTCGCCGTCCAGATCTTCAAGGTTGGTCGGCGGCAGCGTGAGCGGGTTGTTCAGGAGAGACGGCCCCGTCGAATCGTCCACGATCCGGGGCCACTTCAGGTCCGAGGTGAACCCGAATTTCCGGCGCGCCCGTTCGGCGTCCAGGGCCTTCCTGTTGGCCGCGTGGGCGGTGAGGGTTTCCCCATCCCAGGCCACCAGAGCGCCCTCTTCCAGCCCCGAAGGTAGCAGCGTCCGGGCAGCCTCCGCCCGATCGGTATAGATGATGTCCCCGTCCCGGGTGCGCATCATGCTCACGAGGGTGGCCCCGTCCGTCTCCACCCGGGTAGCGAGCAGGATGGCGCCGGCCGGGATTTCGGCCAGCTCCCGGTCCCGCACCCGTTGCCGATCCCCTTCGGACACCTCCAGGAGGTAGCCGTCGTACTCGGAATAGTGGATGGGAGAGCGGCCCCCGCTGCGGGATTCCGCCAGGGTGAAGGTGAGGGTTCCGGTCGCCTCGTCCCGCAGATCCACCTTCATGTCCAGATCGTAGAAACCGTCCCGGGAAACACAGATGGTCCGGACGGCCGGAGAGACGCCGATCAGGCGGGCCGTGCCGGTCTCATCCGTTTCGGCCGTAACGTCGCCGGCCTCGATGGTGGCCCCGGCCAGGGGCGTGTGCAAACGTCCGGACCGCACCTTCACGTCCACCATCCGGGTCAGGGAATGGCGCACCGCGCTCTTCTGCCAGCGCACCACGGTATTGGTGTCCGGCAAATCGGAGATGATCCCGTCCCCCAGCGGGGATTTGAGTTTTTCCAGCAGGGTGTCCACCCGCAGGCGATGGATCTCGTAGTAGGTGTCCAGCCCCAGAGCCATCAGGGCGTCGGCGTACGCGTCGGTCATGCCGTCGAGCAGCCGCACCTGTTCCAGTCTTGTCAGCATCGGAATACCTCTTTCTCAATCGGGCCACTTTTCGCCGCCCTAATCCATGGGGTCGGCCAGCTGCGCGGCCAGCAGCACATCGGCCACCGACCACCAGTCGCGTCCTCCCACCGTCAAGGCCGGAGCGGGGCTCCCCGCGGGGTCCAGCTCCGTGACGAAGACATCGCCCAGGAAACGGTCAAAGGATCTCTTCTGATGGAAGGAGCGCACCAGTACCGGCCGGTCAAGGCAGCACCGGCGCGTCATTTCCCGGGCCTTCTCTGCCCGGGTCCGTTCGGCACCCGTGGTGCCGCGTGTTTCCGGGGTATCGATGCCGCGCAGGCGGATGGCCGCGTAGGCGTACTGGAACCAGCCCAGATCCAGGAGCACGTCGATGGTATCCCCATCCACANCATGGCTGCATACCGCTCGCACCACCTGGGCGGTGCGGGCGTCCTCGAATTCCATGGGATGGTCCTGGAAGACCGGGGGTTTGCGTGACATCGGGATTCCCTGCGCCGGAAGTTCGGTCGAGCGTGAAAACCACCCCGGTGCAGGAACGAAGGAGGGCATTTCTTGGGGTCAGAGGAGTGTACCCCGCCAAAAAGAGGATGTCCATTGTCTTGTTTAAGGAAAAGGGCCGGGCGGGATCCCGCGCCGGCCCGAAAAACTACCGATAGAGACTCTTGAGCCGATCGAAACTGATGCCTTCGGTGGCCACCACCGCATCGGCGAGGCCGTGGAATTCGCAGGCATACAGGAACTCGTTCCCCACGAAGCCGGGCGGTGGGATGAATTCCGCGGATCCCACCCACAACCACAGGACCTCGCCCGGCTCTCCGGTCAGGGTCAGGGACGCAGGCACGCACGGCCCGACTTCCATGCTCTCCTGGACGGCCACCGTCTCGCAAACCTGCGGGCCGAGCAGGAATCCCATCACTTCCTGATCCGCGTCCATCCCCCACTCCAGCACACCGGTGCTGCCGAGGGTGACGGTGAACCAGTCGGTGTCCCGGGTCCCCTCGCCCACCCAACCGGCATGGCCGCAGAAGAGCAGGTGCTCATCCCCGGTGCCGGCCAGGTGCTGGAAGGGCTGCAGGCCGGAGGTGTCGTTGCAGCCGCTGTTGTAGAGATCGATGGAGCCGTCTTCCAGCTCGGGCTCACCTTCCATTTCGTGGAAGCCGCAGTCGACGCAGGGGTGGGGGTACTCGCCGGTCGTCACGAGCAGTTGATAGTCGCCCGCATCACCGCCATAACCGTCGATCACGATGTAGTAAGTGGTGTCGCCGTACAGCAGGGCCATGTCGATGTTGGACACGTACATGCCGCAGTTGCTGTCGAAATAATAATCGTCGCTGCAGGCCACCACGTTTTGATCGGCGTCCATGATGTAGGTCTTGGTATCGTATGAGGAACCGCAGAGATCCACGGAAATGGCCATGTCGTTGTAAGGCGTGATGAAATAGACCACGTCCGGTGAATTACTCCCGCCATAGGGGCAGATGGCGTCGTAGTCATCCACGTTGTCCGCGGTATTGCCCGTGTCGCTGAAGGGCAGGACGGCGATGTGGATGGCGTCGGCCATGGTCTCGCCGCCCTCGCGCCCGTCGGGCTGGCCGGGGTTCATCAATACGTGGCCGGTGCCCTTGGTTGTTGTTTGGCCGGGGCCCAGATCGAAGGCCGCCGCCGTGCCGATGGTCAGCAGCAAAATGGTCAAGATGATGAGCAAGCGCATCACACACCCCCCTTGCGCTTGAGAGGCCGGGAAATTCCCATCGGGTAGATTCTAGCACAATTCGTGGCCTGAATGACAAGAACTGGGGAGGTCGCCGCATCCGGGTCCATGTCCTATATTGCCCGGAACAACCCCGTCCGCCCATCCCCCAACCCGACAGCAGGTCCCAGCCGGAATGATCAACCTGACCAGCATCAGCAAGCGCTACGGCCGCCAGATCCTCTTCGTGGAAACCTCGCTGCAGCTCAACCCCGGTGAGAAAGTGGGCCTGGTGGGCCCCAACGGCGCGGGCAAGACCACCGTCTTCCGCCTCATCACCGGCGAGGAGACCCCGGACGAGGGCACCGTCGCCGTGCCCAGGCGCACCACCATCGGCTACTTCCGGCAGGATATCGGGGAGCTGGGCGGGCGCTCCGTCCTGGACGAGACCATCGCCGGCAGCGGCCGCGCGGGTGAACTGCACCACGAGCTGGCCGCCCTGGAAAAGGCCATGGCCGACCCCGACCAGGCCGACAACATGGAATCGATCCTGGAGCGTTTCGGCGAGGTGCTGGACACCTACCAGAGCCTGGGTGGCTACGAGCTGGAGTCCCGGGCGCGCGAAATCCTCACCGGCCTGGGTTTCGCGGAGGATCAGATCGGCGGCGACACGGGGGCCCTGTCCGGCGGCTGGAAGATGCGCATCGGCATGGCGCGCGTGCTGCTGGCCCGTCCCGACGTCCTGCTCATGGACGAGCCCACCAACCACCTGGACATCGAGTCCATCCTCTGGCTGGAAAGGTTCATCCAGAACTACCCGGGCGCCGTCCTGCTGACCTGCCACGACAAGGATTTCATGAACCGCATCGTCGCACGGATCGTGGACATCGACGGCGGCGAATTCATCAGCTACACGGGTGATTACGACAACTTCGTGCGCCAGCGGGCCCTGGCCGAGGCCAACCGCGAGGCCACCTACGCCCGCCAGCAGGCCATGCTGGCCAAGGAGCGGCGTTTCATCGAACGCTTCGGCACCCACGTGGCCAAGGCCGCCCAGGTGCAGAGCCGTGTCAAGAAGCTGGAGAAGCTGGATCTGGTGGAGCCCCCGCGCCGGCGCAAGATCGTGGAATTCGAGTTCCGCGCGCCCCCGCGCTCGGGCGATGACGTGGTCGAGATCCAGAACCTGGGCAAGGCCTACGGCCCGCGCGTGATCTACGACGACTTCAGTCTCAAGATCCGCCGCCAGGAGCGCTGGTGCGTGCTGGGCCGCAACGGCGCCGGCAAGACCACCCTGCTTAAGCTGGTGACAGGCTCCCTGGCCCCGGACAGCGGGAACGTGAACCATGGCGCCAACCTGAAAATGGGCTACTTCGCCCAGCAGAGCCTGGAACTGCTCGATCCCGCGCACACGGTTTACGAACACGTCCAGAGCGCCTTCCCCACCGAGGGCCGCGGCGTGCTATGCAACCTGCTGGGCGCTTTCCAGTTCTGCGGCGACGACATCGACAAGCCCATCCGCATCCTCTCCGGTGGGGAGAAGTCCCGGCTGATCCTGGCGGCGATGCTCTTCGATCCGCCCAACTTCCTGGTCCTGGATGAGCCGACCAACCATCTCGACCTCGAGACCAAGGAGATGCTGGTTCGCTCGCTCTCCGAATTCGAGGGCACCATGATCTTCGTCAGCCACGACCGCACCTTCCTGCGCGGTCTGAGCAACCGGGTCCTGGAATTGCGGCCCGGGGACGACGAAAACCCGGCACAACCGCCACTGGTTTATGACGGATCCTATGCGGAATTCGTGGAGAGGACCGGAGCCGAGGCGGCGGGCGTGCACCGCAAGGAGTGACGGAACCGTCACTTGGCTAGCACCACCTGCCGCGTCGCCTGCCCCGCTCCGGATTCCAGACGAACCAGATACACTCCCGAGGCCACGGACCGCCCCGCGTCATTGCGGCCATCCCAGCTCAGGGTCTGCTCTCCGGCGGCGAACGAGACCCCATCAGCCAGGATCCGGATCAGGCGCCCCTTCACATCGTAGACGCGCACGGAGGCCGGCCCCGCCTGGGCCATGCTGAAGCGTAGCTCGGTGCTGGGGTTGAAGGGGTTCGGCACCGCCGCCAGATGCAGCGGCAGGCGCCGCGCCAGTTCCTGGTCATCCTCCACACCGGAGATTCCCTCACCCATTTCCGTCATGAACCAGGCCTTGTTCTCGGGCGAGATCAGGATGTGGCCCTGGTTTTCCACGGGCCAGTAGAGCTGGTCGAATGTGGTGCGGGTCATGAGATCCGGATCCCCCGCGATATCGTGGAAGGGTCCCACCCCATCGAGGGCCAAGGCGCTGATGGTGGGAATGAAACAGTGGTTGTCGTGCAGCGCGATGATATCCCCGTAAGGCGCCGCCACCGCATCCATCTGGGCCATGGAATCCCGGTTTCCGCCGGGCGCGCCATCCCAGGGTGTGGTCCCGCCCACGCTGACGGTCTCGCTGGTATCCGGCAGGGGCCAGATGAGGTTGATTTCCCCATCGAAGATGGTCTGCGCCGGCCCGCCGTCGGGCACCGCCCACACATTCCCGTCCACATCCACCAGGGTGCTGCGGTAGGTGTAATCGATGAGCTGGGCCCCCGGCCCGAAACCCTGATCCTGCTGAGAGCCGCTGCCGTTGGCCACGGCCACCCGGCGGGCCAGCTCGGGCCAGTCCCCCACCGCGGCCATGTCCGCCAGCCACTGCGCGCGCAGGCCGCTGGGACCGGCGGTGCTGCCGCTGGTGGCCGTATGGTGGTAAAGAAGCATCTGCCGGGCGGCGGGTGTATCGAGTCGCGAAAGCAGGAAAGCGGCCTCGCTGGATTCTCCCGCGAAGAAGGTCAACCAGTGCTGGACGCCCAGCGGAATGTTGGCCCCACCGTGGGGCGAATCGAAACTGATCCAGGTGCGGGTCCGGTGCTCCAGGCCCTGGTCCTCCAGCCAGGTCAGGGCGTACCGGGAGACCAGCCCGCCCATGCTGGCTCCCACCACCACCAGGGTCTGGCCGGCCGGTAGCTGAGCATCCAGCTGGGTCAGCAGCTCCGTCAGGACGAAGGCGTTGCGCTGGATGGGCTCGGTGGCCTCGGTGAAGTTCAGGACCACGGCGTCATACCCTCCGGCCAGCAGGTCCTGCAGCAGGTTTTCCTGGTTCAGCAGGTCGTACAGCACCGGCCAGTCCATGGTATTGTCCAGATCGAACCCCTCGACCACAACCACGGGATTGGTCACCGCCGCGTGCCCCGGCGCCAGCAGGACAAAAGCCTCGCCGCTGGCCAGGGCACCGTCAAAGGCCACCGTGGCCGTCAGCGGCAGGGTCTGGTCCGGCTCGGGCGTCACCAGACGCTTGATATCCAGGAGGGCGCGGGCCGTCAGGGTGCGGCCATCGGGCTGGGTCGCGGTCAGGGTGAGGGTGCGCAGACCAGTCCGGTCGTAGCGCACGGCCAGGGGCTGCCCCGGAATCAGGGTCCGCGGCCCGCGGCCATCGTCGGCATCCAGGGTGTAGGCGTCCGCGGGTGCCGTCTCGTGACGCAGCAAGAGCTCCGGATCCACCATCAACTCCAGGTCGGCGCCATGGTATACCTCGGCCACCAGCGGAGCGAAACTGAAGACCTCGCCGTTCCGCAGGGCCCCTGCGGCATCCAGACGGTTGTAACGAGCGTGCACCAAACCGAGGGTCACCTCGTTTGCGTGGGACCGGGCTTGCGGCCGGGTCTGCAGATCCAGGGCCGTGGGCCAGACAGGCGCCACCTCGGCGGCGCGGACCAGCTCGTGCACCACCTGCCGCCAGCGGGCCGGGTTGGCGGGCGTCGAGGCACTCGAGCCATCCAGTTCCTCCAGATGGGCCAGGGGCAAGACACGGTCCACCAGAATGCCGTGAGGCGTGGTGGCCGGCAGCTGGGCTGCTGCCGCCGGACCCCAGGCAAGGCTCAACAGGAAGATCAGGACAAGGAGGAAGGGGCGGCGAGAACGCATCTGGTCACCTCGGCAGCAGGAGAATAGTCGATATTTTTTGTCTACTATACAGGAAAACGGCCCGTCCGGGGACGGAAATTTGCCGGAGCCCGTAACTCGCCTCCGGCCAGGCGGAAAGCGCCCCAGGAGGCGATGGCCCGCTGCCTTCAAGCAGCCGGACCAGCATTGGGGTGGACACGCCAAATTTGCTTCGTATAGGATGACACCTCCGCCGCAGACAAGCGGGGAATACCGATATCAAAAGACCTTCAATAGCTTGGGATATTCATCTTGGTACAGGGACCGGATTCTTCCGAATCACTTCCGCGGAATGCCGAGCGGGCCCTCCTGGTGGTCCTCGCGTTCCTGATTCCGCTTGTGCTGTGGCCGGGAAACACCACCTACGATGCGGCCAAGTTCACCCTCCTGGCCCTGGCCGCCTCCCTCTGGTTCGTCTGGCGAGGGTGGAAGTTGTGGCGGGGAGAACCCGTCACCCCTATCCCCGCCGCCCATATCTGGTCCTGGGCCACGCTCCTGTTGGTCCTGGTCCCGGGGCTCTGGGCCGGCGGGAATCCCCTGCTGGTGGTGCGCACCTTCGCCATCCTGACGCTTTTCGGATGGGTGGCCGGCCTGACCACCCGCCTGCCGTCGCGCCCTGTCACCATCCTGGCGGCCCTGAATGTATCCGCCTTCCTCGCCGCCCTGTACGGATTGTTCCAGATGGCCCACATCCTGCCCGGCGCTCCGGCGGTTTCGGGTTTCCCCGCCGGCATCAGCACCCTCGGGAATCAGAATTTCCTGGCCGGTTTCCTGGCCCTGAGTCTGGGTCCCTCCTGGATTCTCTGGCGTCGCCTGGACCATACACCCTGGCGTTCGCTTGTCCTGGTCACATGGGCCACCTCCGCCGTGGTCCTGATGCTGTCCCGGGCCACGGGCCCCCCGCTGGCGGTCAGCATGACCCTGCTCACCCTGGCTCCGGCCTGGATCGCCCTCCGGCTTCGGAAATCCCGGTGGATTCCATCCATCCTGCTGGCGGCCACCCTGATGGTCTTTTGCGGCGCCGCCGGCCTGCTTGCGGTAGGCGGATCCCGCCTGGATCCGGAGCGGCAAAGCACGGCCGTGGAACGGCTCATGGCCGCCAACAGCGGCGGCGAGCGCTGGACCAACTGGCGGGTGGCCTGGGAAATGTTCCGGGAGAAGCCCCTGGCCGGCGTGGGAGCCGGAAATTTCCTCATCCGCTACCCGGAGACCCGCGCGTCCCTGGGCAGGGTCGAGGCAGGCCGGCATCTCCCCTGGGCTTCCCCGCTGGCCTCCAAGGTCCATAACGACCTGCTGCAGTGGATGGCGGAAACCGGATGGCTGGGTCTGGTCTGGCTGGCGGTTCATCTCTGCTGGTTCGGCGGGGCCTGGCGAAGGAGATTCCTGGCCGCGGACCGGGATGAGCGGGCCGACATGCTGATCCTGACCGGGACCCTCCTGATCGCCGTGTACCACAGCCTGGTCAGTTTCCCGTTCCGCCTGCCCGCGTCCGGCATCGTCATCGCTCTCGGCCTAGGACTGCTTAGCCGGGGTACGGCCCCACAGCACGAGACCTTCCGCCGCCAGCGGCGTCTGGCAGGGCTGCTCACCATGGCCCTGTCCTCGCTGATTCTGGTGGCGGCACTCCTGCAGTTCCAGGGCGACCAGCTGGTCCGGTGCGGCCGCCAGGCTTTCCTGCAGGCCCGGATGGAAAAAGCGGTGGAATGCCTGGAGTCGGGGGTCGCGAGGATGATCTGGCCCGGCCACGGGCCCCTTTATCTCGGCCTGGCCCGCAGCGCCCTCGGGCAGACAGAAGCGTCGGAGGATTTCCGGCTCAGCCTGCGGTCCCGCCCTACCTTCGAAGCCTATCTGGCCCTGGCCCAGGCCGAGATCGACGCCGGAAACCTGGAGGTTGCCGGACGGTACCTGGAACGGGTGCGGCTTTGCCGGCCCCCGCTCGCGACCTGGCGGCAAACCCAGGTCCTGAACGGTATCCTCGCCTGGAAGGAAGGCGATACCCGGGAAGCGGGCCGGATCTTCCGCGATCTGCTCGCCGAAGATCCCGACCAGCACCGAGCCCTGCTGGGACTGGGCTATCTGGAGGCCCTGGCCGGTCATCCGGACGAGGCCAGGCGCTATTACACGCAGGCCCTGGTGGTCATCGACGAGGCCCGTGAGGCTTTCCGCAAAAACCCGGGCGACCAATCGCCTGCCTATCTGTATCAGCTGGAGCAGAACCGGCAGGTGGCCCGGCAGGCTCTGGAGGCGCTTCCCTGATCCCCGGATTCCCATATTTTTCACCCAGCCTCTCAAATCCATGGTAGGATAAGCCTTTCCACATCCACGAATATGCACGGGGGAATATCATGAGAATCATCCTGTCCATTGCGCTTGTTCTGGCATCCGTCTGCCTGCTGACGGGAACCGCCTCGACCGAGGAAATGACCTTCCACACCAACTTCGCCATCGACAAGGATCAGACACACGTCTGCTCCTTCGGTCTGCGCGAGGGCGCCTTGCCGGCTTTCGACGACTTCGACGTGCCGGCGCCTCCCGCTTCGCCCGACCTCACGCAGGACGGGTTCCTCGTCATGGTGGACCCGCCGGCCTTCGTCCCGAATCGCTGGTACAAGGACTTCCGTCCCGTCAGCAACCTGACCCTCGACCGCCTCGAGTACTTTCCCATGCATCTGGAGACATCCCGCCTGGGAGAACAGGCCTATATCTCCATCACTCCGGGGACCTTCCTCGGGCTGCCCTTCGAGATGTGGATCATCGGGCCGGGAATCCACGAGCAGATCGATGTGCCGGGCACCGTAACCTTCACCATCACGTCCACCCAGATGGCCTTCACTTGGGAGCTGCATCTGGACGACGATATCGCCGTCGAATCCGATACCTGGGACGGCATCAAGAGCCTATATCGCTGATCAGCAACACGGGAGACCATCATGAAATCATTGCTCACTCTGGCTGCGGTCATGACGATCGTCGGCATCCTTCTGCCCGCGACCGGTTTGGCCCAGCTCGACTGCCCGGGCTTCAACCGGGTGGCCATCACCTTCGATGCAGAATGCACACAGCTGGACCTGCACAATGACCAGACCTATTTCACCTTCAACGCCTACTTCTGGCTGGTGAACGTGGATGCCAGTGTCATCGGTGGCTGGGAGGTCGGGTACGATGTGAGCGACACGGCCATCCCGGGCGGCATCACCTTCCCCGTCCCCGGCGCCCTGAACGTGGGCACCATGGACAACATGATCGTCGGCCTGGGCTCGCCCCAGCCCGTGATTGACGGGCGGGTCCTGCTCTGCACCCAGTTCTTCTTCTACAACTCGCCGGAACTGGAGCCTCTGCTCTTCAACCTGCACCCCACCGAGCCGGCTTCCATCGAGGGCCAGATGGTCTTTGTCGCCAACGGAACGAATCTGACTGCGGCCTACCCCATCAGCGAGGACTTCGACGAGCCCGTGGCGGCCATCAACGGTCCCTTCCTGGACTACTGTCAGGGTCTGGAAATCAACGGCGTCACCGTGGGCATCGCCAGCCAGGGCGACAACGACAACGTGGCCGGGGCCTCCTCCACGGCCGACGACGGTTTCAATGTCGGCCTGGACCTGATCGACGACGGCGCCGATCCGGTTGTCTACTTCTTCCATCCCGAGTGGAACAACCCCCAGGGCGACCGCTACAAGCAGGACATCATCGCCGGCTTCGACGAGCACGCCGAGACCCGCACCTGGTCCTTCGTGGTGGATTCTGAAATCCCCGCCGGCCAGACGCCGCCGTATGAAGTGAGCATCGACTTCACGCCATCCTTCGCCGACGACCCCTTCGTCCTGATGACCCTGGTGGACACCAGTACGGGCATGATCACCCTCCTGGAAGCGCCCTACACCTTCTCCTATGCCATCGAGGCCGACGAGTCCCGCGTCTTCGAGCTGACCGTGGGTGACGACACGGTCTATCCACCCGTGCCCCTGCTGGACCTGCAGGTGGACGTCACCTGCAACGGCCTGGCGGACCTCGGCAACCACGCCGGGGCCGACGGCGGGGCCACCGACGGCTTCGACAGCGGGCTGGATACCCCCGAACCCGGCCCCCCGCCCGGCGACTACCTGGTGGCCAGTTTCTGGAACCAGAGCTGGCCCCTGGGTCCGCGCTTCCGGACCATGATCCACGGTCCCTTCGACCTGCAGCAGGATTTCAAGGAATGGCCCCTGCGCGTGGAGACCGATCAGGAAGGCACCGTGCTCCTGGAATTCACCCCCAGTTTCGAGGTGGGCGACGGCATCGTCCTGTACCTGCGGGACGAATCCACCGACGAGGTCTTCGACCTCCTGCCCGACCTGAGTTTCGCCTTCGAGAACACCAACCCGTCCCAGCGCGAGTTCACCATCTTCATGGGCAATGTGGGGCCCCCGCCCCCATCGCCCACCGCCCGCACCCTGCAGCAGGGCTGGAACCTGGTGGGCGTGCCTGTCGAACCGCCCGAGGATGAGAACACCATCTGGGATGTCTTCATGAACCCCTACCCCGAGGACACCTACGTCTTCCGCTACGACAATCCCACCGGGTACGTCGAGGAGACGGCCAACAACCTCGTAGTCACCGGACGCGGCTACTGGCTGGCCGTCCCGGAAAACCGGTCCTGGACCCGGAACGGTGAGCTGCGCCTGGACCCGGTGCCCGTGGAACTGAGTGTTGGCTGGAACCTGGTGGGGTATCCCCTCTGGTTCAGCGGCAACATCCAGAACGCCACCATCGTGCACGACGGCAACGAATACTCCTGGCCCGACGCCGCCGATGCCGGGCTGATCTTCGGTACGGCCGTGCACTTCAGCCCCTATCTGCAACTCTACCAGGATACCGAGCTGATGACTCCGTACTTCGGATACTGGCTGGCGGCCCTGGTCCCCGACCTGACGGTGGTCTTCGACTGGCACGATTTCGTGGACCCGCCCTGGAGCCGGCGTCCGCCCGCCCTGCACGGCTTTCCCGCGGACCAGAGCTGGCGCACCGAGGTGACCGCCACCACGCGGGACCGCCAGGTTTACCGGCTGACCTTCGGCGTGCATCCCCTGGGCACCGAGGGATTCGATACCCGGCTGGACATTCCCCTGATGCCGTCCTCACCGGGCGCCGCCGGGCGCTTCGGCGTGCTGCGACCGGAATGGGATCTGCCCACCGGAAACACCATCATGCGCGACATCATCGGACCCGACGCGCGGGAATTTTTCTGGGACGCGGAAATCGTGACATCGGGTTCCGGCCCCGTGATCCTGGAGTGGAACAACCGGGACTGGCCCAGCGACATGGACCTGCAGATCTACCTGCCCCGTGAGAACCGGGTCCTGGTCACGAGCATGCGTGAGACCAACCGGCTGCAGCTGAGTGTCAGGGACGGCTACGAGGTTGTCCGCTTCCGCACCCCCATGACCAGCGGTGTGGGCGACACCCCTGCGGCCTCCTTCTCCCTGGCCGCCTACCCCAACCCCTTCAACCCCCGGACCCATCTGAAATTCAACCTGGCCCGGGCGGGTGACGCCGCCGTGCGGGTATACAACCTGCGCGGGGAACTGGTCAGCCAGCTGGAGGTCGATGGTGCCGCCGCCGGCCCCCATTCCCTGGAGTGGAACGGGACGGACCGGGCGGGACGATCCGTCCCCAGCGGGTCCTACTTTGCCAAACTATTCCTGGACGGCGAAGCCGTCGGTCCGATCACCAAGATGAGTCTGGTGCGCTAAGGAAGGAACGATCATGAAGAAATTTATTGCCTGTCTCGTTCCGACCCTGCTGCTGGTGGCTCTGACCACCGGAGTGGCCTTCGGACAGATCTACTGCGACGACCAGGATCTGGTCGCGCTGGTCTTCGCTAACCAGGACATCAACCACACCATCGCACCGGGGACCTTTTTCACCGTTGAACTCATGCTTCTGAACCCCTCCAGCTCCTGCGTGGGGGCCTTTGAACTGGGGATCCAGCTGCCGGATGGCCTGTCCATCATGAACGTCGAATTTCCGGTCGAGGCCATCAACATCGGCAACCCGACGAACCTCATCGTGGGGTACGGCTCACCCCGGCCGATTTTTTTCAACCAGATCGAGCTGGCCACCTTGACCCTCGTCAGTTCCGAGGCCGGCGTTCAGGATATATTCCTGTCTCCCGCCGAACCCGCCAGCATCGAGGGCCAGATGACCATCGTGGGCTGCCCGGAGGAGATGGTTCCCGTGTTTCCCATCAGCGGCCAGTTCGATCTGCCGGTGGCCCGCATCAATCCCGACGAACCCCTGAACTATTGCGAGGGTCAGGGGCTGGACGGTATCACGGTGGGCATATCCTGCCAGGGAGACACCGACAACATCGCCGGCAGTTCCTCCTGGGCCACCGACGGCTACGACCAGGGGCTGGATCTGCCCGACGAAGCGACCGAACCCGTGGTTTCCTTCTTGCGCCCCCAGTGGGGTGCTCCGGTGGGCGATGTCTTCAGGCAAGACGTGCGCGCGACCTTCTTCCCCACCACCGAGACCCGCCAGTGGCCCTTCCACGTGGACGCCTCCATCCCCGCGGGCGAGACCGCCCCGTACGAGGTCACCATCACCTTCGACCCGTCCTACGCAGGCAACGAATTGATCCACACCTCCCTGGTGGACCACACGGCCTACGAGAGCGTCCTGCTGGAAGCTCCCTTCACCTACACCTACCTCATCGAGGGAGACGATTCGCGTGAATTCACCCTCTTTGTGGGGAACGAATCGGCCGTCCTGCCCGAAGGGGATCTGGTGGTCCTGGTCGACGCCATCGGGCCCTACCATGCGGACCTGGGCAATCTGGCCGCGACCGCCGAAGGCGCCACCGACGGCTGGGACAGCGGCCTGGACCTGCCGGAGCCCGGTCCACCGCCGGGGGATTATCTGACGGTCAGCTTCTGGCAGAACGGCTGGCCCTACGGCCCGCGCTACCGTTCCATGGTCAATGCCCCGTTCAACCCCCTGCAGGAATACCGGTCCTGGCCCCTGCGGGTGGAAACCGATGAGACGGGCACCCTGTCCCTGGGCTTCACCCCCAATTTCGACCAGAGCTCCGGCATCCCCTTCTACCTGATGGACCCGGCCACGGGCGAACTTTTCAATCTGTGGCCCGACCTCACGCACACCTTCCATGTCGGCAATATGATTGCCCGGGATTACGAGCTGATCGTCGGGACGCTTTCGGTCCCTCCGCTGACCCCGGCCTACCGCACCATCGAGCAGGGCTGGAATCTCATCGCCCTGCCCCTGGTTCCGGATCCGGCTCACGACAGCCTGCAGGAAACGGTGCTCGACAACTACGCCGGCCACGCCTACATCTACCGCTACCTTGGCGAGGATGGTTACCAGCAGGCCAGCCCTGTCGAGGAGGCCGTGCACGGCCAGGGCTACTGGCTGGGCGTCAGCAGCGACTACTCGTGGGCCATGGAGGGGGATATGGCCACCGAATCCGTGGTCCTGCCCCTGACACCCGGCTGGAACCTGGTGGGTTATCCCCTGTGGTTTCCCGGTGATCTGGAGAATCTGGATGTCGAATACCAGGGGCAGACCATGCCCTGGAGCGGGGCGGTGGAGGGCGGCCTCGTTTCCGGATCGATGATCGGGTTTCACACGGCCTCGGCCAGCTACTACACCACCTCGTCCTTCTCGGCCTACCAGGCGTACTGGGTGAGTTCCCTGGTCGAGGGGGTCAACCTGGTCTTCGATTATTCCGAATTCATCGAATACAGGCAGGACGGGGAAGAGCCTCTCGATCCGCCCCGGGGCGCCTGGTCCACCACCCTGACCGCCCGCGGTCGGGACGGCGTGGGGCACGACGTCACCTGCGGCGCCCATCCGGACGCCAGCGCGGGTTTCGACCCCGCCCTGGATATGCCCCTGGCCCCCCGGGCTCCCTTCGCCACGGCGCAACTCGGCATCCGCCGGGCCGAGTGGGACCTGCCCTGCGGCAATCTCATGATGGAGGATCGGACGGGCACCCTGGACGACGCATACTCCTGGACACTGGAATACCTCACCAACGATCCGGGCCCCATCACCCTGCAGTGGCGGACCATGGACTGGCCCGCGGACCTGGAAATGCAGGTCTACCTGCCGGCGGAGAACCGCGTGGTGCTGGATGATATGCGCACCCAGAGCAGCCTGCGGCTGGACGCGTCCACCGGTTTCCTGCAGGTCGTCATCCGCACGCCTCGGCTCTCCGGAGCTGCGGAAATCCCGCTGCGCAGCGGCGGACTGGCGGTTCATCCCAACCCCTTCAACCCGCAGACCACCATCGCCTTCAACCTGGAGCGGTCCGGTGACGCCGACGTCCGCATCTACTCGGTGCGAGGCGAACTGGTGGAAATCCTGCGGCAGGATGGGCTGGCGGCCGGACGCCATGAGATGGTCTGGCAGGGCCGGGACAGGGACGGGCGCGACGTGCCCAGCGGTTCCTAC
>JGI12109J20283_10532719_pt1 | contig 16663 bp, 15 predicted proteins | sample ElkSlonscriptome_12_FD_20283 | JGI IMG/M metagenome (IMG submission 20283)
CGCCGCTTTTTTTTCGTCTAACGCCCTGATATTGGCGATGATCAGCGCCGGCGCACTACAAGCTTTACCTTTTCGCCCGCGCGCAGCGCATCGTTATTGCCAAGCCCGTTCAACACACGAAAACGCGCTTCCCTGTTATCGCTAAACGCCATGCGCCGCGACAGCGAGCTGATCGTATCGCCGCGCTGCACCGTCACAACATCGATCCGCAACGGCACAACCGCGTTCGCTTCCGACGCGCTAACGCGCCGCATCGATTGGAACATCGGATTGAACGTGCCAGCACGTCCAGCCGGGGCGACGACGGTGAAATGATAGGCCTGACTTGCGCTGAACTCGTAGGCGAAGACTACCACGTCGACCTGGCCGCTGCTGCCATTGACCCGTGCCGTGCCATAGGCGGCTTTCAGCCCGTTGACCGTGGTGCGCTGCAATTGCTGCGGGGCGAGTGTCTGGTTTTGCCCCGCCAGCGCCTGAAATTGCTGGCGCACATAGGTATCGAGGTTGCCCGAATAGCGCGCCGCCGACATCCGGGCCTGGCCGCCATCGCCATTAATGCTGACCGCCTCGGTCGAATTGATCATGTAGAAACCCTGCGGCGCGGTGAAAGCGAGGCGCAGGATCGGATGGATAAAGCTGTTGCCCTTGATGATGCCCTGCTCGGGATCATCGCCATAGATCATCCCGTCAATCGCGGCGAGGAAGGCGTCACGATTGCGCATTGAGCCGGGTCGGCCAGCTGCGAACTGGCTGGCTTCGATCGAACGTCGGGCTGGATCGGGATGCGAACTTGCCCATTCCGGAGGACCGGCATCGCTCCTGCCCTGTAGCTGCGCATCAAGCCGGGTTTGCGCTGCGAGCCGCTGGAGGAAACTCCCCATCGCCTGAGGATCGTAGCCCGCGCGGGTGAGATATTCGACCCCGAGCTGATCGGCCTCTTCTTCCTGCTCGCGCGAATAGGCGAGCGTGATGAATTGCGGGGCCGATAGCGCGCCGCGCGTCAGAAGATTGCCCAGCTGGCTGTCGCCCAGCAGTACGGTCGAGAGGATCGCGCCCAATCCGCCTATCACTTGGTTGCGCTGCGCGGTGCGCTGGCGCCGCGCGGAATGTCGCGCGGCGACGTGACCGACTTCGTGCCCCAGCACGGCGGCAAGTTCCGCCTCGTCATTCATCAGCGCGACCAGCTGGCGCGTCGTGTAGACATAGCCGCCGGGCACCGCGAAAGCGTTGTGGACCGGGCTGTTGAGCAGCGAGATGGTGAAATCCTCCCGCGCATTGCCGACCTGCGAATAGGCTGCCATCCGCTGCCCCACGCCTTCAACGTAATTTGCAAGCGGCCCTTGCATCGCGCCGCCGAACTGGGCGAGCAGCTGCGGGTGGTATTCGCTCCCCTGCTGCGCTTCGGCCTGAGTGATCGGAGTGCTTGCCGAGGGAATCGGCGCGCCGGCACCAAGGCAGCCTGCCAAAGCCAGAGCCAGCGGCGCGGCTGTAAATGTCCACATTCGCTTCGTTGATTTGAGCATAAAAGTCTCTCCCATGCGTGGCATATGCGTAAACCCAGGCACCCGTTCCGGATCGGCGTTGCTGTGGCCAAGAGATCTGAGCGTGAGCGATGCCATCAGCCGCCTATCTGAAGAAATCTCTCCTCGCGCATGCGTATCAATTCGGCGGACGATTTCTTCGACAAGGCGGCAAGTTCTTCATCAAGAGCAACACCCAAAGCCGCGCTTGCCCCTTGCGGATCGCGGTGGGCCCCGCCGGTCGGCTCTTTCACGATCCGGTCTATCACTTTCAGGCGCTTGAGGTGCTGGGCGGTTACTTTCATGGCCTCCGCCGCTTCGGGTGCCTTTTCCGCAGTACGCCAAAGAATTGATGCACAGCCTTCTGGCGAAATCACCGAATAGACCGCATGCTCGAACATCAACACCCGCTCTGCACTCGCCAGCGCAACCGCACCGCCAGACCCGCCCTCGCCCACGATCACGGCCACCATCGGCACTGGCAGTGCAAGGCACGCTTCGGTTGATCGCGCAATCGCTTCTGCCTGGCCGCGCTCTTCAGCTTCTATGCCCGGAAACGCTCCCGACGTATCAACCAGCGTCACAACCGGCAGCCCGAACCGCCCGCCCATCTCCATCAAGCGGATCGCCTTGCGGTACCCTTCCGGCTTGCCCATGCCGAAATTGTGGCGAATGCGGCTTTGCGTGTCGTTGCCCTTTTCATGCCCGATCAGCATGACGCGGCGCCCTTCGCCCTTATCCGAACCGCCCCGCGGCTTCAGCGTCGCAAAGCCGCCCATGATGGCCTCGTCATCGCCATAAAGACGATCACCGCCAAGCGGGACGAAATCATCGAAGGCGTGCGCCACATAGTCGCGAAAATGCGGGCGTTCGGGATGCCGTGCAACTTGCGTCTTCTGCCACGGCGTCAGGCTTGCGTAGGTGCTGGCGAGCAATTCAGCGCTTTTGCCTTCAAGCCGCTTGATCTCGGAGGCGACATCCACCCCGTGATGCGCATCCACACCGCGCAATTCGCTGATGCGTTCGTTGAGGCTCGCTACCGGCTTCTCGAATTCGAGATATGAAATCATGTCAGCGTCGCTAGTCCACCCTTGCATCGCCTGCAAGGGGATGACGCGAATTGACCAATTCTACCAGTCGCGCGGCATCGACATGGGTGTAAATCTGCGTGGTTGCGATGTCGGCGTGTCCAAGCAGCGTCTGGAGCATGCGCAGATCTGCACCGCCTTCGAGAAGGTGGGTCGCAAATGCGTGGCGCAGAACATGCGGACTAATGCCCGAAGGGTCCAGGTTTGCGCGCACCGCTAGCTCTTTCAGCATCTGGAACAATCGCACCCGAGTTAAATGGCCAGTTGCGCCCCGATTGCGCGTGCCTGAGGGAAACAGGAATGGCGATTGAGGCTTGCCAGCACGCAGTTCAAGCCACCGCGCCAAAGCTTCGCGGGCGCGCTCACTGATCGGGACCATGCGGCTCACATCGCCTTTCCCCTTGATTGTCATCAGCGGTGCATCGCGCGGTAATGCAACAATGGGCAGGCTCACCAACTCGCTTGCGCGCAGTCCCGAACCATAAAGCAATTCCAGCAAAGCGAGGAGCCGAACAGCTGCCGGCCGATCAGATGCCGCTTCCATCTCGGCACGCTCAAACAGCGCGTTGATTGCATCATGGCTAAGCACTTTGGGCAATTTGCGCCCGGTGCGCGGAACAGGCAATCCGCCCGAGGGATCATCGCTGCGCCAGCCCTCGTCAAATGCAAAGCCGAAATATTGGCGAAGGGCGGAGGCTTTGCGCGCAACAGTGGAAGGGGCAAGCGAAGCCCATTCCGACCCAAGCCGCGCCACATCGGTGCGGCTTGCATCAGCGAGATTTCCGATAATCGCCTCAGCGCCAGCCAGATCGCGCGCATAGGCGGCCAATGTGTTCGCGGCAGCTCCGCGCTGCACGCTCAACATGTCGAGGAATGCCCGTGTGGAGTCAGACATCAGCGTGCCTGCCGGATCACGCCCGCGCCAGGGCTTCGGCTGCAATCATGCGTGCTTCAGCCTCAAGCCCCACAGCCATCAGCGCCGCTGTGATGTGGTAAAGATGAAGCGGTGTCATCTGCGACCAGCTATCCCCCTGCATCCCAAGCCCTGCGAGAAGAGCCACCAATGCGGGATTTCGGACCTCGGCAGCCTTGCTGATCATGCGAACCCACTTTGTCTGGCGCCCCAGACCGAGAGCGAGCCGCTCCTCGAATGCCTCTCGATCGGATGCGGAAATCCGGCCAAGCCCGGCAAGAGACGCAATGAGGAATGGGGCTTTTGCCGTATCAGAACCGGAATAATCATCGACAAATGTATCAAGCCCCGAAAGGCCCGCCTCGCCGCCGTCCGGATCTGTCAAGACGATCAGCGCCCAGGCAAGGCTTCCCTCGTCAACAAAGGGCTTCCACGCAGCGGCGTCACGTTCGAGGCCTGCTGCCAACATCGATGTGATCAGCTGGTCGGCCTCGCCCGCATTGGCAGCGCCGGGCGCAATCCGCGCGGCAGCATATGCGGTCAGCACTTTGGCCCAATATCCTCCGGGCTCGGAGGCGATGCCCGATGCACCTTGCCATAGCGACACCATCGCATCTATCCGGTCAGCCGGGGCACCTGCAAGATAAGCCGATCGCAAAATTCGCGCCCGTTCACGAGCATCGCCGTTGACAGCATCATCGGTGTAGATTTCGCTGTAAAGATCAACAAGAGCTTGAGCGGAAAAAATCCCCTCCTTACCTGCCGTTGCGGCATATTGTGCTCTTCGCTGCAGCGGGGTCATCGGTGAAGCCGCGCCAGCGCGTGCGTAAAAAGGCGCGGCCTGGTCCAGAAGCGGCTCTGGAACAGGCTCACCCACCGCATTGGCCAGCGAAAATCGCCATGGAGTCAATTCCTCGACTTCGTCCCACTCGACAGAGACCGCCCGTTGACCGGCACCCGCAGCCCCTGCAAAACGGCGCGCCAGCAACACATCAATCGCAGGTGCAATCTCTTCGTTCAACGCGCGATCAAGTTGCGAATTGGCAAACGCGCTTTCGCCGGCATAGGCATCACAGATAGCGCTCAGCATTGTCCACTGTGCTGCATTATCCACTTCCGTTTCAAGCGGGCCTTGCAGGCGGACATACGGGCACATGCCCAAAGGATCGGCTTGTGCGATATACGCGGTCTTTGCCTCACGGGCGAGAGCTTTGGACCAGTTCGCCGTATCGATATCCTGCACCATTCCTCGCGCCAGCACATATTCGCCCATGCGATTGAGAGCGCCGGTACGCAAGGCAGCGAACTCCACCGCATTCATGCCTTCAGGCGCTGCAAGTCGGCTCGCCAAAGCGCGGCGCACCAGGATATGTCCCCAGCGCGAGACCAACGGCGTCTGGTTGCCCTCAAGGATCGCGCGCACCAATTGTGCCGGTTGCTTGGCCAAGCTGCCTGCAACAAAGCCGCCTTCATCGCGGGCCAACAGGCCTACTTTTGCGAGCGAACGGCGCGCAGCGGGCGGGATGTCGTATTTGGGTTTTAGCCCGAACAGATCATCCAGTTCATCAGACGACAGCGCTTCGAGTTCTTCGAGTGAAGGCAGATTGCGCAGCTCTTCATCCGAAAGTTCGGAAACCGGCGGCAATTCGATAGGGCCTGCCGCGTCTTCATCTGGGGAAAGCGGAGGCGCGGCTGCTGGCACGGGCGGTGCTACTGGCGCTGCAGTCGGCAACGCGGCGGGCGCCGGCGCGTCAGTTGGTGTTGGCTCAGGATCATCGAAACCCGGCGGCAGGAGCGATTCCGGCGTCTCCTGCGCAATCGCAAACCCCGCCAGAAGCGCACCGCCCAAAGCTCCGGCAACACCGATGGCGAGCCACGCTTTGCCCATCATGATGGCTCTCCCGGCGGAACCGTAATCGGTTCAGTGATTGCATGTATCGGTTCTTCACCACCATCAATCCAGGCAAAGAGCAGCAGCACAAAGAGGCTTAAGCCGCCGAGCAGAAGCGTCTTTCGACGTGCAGCGCTGCTGAGCCGCATACGGCTACGCTCGGCCTTGGAAGCGCGCGCATTCGCTTTTTCATCCCAAGGAAGTGAGGCAAAGGTATCTTTGTGCATGTTGCGCAGCGATTAGCCCATCTATAGGCGACAGAGCAATGACCAACGAAGGGCAAACCCAAGGCATCCCACCGCACAATGCTGCGCCAGCGCATTACGCTGAGCTGATCGCGCGTATTTCGCGGCCCGTTGTGCTGGTTGGACTGATGGGAGTTGGCAAATCGACAGTCGGGCGCCGGCTTGCCAATCTGATGGCGCGCGATTTCATCGATGCAGATGATGCGATCGAAGATGCAGCACAGCGTTCAATCCCCGAGATCTTCGAAGAATTTGGCGAAGCGTATTTTCGTGACGGTGAACGCCGCGTTATCGCTCGCCTGATGGAAGAACAGCACGGCGTGATCGCAACGGGGGGCGGTGCCTTTATCGATCCGGAAACCCGAGCTCTTATTCTCGAGCGCGGAATTGCCGTGTGGATTGACTGCGACATAGAAACGCTGGTTGAGCGGACATCGCGCCGCGATCATCGGCCCTTGCTAAAAACTGGCGATCCCCGTGAAATTCTCGTCCGCCTCATGCGCGAGCGTGCGCCAGCCTATGCCGAGGCGCATATTCGGGTGGTGAGCGATGAAGGGCCGCACACCGAAACCGCGCAGGCGATCTTGAAGAGTATCGGGCAATGGCTGGGATGAACATGGCGCAAACCATTAACGTGCTGCTGGGCGGCAGGAGCTATGAGATACACATCGAGCCCAATACGCTGGAGCGCAGTCTTGGCGGCCTGATCGGCAATGTGATTGACGGTGCAAAAGTGCCGATTGTCGCTGATACGAACACGCACGACCTGTTCGCACAAACAATTGAAGCCGGGCTTGTCCCATGGGGTTGGCGGGCGGTTTGGTTTGTTGTCGAACCGGGTGAAGGCGCCAAAAGCTGGGCCGTTCTGGAACGGCTGACGGACTGGTTCCTCAAAATCGGCGTTACCCGTTCAACCACAGTGGTTGCGCTGGGCGGAGGTGTGGTGGGTGATCTTACGGGATTTGCCTGCGCCATCACAAAGAGAGGCTGCGACTTTGTGCAAGTGCCAACAACGCTGCTTTCGCAAGTGGATTCCTCGGTCGGAGGAAAAACCGCGATCAATACAAGAGCGGGCAAAAATCTGATCGGCGCCTTCCATCAGCCCAAAGATGTTCTGATTGATCCGCTGGTCCTTGACAGTCTGCCCGATCGTGAGATGCGCGCCGGTTTTGCCGAAGTGCTGAAATACGGAATTTTGGGCGATACCAGCTTCTTCGAATGGCTGGAGGCCAATGGTTCCGCCGTCCTCGAACGCCAGCCCGAAGCCCTGCTTCACGCCATCGCGACCAGCATTCGTGCTAAGGCCCGCATCGTCGAAGAGGATGAGCGCGAGACCACCGGAACGCGTGCGCTGCTTAATCTTGGCCACACATTCGGGCACGCTCTTGAAGCGCAGACCGGCTTTTCTGACACGCTCCTGCATGGCGAGGCAGTTGCCCTCGGCATGGTGTTGTCGGCGCGTTATTCCGCGCGGCGCGGCGAGCTTGGCCAGCACGATGCCGAGCGTGTGGCGGCAGCAATTGCCTCCTCAGGCCTTCTATCCGAGATCAGCGCCCTAGGCCTTTCATGCGATGGCGCGGCGCTGGTCGATCACATGCGGCATGACAAGAAAATGGAGGCGGGCACCCTGCCCTTCCTGCTGCTTCGCTCGATAGGCGAGGCGTATCTGGCGCGCGATGTCGATCTGCAAGATGTGGCCGCGTTTCTTGACGAACAATTGCGCCGGGCGGCTTCTGCATGACGCGTCTTGTCGCTCTGCAAGTCAGCATGATCGCTAACGAAGATCGAAGGCACGATTGTCGGCTGGACCACCGCGATGGCTCTCATTGAGCGCAAGGCCAACGAATGAGCAGAAATGTCATCATACTCAACGGTGTGAGCAGCTCGGGAAAAACCACGCTCGCCAAAGCGATCCAGAGAGACGCAAACAATTTTTGGCTGCATGTGGCGATGGATAGCTTCCTAGCCATGCTGCCAGATGGTCGCGAATGTGAGCGAGAATGGTTTCCGATGATCGAAGTCATGCGGGCTGGCGATACCCTGCCAAGGATCGGCAGCGGGCCTTATGGCGAAGCTCTCCTGACACAGATGCGGCAATTGGTCACGCAGCTAGCGGAGGCGGGCTTTGGTGTCATCGTCGATGAAGTCGCAGACGAAGCCGTTATTGCAGACTATCGCCGAAGGCTCGGCACCGCCTGTCTTGTCGTGAAAGTCGACGCGCCACTATCTGAATTGGAGCGCCGCGAAAGAACGCGCGGTGACCGCGTGACCGGATTGGCACGCGAACAATCTGCCCGGATCCATCAAGGCCTTACCTACGACCTCGAAGTCAACACGAGCGCGGACACTTCCGATGCTATCGCCTGCCACGTGCTGGAAACCGCTCTTGCCTAAGGCGCGTCTAGGTCAGCTAAGGACGCGTTCCACGACTAGCTAGCCGGGCGATCCTTCATTTTCGCGTCTTTGATCTTGGCAACCGTGGCCTTGATCGGAGTTACGACTTCATCGGCTGCATCGGCCATCATTTCGTCATGCTCTGCAAACAGAGCCTCTATCTCGGCGCGCCTTTCAAACAACATATGAGCAATACCGGGCGCGAGGCTTTCACCATCGCCAATCTGGCCCAGCAAACCCGCCAGATCACTCACGGTCGCATCACGCGGCGTTTTAAAGAAATGCCCTTTGCGGTCAAAATATCCACGTCCACTTTTAGCCATAACCCATCCCTTAGTCAGACCACCCCCGGCCTTGATCGCACCCCGTTGTGAATATCGCCGAGAACCGTCCAATCGGTCAATATCGCAGTCTTGGGAAGTGTGATTGTGTATAAACGCCATTTACCCTGGCCCAACAACCGGGGTTTGAAAGGTCTGCCAGCACCTGTTTGGCCGCGCCTGCAAGCACAATCGTGTGAGCCGAAGGTGTGCCGGAGCTTATTCGAGTTCGAGGATCACCGCATCTACCGCAAGGCTCTCACCTTCAGCAGCGTTGATTTTGGCGATCGTGCCCTCTTTTTCAGCGCGCAGGATATTCTCCATCTTCATCGCTTCAACAGTGGCCAGTGGCTGTCCGGGTTGCACATCCTCGCCTTCGCCCACATGCAGCTTCACCAGCATTCCGGGCATCGGACAGATCAGCATCTTGGAAAGATCGGGCGGCTCCTTGTCGATCATCAAACGCTCATGAGCGGCCAGTCTTAACGGCACAACAAGCGCGCGTGTCGAGGCGCCCCTTGTTGTCACCGTCCAATGCGCGCCATCGCGTTCGACGATCAGACCGAAGACTTCGCCCTGCGCATTGGTAGCTTGTGCCTCGATCATTCCAGGCAGCCAGTCGCAATTGCCTTCGACCCGAACACCATCGACCAGTGCATGGCCATCACCCAGAATGACTTCGTGGCGCGTGTCGCCAATGCGCACCAGCCATTCATTGCCTGTCCGGATTACCCCGCCATGGCCATCATCACCATCGAGTTGGCCCGAAATACGCCGCGCACGGTTTTGCCATGTGAATTCGTTCCCCGCGCAAATCGCGGCCAGCATGCGCTGCATATCTTCGCTGATAGGGGCGCCGGTGAAACCGTCCGGATATTCCTCGGCAATAAACCCTGTGGTCAATTCGCCCGAGCGGAAGCGATCATGTTGCATGATGGCGCTGAGAAAATCGACATTGTGGCCAAGGCCTTTGATCCGGAACGCATCAAGCGCTTCGATCTGGAGATCGGTGGCCGCCTCGCGTGTTGGAGCCCAAGTGATTAATTTTGCGATCATGGGATCGTAGAAGATCGAGACTTCGCCCCCTTCAAACACGCCATCATCCACGCGCACACCGCCCGCATCATGGGCAACACCGCGCCGCGGTTTCCCTGCAACTTCGGTATTCTGCGTCCATCCAGGGATTGTGGGCGAATATGCCACAAGCCGCCCTGTCGAGGGCAGGAAGCCGCGATAGGGATCTTCGGCGTAAACGCGATTTTCGATTGACCAGCCATCAATGCCGATATCGGCCTGCGTCATGGCAAGCTCTTCGCCGGCGGCAACGCGGATCATCTGTTCGACCAGATCAATCCCCGTGATTGCCTCGGTAACCGGGTGTTCCACCTGAAGGCGAGTGTTCATCTCGAGAAAATAAAAGCTTTCGCCCGTCTTGTCCGCTCCGCTCACGATTAATTCGACCGTGCCTGCGGAGTGATAATCAACCGCCCGCGCCAAAGCGACGCATTGTTCGCCCATGGCCTTGCGCATTTTCTCGGTGACGAATGGAGACGGCGCTTCTTCAACCACCTTCTGGTGTCGGCGCTGGATCGAGCATTCGCGCTCGTTCAGGTAGAGAATGTTGCCATGCGTATCGCCCAAAATCTGGATTTCGATGTGGCGCGGGTTCTCGATGAACTTCTCGATGAAAACGCGGTCATCACCGAATGAATTCAGCCCTTCGCGCTTTGTCGCCTCGAATCCCTCGCGTACGTCCTTTTCAGACCAGGCGAGCCGCATCCCCTTGCCCCCGCCACCGGCACTGGCCTTCATCATCACTGGATAGCCGATATCGTTCGAAATCTCGACCGCGTGATCGGTATCGCGAATTTCGCCGACAAAGCCGGGCACGACATTGACGCCCGCCTGTTTGGCCAGCTTTTTGGATTCGATCTTGTCGCCCATCGCGGCAATCGCGCTTGCCGGCGGGCCGATAAAGGCGATCCCTTCGGCTTTCAGCGCCTCGACAAAGCTCGCCCGTTCGGAAAGGAAGCCGTAACCCGGATGCACGGCCTCGGCGCCCGTTTCCTTGCACGCAGCGATAATCTTTTCAGGAACCAGATAGCTTTCGGCCGCAGGGGCGGGACCGATATGCACCGCCTCATCAGCCATTCTCACAAAAGGAGCCCGCGCATCGGCATCGGAATAAACAGCAACGGTTGCAATGCCCATCGCCTTGGCGGTCTGGATAACGCGGCAGGCAATCTCACCGCGATTGGCAATCAGGATTTTCTTGAACATCAGTTGGGCATCTCGAGATAAGAGCGAAGTTGGCTGGTGCGTTGTTCGGTGACCGCTTCGAGACACGAACTCTGGAGCAAAGGCCAGATTGTCCCGCTGTCTTCGCGGCTTCCGTTCTCGGCAAGGCAATGGGCATCGCGAAAGGTCAGCCATGCGCGCTGTGCGGCCAGAAGGTTGGTGAAAGACCTCGTCGATCCGCCATATTCCGCCGCGCTGCGGTCGCTTCGCTTCGCGCGGTCCGCAGCCTTTTTCCACACCGCATTCAGTTCGGCATCCGCCCGCTGATAGGATTGCAACGAGCAGATGTTCATCTCGGTCTGTGTCACGGCGCTGTCGCAATCGATTTGCGGTTCGGCCGATTGCACGGCGGCGTGCAATGCCAACGCGGTCAAGATCATTGAGTAGCCTCCTCTCCGGTAGAAACCGCATAGCCGATTAGCGCGCTCGCGTAAGCCCCTGAGCCGCGTCTGTCACCCTCCCCGCTCACCAATTGCTGCACCGCTTCGGCAAGCATGGCGATGTTGGCCGGTTTAAGAGAAGAGAGCGGCTCCACGTAAACACCAATGGTGAACACGATTGCGCCTGTTTCAGGAAGGCGGCGCAGCGTCTGGCGCTCGCAGCGCACAAACAGTGTCTCGCCCGCATTGTCGGAGGTGACATGGGCGAAAGCCTCGGCGGGTGGGCCGTTTGCCAGCCAACGGCGCTCGCCAGTGGGCGCAACAAACCAATTGCATCGGCCGTAGATCGCATCCGGGCGCAGGGTTTCCATGAAACGGTCGACCCCGCTTGCAAGCTGCTCTGCATAGCCCGCAATCGGCGCATGGAGCGCGCGCAGAGGCAGCCCGATTTTCTCGCGCGGGTGCCAATCGGTCGGCCATGCGACAGCGGCGCCGATCAGGCGATAGGGATCACCGGGCGAGTTTTGGGTGAGCAGGCACATATCTTCGTGGTGGTGGCGCGCGGCCTCGGGCAGCGCACCATCCACGCCCAGCATCCGCGCAAGTTCGCACCCCGGTGCATGGGCGTGCGGTGTAAGCTGGATGCCTCGCGCAAATGCCTCAAACCCGCGGGCGCGCGCATCGCGGTCTGGGTGGGGCTGTAACCATTCATCTGGCGCAAGCCTTGATAGCCCCATGCGAAGCCGGCCACCCCCGCGCGCCTTGGGCAGCAGCGCATTGACGCCAAAGCCCAGCGTCGCGGCGCCTGGCATGGCACGCGTCACTCGGCCGGTTCGACCCGTTTGCTCGCCCTCGCAGGCTCCTCACCCTCAAGCGGCGTCATGCCCAGTTTTGCTAGCAGTGCACCATCGCTGTCATCGCCCGCATTGGGCGCGGTCAAGAGCTTGTCGCCGGTGAAGATCGAATTTGCGCCTGCAAGGAAGCACAGGGCCTGCGTCGCCTCGGACATGCTTTCGCGCCCCGCGGAAAGGCGCACCATGCTGATCGGCATGGTTATGCGCGCCACCGCCACGGTGCGCACGAACTCGATATCGTCGATCTTGGCCATCGGCGTATCGGCGAGCATATCGCCCAGCACGGTGCCCTTGACCGGGACCAGAGCGTTTACCGGCACGCTTTCGGGATGCTGCGGCAGCGTCGCAAGCGTGTGGATAAAGCCCACCCGGTCCTCGCGCGTCTCGCCCATGCCGACGATACCGCCGCTGCACACATTGATCCCGGCCTTGCGCACATGATCAAGCGTATCGAGGCGGCACTTGAAGTCACGTGTCGAGATTACCCGCTCGTAATATTCGGGGCTGCTGTCGATATTGTGGTTGTAATAATCGAGCCCGGCCTCGGCCAGCATCTCCGCCTGATGCGGCTCGAGCATGCCCAGCGTCATACAGGTTTCGAGGCCCATGTCGCGCACGCCCTTCACGATCGCGGCGATCCTGGGCATGTCGCGGTCCTTGGGATTGCGCCACGCCGCGCCCATGCAAAAGCGCTGTGAGCCTGCATCCTTCGCCTGCGCCGCGCGCTGGAGCACGGCCTGCACGTCCATCAGCTTGGTCGCCTCGACGCCGGAGTCCGCATGGACCGACTGAGAGCAATAGCCGCAATCCTCCGGACACCCGCCGGTCTTGATGGAGAGCAGGGTGCACAGCTGCACCTGTTCGGGCGGGTGATTGTCGCGGTGGACGCAGGCCGCGCGGAAGACGAGTTCGGTGAAGGGGAGGTCGAAGAGGTCCGCGATTTCCTCGCGGGTCCAGTCGGTGCGGGGGTTGGTCACTTAGCGAAAATCCTCTTCAATATCTGCCATAACAGGAGCCCCACAACGATGCTCGCAATCTGCGATATCGGAAAATGCCAAAGCTCTTCTGCCCGGCTCCACTCGCAATCCGTGTTGCTGGAAAATGCCGGGCACGGTCCCATTTCCGCGACGAACAAGCCCGTGAGAATCCAAAACGGAACGAGCAGCCAATAAACAGTCAGGAGCACCTTGCACCAGAGCGGCAAGGAAGGCGGCTCGTATTCACTCACTCCGCAGCCTCGTCCATCTCTCCATCGAGCGGCGGCATGTTGTGCCCCAGCAACGTCAGGATATCCGCTGCACACTCCACCACGTTCGAGCCGGGGCCGTAAATGCCCTGCACCCCCGCTTCGCGCAGGAAGTCGTAGTCGCTCGCCGGGATCACGCCGCCCGCCGTCACCTTGATGTCGGCGCGGCCCGCTTCCTTCAGCAGCCGGATCAGTTCGGGGATCAGCGTCTTGTGCCCGGCGGCAAGGCTGGAGCAGCCGACCACGTCAACATCGTTCTCCAGCGCCATGTCCCGCGCTTCGGCAGGGGTCTGGAATAATGGGCCTGAGACAACCTCAAAGCCCATATCGCCAAAGGCAGACGCGATCACGTTCGCGCCGCGATCGTGGCCGTCCTGCCCCATCTTGGCGACCAGGATGCGCGGCTTGCGGCCAAGCCTGCGCTCTACCGCGTCAACGCCATCTGTTACCTGTTCCCAGCGGCGATCAAACTCGTAGGCGGTCTTGTAGACCCCGCTGACAGGCTTGGGGGTCGCGTCGTGCCGGCCAAAAACCGTTTCCATCGCGGCCGAAATCTCGCCCAAAGTTGCATCGCAGCGCGCCGCCTCAACCGCCAGTTCGAGCACATTTTCGCCGCCAGAACAGCCGGCGCTGAGCGCTTCCAAAGCTGCACGGCATGCCTCATCGTCGCGGGCCGCGCGCACTTTTTCGATCCGCTCGATCTGGCTCTTGCGGACCTTGGCGTTATCAATATCGAGCGTCTCGATCGGATCTTCTTCATCCTTGCGATATTTGTTGACGCCGACAATCACAGTCTCGCCGCGATCAACCATCGTCTGCTTTTCCGCCGCCGCCCGCTCAATCGCGGCCTTGGGCGCGCCGCTATCGACATAGGCTGTCATCCCGCCGGCTGCATCGACCTCGGCCATCAGCCTTTCAGCCTCTTCGACAAGCGTTGCAGTCAATGTCTCAATATAATGCGAGCCGCCCAGCGGATCGACGACATTGGTAATCCCGCTTTCTTCTTGCAGCACCAATTGGGTGTTTCTCGCGATGCGCGCAGAAAAATCGGTTGGCAGAGCGATTGCCTCATCAAGAGCATTGGTGTGGAGCGATTGTGTCCCACCCAGCGTCGCCGCCAGCGCTTCAATCGTGGTGCGGATTACATTGTTGTAAGGGTCCTGCTCCTGCAGCGATACACCCGATGTCTGGCAATGGGTGCGCAACATTTTGGAGCGTTCGGCCTTCGCGCCCAGATCGTCCATCACACGGTACCACAGCGTGCGCGCCGCGCGCAGTTTGGCGATCTCCATGAAAAAGTTCATGCCGATGCCGAAGAAGAAGGAAAGCCGCCCGGCAAAGGCATCGATATCGAGACCCGTTTCCATCGCGCGCTTGGCGTATTCCTTGCCATCGGCAATGGTGAAGGCAAGTTCCTGCACCGCAGTCGCCCCCGCCTCGTGCATGTGATAGCCGCTGATCGAAATACTGTTGAATTTCGGCATGTTGGCCGAAGTATATCCGATGATATCTGAAATAATCCGCATCGATGGCTCGGGCGGATAGATATACGTGTTGCGGACCATGAACTCTTTGAGAATATCGTTCTGGATGGTGCCAGAAAGTTTCTCGGCGCTCACGCCTTGCCGCTCGCCCGCCACGATGAAAAACGCCATGACCGGAATCACCGCGCCGTTCATCGTCATGGAAACGCTCATCTGATCGAGCGGGATCTGGTCAAACAGGATTTCCATATCCGCGACGGTATCGATCGCAACGCCTGCCTTGCCCACATCGCCGACCACGCGCGGATGATCGGAATCGTAACCGCGGTGCGTGGCGAGATCGAAGGCAACCGATAGGCCTTTCTGGCCCCCAGCAAGGTTGCGGCGGTAGAATGCGTTTGATTCCTCAGCAGTGGAAAAGCCCGCATATTGCCGGATAGTCCACGGGCGGCCCGCATACATGCTGGCTTTCACCCCGCGCGTGAAGGGGGCAAAGCCGGGCAGTCCGGGATCGAAACCTGAATGATCTTCAGCCGTGTAAAGCGGCTTGATCGCAAAGCCCTCGGGCGTTTGCCATTCAAGATCGCGGCCCTTCGCTTCCTTGTCGGCAAGGGCCTTCCAATCGGCAGGTGTTGGTTTATCTGTCATGGCACAGCTCATATCACAGGTGGACACCTATCCAAGCAGGACAGGCCGAAACTTGGGAAGCGGATTTGCCTTCACAACGAAGGCGGAGCGTTTAGGCTCCCTTGAACTGCGCCTTGCGTTTTTGAAGAAAGGCCATGCCGCCCTCCATTGCATCCGCGCTTGCACCCGCAATGCGCTGGGCTTCTGCTTCTGCAAGCATGACGTCGGTCACCGTGCCATCAAGAGCAAGTGCGAGGTTGCGCTTGATATGCCGGATCGCAATTGTTGGGCCGTTGGCGAGCCTTTCCGCCAGAGCCCGCGCTTCATCCATCAGCAGATCATCGGCAACAGCCTTGTAGATCAGCCCCCATTCCTCTGCCTGGGTCGCGCTGATCTTTTCGCCCAGCATCATCATGCGGGTTGCGCGCGCGCGGCCGATCTTGCGGGCAAGCAGCCAGGTTGAGCCACCATCGGGAACAAGGCCGATATTGACGAAGGCTTGCAGGAAATAGGCGCGCTCTGCCGCAATGGTGAAATCGGCGGCCAGAGCAAGCGAGCAGCCAACACCGGCGGCAGGGCCATTCACCGCACAGATCACCGGCACCTCGGCGCGCAAGATCTGAGTGATCGCAGGGTTGTAATGCTGGCTCAAGGCCTGATGCGAGCCGCCCTTATTGCTTGCGCTGTCGGCATCGGCCCGCGCGGAAAGATCAGCGCCCGAGCAAAAGCCCTTGCCCTCGCCCGTGATCAGCACCGCGCGCGCCTCTCCCAGATCGTAAAAGACCTGTCCGATTTCATCCGCCATGCCCGGGGCCATCGCGTTCAGGCGATCGGGCTTGTTGAGGGTGATGGTGGTAAGCGGACCAGCAGTGTCTACGCGGATATGTTCAAAGCTCACGTGTCTCTCTCCCAGTTGAGTGCGTGATGCACAGCGAATGTGCGGGGGTATTGGTTGCGTTTCGAAACCGTTTTGCCGATTGCGCAGTCGCTGCGCAAGGGCGTCAATCGGCGTGCCCAGCGCCTAGTTCGACCAGTGGGCATCATCCTTGGGCGTTTCCATGATTTCAGTGAGCATGCCCTGCATATCCTTGGGATGGACGAAAAAGATAGGCGTGCCGTGCGCACCGATGCGCGTGGGGCCAAGGATGCGCTTGCCCATCTCCTCGAATTCGGCGCGCGCCTCCTCGATATCGGGCACCTCGAAGCAAACATGATGCTGCCCGCCGAGCGGGTTTTTCTCGAGGAAGCCGCGAATGGTCGATTTCTCGCCCAGCGGCTCGATCAGCTCGATCTGCGTGCCGTTCATGCCCGAAACTGTGGGCGTGTCGACGAAGCAGACCTTCACGCCCTGCTCCTCGAGGTCGAAGGGCTCATGGATATGCGTCGCGCCCATCGTGTCGCGG
>JGI12109J20283_10466652_pt1 | contig 16656 bp, 13 predicted proteins | sample ElkSlonscriptome_12_FD_20283 | JGI IMG/M metagenome (IMG submission 20283)
ACCGTGCGGCTGTGGGACCTCGACCGACCCGATGCCGCACCACGCGTCCTGCCAGGTGAGGACCGTGTCCTGGCAGTGACCTTCAGTCCCGATGGCCACACCCTCGCCTCCGCCAGCAGGGACAACACCGTGCGGCTGTGGAACCTCGACCGACCCGATGCCGCGCCACGCGTTCTGCCAGGTCACGAGGAGAGTGTCTATGCATTGGCTTTCAGTCCCGACGGCGGAATGCTCGCCTCCGGTGGTGGTCTCGGCAGCGACTACACCGTGCGGCTGTGGAATCTCGATCGACCCGACGCCGCGCCGCGCCTCCTGCGGGGCCATGAGTCCGGTGTCTACGCATTGGCCTTCAGTCCCGACGGCGCACTACTCGCCTCCGGCGGTGACGACCGTACTGTACGGCTATGGAATCTCGCTCAACCCGACGCTGAGCCACGCACTCTGCGAGGTCATAAGTCCTGGATCCAGGCACTGGCCTTCAGTCCCGACGGCCACACCCTCGCCTCCGCCAGCGACGACGGCACCATACGGCTGTGGAGTATCAGTATCGAGAGGCTGATGGCGTTGGCCTGTCGCTACACCGGGCGTAACCTCAGTCAGAACGAATGGCGACGATGGCTGGCGGAAAAACCCTATCGCAGAACCTGTGAGAACTGGCCCGCCCATCCCAGCGCCATTGAGCACCTCGTCAGCACGAGCCGGGCATTGGCCCGGGACGGTGAAATCGAGAACGCCGTGGCACGGTTCCGGGAGGCCATGGCCTTGGAGCCGACGCTGGCACAATCCGCTGGACCGTGGCGCCACCTTTGCCGCCACGGCGGCCTCTGGAATCGGGCCAGCAACGCGGTGGTCGAGGCCTGCGACAAAGCGATCCAACTGGCACCGGACAGTGGTCTTACCCTTCGCAGCCGCGCCATCGTGCAGGCACTGCGCGGCGACACCGCGGCCGCGCTGGAGGATGTGCGGATGCTGATTGTCACCGACCCCAGGGCGTTCGGAGACTGGGGAACGGCTAGCCTGGGCTGGATGCAGGCCCTTCAGGCCGGGGAGAACCCTTTCGACGCCGCTGTCCTGGAAAAGCTGCGTCAGCGGAGCAAGGGGCGGTAGCCATGACCAAAATCCGCCATTCCCGCAGACCCTCGGCCACTCATGGGAGCGGGTGTTGCGGGCGGCGGATCTCGCCGTATCCGACCCCGAGGAGGCCAGCATCCGGCACCGGACCTTGACAACATGCCCCACTGGACTAATCGGTTATCGGCATGCCCCGAGTCGGCCGTGATCTCCCATGAACCCATCCGCTGTTTTCCGGACACCCCACCCATGACCACCCTCCACATGCAGGGCATCGTCAAGCGCTTCGGTGGCGTGCTGGCGCTGGACCGGGTGGATCTGGACGTGGCCCCCGGCGAGGTGATGGCCTTGGTGGGGGACAACGGCGCCGGCAAGTCCACCCTCATCAAGATCCTCGCGGGCGCCTACAGTGCCGATGCCGGCAGTATCCTGCTGGACAGCGAGGCGGTGCATTTTCGCAGTCCCCAGGACGCCTGGAATCAGGGCATCGCCACGATCTACCAGGAACTGGCGCTGGCCGGCAAGATGCCCATCGCCGACAACATCTTTCTGGGCCGGGAACTGGAGCGGCGGATACTCGGTATCCGCTTTCTCAATCGCCGGGCCATGCGCCGCCGCACCGAGGAACTGCTGCGCGAGCTGGATGTGCAGATCCCGGATCTGGACGTGTGGGTGGAGTACCTCTCCGGCGGCCAGCGCCAGGGCGTGGCCATCGCCCGGGCGCTGAACATCAACGCCCGGCTCATCGTCATGGACGAGCCCACGGCGGCGCTGGCGGTGGCGGAGGTGCGGAAAGTGTTGCAGTTCATCCGCCGACTGCGGGAGCAGGGTAAGTCGGTGGTGCTGATCTCCCACAACATCCAGGACGTGTTCGCGGTGGCCGATCGCATCACGGTGCTCCGCCAGGGCTGCCGGGTGGCGGTGCGGGAGACCGCCCAGACCGATCCCGAGGACATCATCGGCCTGATCACCGGTGCCTCGGAGGTGGTGAGAAAAACCGGGTAGGTCGACTACCCGATATCGTTGTTCCCTCTTGAAATCCTCGTTGGAGAGTTGTCATGAAACGCATTCATTATTACCTCGGCCTCATTGCCCTCGGCGTGTTCGCGGGCGGCGCGGCGCTGGCCCAGGACACCCCGCGCATCGCCTTCATCCCCCAGATCGCCGGCATTCCCTACTACGTGGCCATGGAACAGGGCGCGGAAAAGGCCGCCGGGGAACTGGGGGTGGAGTATGTGCAGGAAGGCCCCACCAGCACCAACGCCGCCGATCAGTTGCGGATCTTCGAGGGCTTCGTGAACCAGGGCTTCGACGCCATCGCCATCTCGCCGCTGGACGAGGAGAGCCTGAAGCCGGCCATTGCCCGGGCCCGGGAGGCCGGCATCATCGTGCTGACCTCGGACGCCGACGCCCCGGGCAGTGACCGCCAGTACTTCGTGGCCCAGGCGCTGGACCAGGATCTGGGTTATACCCTGCTGGACGAGACGGTGGATCGCATCGGCGAGTCCGGCAAGATCGCCATCGTTTCGGATTCGCCCACCATCCAGTCCATGCAGAACTGGATCGCCGCCATCCAGGAGCGGGCCGGGAGCACCTATCCGGACATCGAGATCGTCTCGGTGGACCACACCGACGGCACCGCCGCCCGCGCCTACCAGTTCGCCACCGACGCCATGACCCGCAACCCCGACCTCAAGGCGGTGCTGGGGATGGCCTCCACCACCTGCCCCGGCATCGCCCAGGCCGTGGAGGCGGCGGGCATGATCGGTGAGGTGGTGAGCGCCGGCTACTGCTCGCCCAACACCGCCCGGGAGTACATCAAGAGCGGCGCCATGCCCTTCTCGGTGCTGTGGAATCCGGCGGATCTGGGGTATCTCACGGTGTGGGTGGCGAATCATCTGATCCAGGGTAACGAGATCTCCGGGGATCTGGCGGTACCGGGGCTGGAAGCGCCGGTGAAGTATCTGGCCGAGGACGAGATCATCCTGCTGGGGCCGCCTGCGGTGTTCACGCCGGAGAATGTGGATCAGTTCGATTTCTGATGTACGCCGTATTTTCCCTGGAGACACCGCAATCTTTCCCCCCTTTTTCAAAGGGGGGCCAGGGGGGATTTTTCGTCGGGGGGAGTGCCAGGTTTAGAAATCCCCCCCAACCCCCCTTTGAGAAAGGGGGGAGCAAGGATGCTGAAAAAGGGGAGCACCAGGCGTGCATGGCATGAACGCCATCCCCCGCGCCTACCAGCGAGAATTGATCCTGCTCGCCGCCATTGGCATCGTCTGCGTGATCTTCGCCAGCCGCTCGGAGTTTTTTATCAGCGAGCGCAACCTGGTGACGGTGCTCCGCAACTCCGTGGATCTCGCCGTGATCAGCGCCGGCATGACCCTGGTGATCGCCATGGGCGGCATCGACGTCTCGGTGGGCGGCATCCTGGCGGTGTCGGCCATCATCATCGGCCGGGCCTACCAGGCGGAATGGCCGGACGCGGTGGTGGTGGTGCTGGGACTCGCCACCGGCTGCGTGCTGGGGGCGCTGAACGGCACGGTCTGCGCGAAACTCAGGGTGCCGCCCATCATCGCGACGCTCGGCAGCATGTACATCTTCATCGCCGTGCTGTTTCTGGTGATCGGCGGCACCTGGATCAGCGGGCTGCCGGGAACGCTGAGTTTCCTGATCCTCGGCGAGTGGCTGGGGCTACCGGCGGGGGTCTACATCATCGGCGTGGTGTATCTCCTCTGCTGGGCGATCCTGCGCCGCCACGTGTGGGGCCGGCACCTGCTGGCGGTGGGCAGCGACGAGCCGGCGGCGCGGCTGGTGGGGATCGATGTGGACTGGATCAAGATCCGCACCTACACCCTGCTGGGGCTGCTGGCGGGCATCGCCGCCGTGCTGTACGTGGCGCGGCTTCGCAACGTGGAGGTGAATATCGGCACCAACATCGCCCTGGAGGCCATCGCCGCCACGATCCTCGGCGGCGCCGATATCCGCGGCGGTGTGGGTAGCCTGGCCGGGACGCTGCTCGGCGTGCTGTTCATCAAGCTGATGCAGAACGGGCTGGTGCTGAGCGGGGTATCGTCGCTGTGGGAGACGGTGATCATCGGCGGCTTGCTGCTGGCGGTACTGACCCTGGACGCCCTGCAGGGGCGGCGGGTGCGGGTATGAAAACCACCGCCCGGTTTCGCGATCCGCTGCGCCAGCGCTTGCTGTTCCTCACGGTGCTGTGGCTGCTGACGCTGGCGCTGGGCGCGTGGCTCTCGCCCCATTTCTGGCAGTCCAGCACGGTGCCGTATCTCCTGCAATACGTGCCGGTGCTGGGGCTGCTCGGCATGGGCCAGACCCTGATCATGCTGGCCGGCGGACCCGGCATCGACCTGTCGGTGGGGGCCATGGTGTCGCTGGTGGGGTTGGCCATCGCCGGGCTGTACGGGCTGGGGCTGGATATCTATCTGGCAAGTCTCGTCGGCCTGCTGGTGGGGGCGTTGCTAGGGGCGGTGAACGGGGTGCTGATCAACATCGTGGGGATACCCTCGCTGATGGCCACGCTCGCCACCCTGTTCGTCTACAGCGGGCTGGCGGTGGCCCTCACCGGCGGGCGGCCGCTGGGGGGTATTCCGGGGGAATTCGCCTGGCTGGGGCAGAACCAGACCTGGAATCTGCCCAACCAGTTCCTGTTCGTGTTCCTGCCGGTGACGCTGGTGCTGCATGTGCTGCTCACCCGCACCGTCACCGGCAACCATATCGTCGCCGCCGGCAACGACGAGCGGGCGGCGTTTCTGGTGGGGGTGAACGTGCGCCGGCTGCGCCTGAAGCTCTACGTGCTGAGCGGGGTGCTGGCGGCGCTGGGGGCGATCATCACGGTGTCCTGGTTCCAGGCCGCCCGACCCGACGCGGGCAAGGGGCTGGAATTGCTATCGGTGACGGCGGCGGTGCTGGGTGGCACGCATATCTTCGGCGGGCTGGGGCGGATCTCGGGGACGTTACTCGCGATCCTGATCATCACCACCCTCCAGATCGGCTTGCAACTGGCCAACATCTCCCAGGCCTGGCAACTGGGGGTGATCGGCGCGCTGCTGATCGGCAGCGTGGCGGTGGACAGCCTGTTGGGTCGGCGTCCATGAGCGGGGTGTTCCTCTGCGTGGGGGATCTGGACGTGGATCTGCTCGTCGACGTCGACCGGCTACCGGGGCTGGACGACAAGGTCTCGGGCCGACGCCTGGGCCTGGGTGTCGGCGGCATGGCCGCCAACGTGGCGGTGGGGCTGGCGCGGCTGGGGTCGACGGCACGACTGGTGGCGCTGGTGGGCGACGACGACCACGGCCGGTTCGCCTGCCGGGAACTGGCCCGGGCCGGGGTGGATACTCGCTTCATCCACCCACTCGCCGATACCCCCACCTTCATGTGCATGGTGATGCTCACCCATTCCGGCGAGAAAGCACTGGTGCGACTGGAGACCGATGCCTATCTGCCCGCCGTTCATCAGGTCACGGCCGACTGCCTCGCCGATGTGCGCCATGTGCATCTGACCCTGGGCAGTATCGACCTCAGTCGCCACTGCCTGGCCCTCGCCCGGACGGTGGGGGCCAGCGTGTCCCTGGACCTGGAACAGGCCGATCTGCCCGGAGATCCCCGCGAGGTGCTGGATCTACTGGGTCGACTGGACTGGCTGTTTCTCAATCACCGCAGCTACGAGCATCTGCGCGGGGCGCTGGAGCGTCCCCGGCTGGCCACCCTGGCGCGGCGGGTCATCGTCACGCTGGGGGCGGCGGGCTGTCGGCGGGAGGGCTTGCGCCGGGGCGAGGATATCCGGATCCCGGGCTTTCCGGTGACGGTACGCGACAGCACCGGCGCGGGGGATGCCTTCGCCGCCGCTTTCCTGCACTACCATCTCTCGGCGGGTCTCGACGAGGCCGAGGCTCTGCGCCACGCCAACGCCGCCGCCGCGCTGTCGGTGGGCGCCCTCGGTGCCCAGGCCGGGCTGGCCGACGCGCAGGCGGTGGCGGCGTTTCTCGCCCACCCGCCCGAGCCACCGGAGGAGCATTGATTCATGCCGGAACGCCGCTTTCGCTATGTGCAGTCCGTCCATGCCGCCGGCCTGTCCAACCCCGACGATACCACCCTGCACCTGCTCTGGCAGATCGTCGACGAGGGGGTGCTGGGGGCCAGCAACCATGTGCGCCTTACCCAGGAACTGCTGACCTATCTGCTGGAGACCGGCGACGACCCCGGCGAGCGCTGGCAGCGGGCGGCGCTGGCGGCGGAATTTATCGCCGACACCCGGGGCCGGGAGGCGCCGGTGGTGGGCAACACGGTGCGGCTGCTGCTGCAGGGGCTGGAGCAACAGCCGCTGGAGGCACGCCTGCCGCAGCTCGCCGAGCGCATCCACAACTGGCGCCGGGACGCCGACCGGCGGTTGGAGACGCTGGTGGCACGGGCGGTGGCCACCCTCGGCGCTGGGCGCAGCATCATTGCCTACGATTATTCCAGCACCGTGGCGGCGGTGGTGGTGGCACTCTGCAAGGCGCATCCCGACACCCGGGTGGTGGTGCCGGAGAGCCGCGCCATTGCCGGGGGGCGGCGTTATCTGGAAGCTTTTCTGGCGGCCGGCATCCCGGTGCGCTTGGTGCTGGACGCGGCCTTCGAGCAGGTGCTGGAGGATAGCGCGGTGGTACTCCTCGGCGCGGAGAGCCTGCGCTGCGATGGGAGCCTTACCAACACCGTGGGCAGCCTGCCGCTGGCGCGGCTGGCCCGGGCACGGGGCTGCCCGGCGTACGGTTGCGGCGATCTGCTGAAACTGGATCTACGCTCCTACGAGGGGTATTTCGCCGAACCCGCGGTGCGGGAGTTTCCCCATCTGCTGGAAGGTATCGACCTGCCCCCCGGCGCGGTGGTGGACACCCGGGGGCCGGAACTGGAGGTGGTGCCGCCGACACTCATCACCGCCCTGCTCACCGATCACGGGCCGGTACCGCCCGGGGCGCTGTGGGGGCTGGGGCGGGAAATTTTTCATATGGGAGGAAACGCCCCATGAGCGAGACCATGCGACGGGAGATCCACGGCCAGCCGGCGCTGCTGGGCGAACTGCTGCCGGCGCTGCGGGCCGGCGTGGCCGGGCTGGAACTGACCGGCAGCCGGCGGGTCATCGCCGGCGGCTGCGGCGACGGTCATTTCGCGGCGGGCACGGCAGCGGGGCTGTTCCACGCGGCCGGCGTGGATTACCGCCCGGCCAGCGCCATGGAGATCGCCTACCATCAACCGCTACGCCAGGACGATCTGGTGATTCTGCTATCCATCTCCGGCAACACCCGGCGCACCGTGGAGGCCGCCCGGCGCGCCCGCGAGGCCGGCGCCGGCACCCTGGCCATCGGTTGCTCGGCCCGGGGCGAGTTGAGCAAGCACTGCCAGCAGACCCTGTTGCTGCCCTTCCAGCCGCTCAGCCGCGCCACCCCCCACACCGCCGATTATCTGGCCACCCTGCTGGCGCTGGCGGTGCTGGCCGAGCGCTGGCGGGGGGAGCGGGACATCAGCCTGGATGCGCTGCCGGCCCTGGTCATGCGGATTCTGGATCTGGCCCGGGAGCCCGCCAGCGCCTTCGCCGCCGACTACGACCCCACCAGCCGGCTGTTCGTGCTGGGCCAGGGGCCGAATCTGGCCACCGCCGGCTATATCGCCGCCAAGTTCCACGAGGCCGGCGGTCTCCCCGCCTTCCCGCTGGAGACCGAGAACTTCGTCCACGGGCCGAACTTCATGCTGGAACCCGATGATCGGGTCTGCCTGCTGGCCAACGACGGCGAGGGGGCGTTCCGGGCCCGGGAACTGCTGCCGGGACTGGCCCGGCTGTGCCGGCGGGTGGTATGCACCGAGACCGACTTCGAGCCCATGGACGGGACGGCCGATGGGCTACTTACCATCGCCACCCCGCCCCTCTCTCCCGCCCTCAGCGTGTTCAGCAACGCCGTGGTGGGGCAGTTGTTGTGTCTGGCGGTGGTGGAGGCGCTGGGACTTGCGGTGGAGTCGCCCCGGGCCGGGCGAGCCGGCGGGGCGCTGCACGGCGAGATCCAGAACGGCTGGATGCGCGACACCCGCACCTGAAAGCCCGGACCCTGGCAATCCGCCGGATCCGGGGCCATGCTTCTGGGCGGATCGCCTCCAGCCATCGAGGTGCCCGCCGGACAGAGTGATAAGATATTCGACGGCTATCCGGATGAATCCATCGCCGATCGGGTGCGTCATTGCATCGCCACCACATTCCAGGGACCATGAACCACCCCACCCCACGGCCCACCCCCGAGCAGACTCCCCGCTTCCTCGCCGGCGGTGGCGAGATGGGGGAGCGCACCCGCGCCCTCGACTGGTCAGCCACGCCATTGGGCGAGCCGGCGGGCTGGCCCCAGAGTCTCCAGACGGCCATCCAGATCATGCTGAACTCCCGTTATCCCATGTTCATCTGGTGGGGCGGGGAACTCATCAATTTCTACAACGACGGCTATATCCCGGTACTGGGCAAGCGCCATCCGGAGGCGCTGGGGCGCGCCGCGCGGGAGATCTGGGCGGACATCTGGGACGCGGTGGGTCCCCAGGCCGAGGCGGTGATGCAGCGGGGCGAGGCATCCTGGGCAGAGCAGATGTTGCTCCTGATGGAGCGCAACCGATTTCTGGAAGAGACCTATTTCACCTTCTCCTACAGTCCCCTACCCGACGACCACGGTGGCATCGGCGGGGTGTTCTGCGCCTGCACCGAGGATACCCGCCGGGTACTGGGGGAGCGGCGGCTGCGTACCCTGCGCACCCTGGCCGAGCGCACGGCGCAGGCCCGCAGCGCCGAACAGGCCTGCGAGATGGCCGCCGGGGCGCTGGCCGACAATCCCCATGATCTACCGTTCGCGCTGCTGTACCTGCTGTCCAGCGACGACCGTCGGCTCCAGTTGACCGCCCGGGTGGGCATGGACGCCAGCCACCCCGCCGCGCCCGCCGAACTGGACCCGGCGGACGCCGCCGCGCCCTGGCCGGTGGCGCGGGTGCTGGAGAGCGGCCAGCCGTTGCTGGTGGAGGATCTGCCGGCGCGCCTCGGCGCGCTGCCGGGGGGCGCGTGGCCGGATTCGCCCCGGCGGGCCGTGGTGCTGCCCCTGACCCGGGCCGGTCAGGAGCGGCTGGCCGGGGTGGCGGTGGTGGGCCTCAGCCCACGCCTGCTGTTCGACGACGAGTACCGGGGATTCCTGGATCTGCTGGCCGGCCACGTGGCCACCGCCGTGGCCAATGCCCGGGCCTATGCCGAGGAGCGGCGCCGGGCCGAGATGCTCACCGAACTGGATCGCGCCAAGACGGCGTTTTTCTCCAACGTCAGCCACGAGTTTCGCACGCCGCTGACGCTGATGGTGGATGCCGACGCTACCCGGCTCGGTCAGGTATTCGGCAACCTGCTCAACAATGCCGCCAAGTTCACCGAACCGGGTGGACAGATTCAACTGGCCGTGAACCGTCGGGATACCAGCGCGCTGGTGACGGTGCGCGATAACGGCGTGGGCATTCCGCCGGCATCGCTGGACACCGTGTTCGAGTTATTCACCCAGGTGGATCAGTCCCTGGAAAAGACCCGGGGCGGTCTCGGCATCGGCCTGTCGCTGGCCCGACGATTGGTGGAGATGCACGGCGGCGAGATCACCGCCCACAGCGCCGGGTCGGGTACGGGCAGCGAGTTCCGGGTACGCCTGCCGCTGGCCGGGCCGGCGCCGACAGCGGTGGAGACATGGCACGACCAGACGGTAACGAGTGGCGCTCGCCGGCTCCTGGTGGTGGACGATAACCGCGACGCCGCCGACAGTCTGGCGATGCTGCTGGGCGCCCTGGGTCATCACGTCCGCACCGCCCACGACGGCCTGGAGGGTCTGGCGGTGGCGACGGAATTCCGCCCCGAGGTGGTGCTGCTGGATCTGGGCATGCCCCGGCTGAACGGCTACGACACCGCCCGACGGCTGCGCGCCGAGTCCTGGGGCGAACGGCTGCTGCTGGTGGCCCTCACCGGCTGGGGCCAGGACGGGGACCGGCGCCAATCCCGGGAGGCAGGCTTCGATATGCATCTGGTCAAGCCGGTGGAACCGGCGACCCTGGAAAAACTGCTGGCAACCCTGCCCTGAGATGGGTTGAGGGGGGTCGGGTTTGAGCCGCCCGGGTCGTGTGCTATGTTTATGCGACACTACAATCGTGGAAGCCCGGTGATTTTTCCAGTGACCGATTACCACCCGCCGTCATGGTCCGGCGGGGGTATCGGATTGGTTTTTTTCCCGCAGCCATCCACGCATCCCATCACGGCACTGACCTCATGACTCCCGCGGCCGAGCAAGACCCCACCCGTACCGTATTCCCCACCGGCGGCGGCGAGATGGGCGAACGGATCCGGGCATTCGACTGGTCCACCACCGCGCTGGGGACGCTGGCGCACTGGCCACAGGGCCTCAAGGCAGCCCTGCAGATCATGCTGAACAGCCCCCATCCCATGTTCATCTGCTGGGGCACGGAGCGGCTGCACTTCTACAACGACGCCCAGCGGGAGATCCTCGATGAGCGCCACCCCGGCGCCCTGGGTCGGCCCGTGGCCGAGGTCTGGGTGGCGCTCTGGCCGGTACTGGCGCCACAATTCGAGGCGGCGCTGGACCCCGCTCAGGGTGGCCTGGAATTGCGCCTGCCCGGCGGTCCGCCACCGGCCCGGCGCCAGTGGCGCTATCTGTGCAGTCCGCTACCCGGCGCGGACGACACCCCGCAAGGCGTCTGCTGCGTCCACGCCGACACCCCGGCGCGGGATGCCGGGACCGCGCCGGACGAACATCAACAGCGGCTCCAGGTCTTCCTCGCCAACACCCCGTCGCTGATGGGTGTGGTGGAACTGGCCACCGACGACGAGGACATCCTGCACGTGTTCGACAATCTCGCCACCGAGATCTTCCTCGGCGTGGGAGCGGGCGGCAGCGCCGGGCGCTGGGCCCACCGGGAACTGGGGGTGCCGGAGGCAGCGGTCCGGGAATGGTCGGCCCATTACCGGGAATCCAGGCGTACCGGCCAGGCGGTGCGCTTCCCGTTCGGCTATTACCCGCCGGCCGGCGCCGGCGCAGCGGCGCCCCGCCGGCACTGGCTGGATGTGTCGGTCTCCCACATGGGTCCGGGTGAGCAGGACCGTGACCGCTACTGCTACACGGCCATCGACGACACCGAACGGCGCTGGGCGGAGGAGGCGCTACGGGAGAGCGAGCAGCGCTTCCGGATGATGGCGGACAACCTGCCGCTGATCATCTGGCTGCACGATGCCGAGGGCCGGCAGAGCTTCGTCAACCAGACCTTCTGCGACTATTTCCAGGTCGACCGCCAGGAAATGCGCGACCAGCGCTGGCAGATGCTCACCCACCCGGAGGACGGGCCACGCTATATCCAGGCGTTTCTCCACAGCGTGCGTGGGCGGACCCGCTTCCACGCCGAGGTGCGGGTCAAGCAGCATCCCGACGGCGAATGGCGCTGGCTGGAGTCCTGGGGACAGCCGCGCTTTGACGAGCATGGCGAGTATCTGGGCCATGTGGGCACCAGCGCCGATGTCACCGAGCGCAAGCAGGCTGAGGCGGCCCTGTACCAGGCAAACCGCCGCAAGGACGAGTTCCTCGCCATCCTGGCCCATGAACTGCGCAATCCGCTGGCGCCGCTGCGCAGCGGTCTGGAACTGCTGCAACTTGTTGAGAACGAGCCCGCCGTGGCGGTGCAGGCCCGGACCATGATGGAACGCCAGTTCGCCCATCTGGTACGCCTCATCGACGATCTGCTGGATGTAAGCCGCATCAGCCGGGGCCGGATCACCCTGCGCCGGGAGCGGGTGTTACTGGACCGGGTGCTGGAGAACGTGGTGGAGAGCGCCCGTCCGCTGATGGCGCGGGAGAGCCACGACCTGAAGGTGCAGCTTCCCGGCGAGCCGTTGGCGTTGGATGCCGACGCCGCCCGGCTGCAGCAAATATTCATCAACCTGCTGGACAACGCTGCCAAGTTCACCCAGGGGGGCGGGCACATCCGCCTGAGTGCCACCCGTCACGGCGACGAGGTAGTGGTAACGGTGAGCGACGATGGGATCGGTATCGACCCTGGCCGGTTGTCGGAGATTTTCGAATTGTTCACCCAGGTGGATCAATCCCTGGAAAAGATGCGCAACGGTCTGGGTATCGGTCTGTCCCTGGCCAAGGGGCTGGTGGAACTGCACGGCGGCAGCATCCAGGTCCACAGCGACGGTCCCGGCCGGGGCAGCGAGTTCGTGGTGCGCCTGCCGCTCTCGCCCGGGACCGCCGCCGCCCAATCCACCGAGACTGGTGCCGATGCCGGTGGCGGCGGCCACAAACGGCGGGTTCTGGTGGTGGACGACAACGTGGATGCCGCCACCAGCCTGGCCATGCTGCTGCGGGTCATGGGCCACGACACCCGCACCGCCCACGACGGTCTGGAGGGGCTGGCGGTGGCCGAGGAATTCCGCCCCGAGGTGGTGCTGCTGGATCTGGGCATGCCCCGCCTGAACGGCTACGACACCGCCCGGCGGCTGCGCGCCGAGTCCTGGGGCCGGGAGCTGCTGCTGGTGGCCCTCACCGGTTGGGGCCAGGAGGAGAACCGGCGCCAGTCCCGGGAGGCGGGCTTCGATCTGCATCTGGTGAAACCGGTGGAACCGGCGGTGCTGGCGAGGGTGCTGGCGACGGGATCGTGATGGAGAATGATCGGGCCGGGCTTGACCCAGATCATGGCGAACCCCGGCCGGTGGGTGTATCAGGATAGATTACGATCCCCGAATTCCCATCCATCACTATTACAGGGGGGGGCGTCACCATGAGATTCGAAACCATCCAGGATGTGCTGGAGCATGGTCGGGCCATGCACCAGCAAATCGCCGATTTCTATCGCCAGCTGGACGATGCCAGCGCCCAGACCCGGGTGCGGATGCTGCTGGAGTATCTGGCCGAGCACGAGCAGCATCTGGCCGAGGCCCTGCACGAGCTACGCTCGGTGGGCGATCCGGCGCTGATGCATAGCTTTCTGGCCCACATGCCCGACCCGGTGCAGTTCGACGCGGCCCTGCACGTGCCCATCCGCCCGGACATGGAGGTGGACGAGGTGCTGGAGATGGCGCTTCGCTTCGACGACGCGCTGATCGAGCTCTACCAGAACCTGGCCGAACACACCGATAACGAGGCGATACGCAACCTGCTCAACAACCTCACCGAACTGGAGAACCTGGAAAAACGCCGGGTGGTACGTAATACCCTGATGATGCAGGATCTGTAGGGCATCATCATTCCAGGTTGAACCAGGTCAACGCGCTAGACCCGGCCCGACCAGTCCGCCAGCAGCGCCTCCAGTTCCACCAGCGAGCGGATCTCGGCATCCGCCCGCTGGCCTCCGGGCCAGTCCCGCCCATCGCGATTCAGCCACACGGAGCGATAACCCACCGCGCTCGCGCCCAGCACGTCGTGCTCGGGGTCGTCCCCCACGTGAACGATCTCAGCGGGCACGAGCCCCAGCCGCTCCCGGGCGGCGTGGAACATGGCCGGGTCCGGCTTGGCGCTGCCGATATCGCCCGCGGTGATGGCGAAGCTGAACAGATGACCCAGCGGCGTGCGGGTGATCTCGGCGTTGCCGTTGGTGAGCGCCACCAGCGGATAGCGCCGTACCAGCCGCTCCAGCACCGGTAACACATCGTCGAAGGGCTCCACCTGCTGGCGGGCATCGTGGAACACCCGAAAGGCGCTGTCCACGCAGAAATCCTCGCAACCCACCTGCTCGGCGGCCAGCCGCAGGCAGGCGCGGCGGATCAGGGTGGGATCGTGGGCGATGCCCGGCTCGTTCTCCAGCACCTCGGCGCGCAGCGCCCGGATGCCGGTGGCATCGAAGCGGGCGGCGATCACCGGATAATGGGTTTTCAACCAGTGGTGCAGCAGTTCCTCGGCGCGGGCGAGAACCCCCCAGACATCCCACAGGGTGCCGTCCAGATCCAGGGTGATGGCGCGGATCTCAGCCAAGGCGGTCCAGCCCCCGGGCCAGATCCCGGCGGATATCGTCGATATCCTCCAGCCCCACGGAGATCCGCAACACCCCCTCGGTAACGCCCGCCTCGTCGCGCTCGCGCTGGCTCAGGCGCCCGTGGGTGGTGGAGGCCGGATGGGTGATGGTGGTCTTGGCATCGCCCAGATTGGCGGTGATGGAGAGCATCTTCACCGCATCCACCACCTGCCAGGCGGCCTCCCGTCCACCCTTCACCTCGAAGGCGACGATACCGCCAAAGCCCCGCTGCTGGCGCCTGGCCAGTTCGTGCTGGGGATGGCCGGGCAGCCCCGGATAATGCGCCACGTTCACCGCCGGATGATCATCCAGCCAGCGGGACAGTGTCATGGCGTTGTCGCTGTGGGCGCGCATCCGAAGCGACAGGGTCTCCAGCCCCTTGAGGAACACCCAGGCGTTGAAAGGGCTCATGGTGGGGCCGGCGGTGCGCAAAAAGCCGTAGATCTTGTTACCGACGCGCTCGGCGTCCCCCACCACCGCGCCACCCACGCAACGGCCCTGACCGTCCAGATACTTGGTGGCGGAATGGATCACCAGATCGGCGCCGAGATCCAGCGGGCGTTGCAGCACAGGGGTGCAGAAGCAGTTGTCCACCACCAGCAGCGCATCGTGGGCATGGGCCAGTTCCGCCAGCGCCGCGATATCGGCCACCTCGGTGAGGGGATTGGAGGGGGTCTCCAGGAACAACATGCGGGTCTCGGGGCGGATGGCCCGCTGCCAGGCGGAGAGGTCGGTGAGCGGCACGTAGCTGGTACTGAGGCCGAAGCGGCTGAGGATATTGTTGAACAGCGAAATCGAACCGCCGAACACGCCCCCGGCGGAGACGATATGATCGCCGCTGTTCAGCAAGGCCATGCAGGTAGCCAGAATCGCCGACATGCCGGAGGCGGTGGCGACACAGCTCTCGCCGCCCTCCAGCGCCGCCAATCGGCTGGCAAACGCCCGCACCGTGGGATTGGTGAAGCGGGAGTAGATGTTGCCGGGTTCGGTCTCGGCAAAGCGGGCCGCCGCCTCGGCGGCGTTCTTGAACACGAAACTGGAGGTGGTGTAGATGGGCTCGCAGTGTTCCTGCTCACCGGTGCGGTCCCAGCCGGCCCGCACCGCCAAACTGTCCAGACCGAGTTCAGGATCGAAGAATTCGTCGTGCATCGCGCGTACCTCGGTTAGCCGGGCTGACTTGCTCCCGGACGTGAAACCGTGAGGAGTAGCCAGGCCGCCCGGGGCGGGCGCGAGAGCCCGCCAGGGTACGGGCAGAAGACAGGTCTACCCCGCTTTAGCGATATTTCTAACGCGCCCCGCAAGCTGTGAGATCAAATCGGCGCGTTTTTCTACTCTAGAAAATTCGGCCCGGCCTGTCAAAACCCCCCTCAGGAGGCGTTGTGCAGATCCAGCACGTCCCGGTCCCCGTGATCCGGGATGCGGGAGACATCATGCACCTTGGCGCTGTCGGCGCGGCGCTCGGCCAGCGCCGCCAGATAGCAGGGTTTGATGTCGCCGGTGACGTAGTCGCTGTTGAAACAGGAGGACTCGAAGCGGGTAAGTTTGGCATTGCCCCGGCGCACCGCCGCCTCCAGATCCGCCAGATCCTGGAAGATCAACCGGTCGGCGCCGATCAGCCGGGCCACCTCGTCGACGCTGCGGTTGTAGGCCACCAGTTCGCTGGCGATGGGCATGTCGATGCCGTAGACGTTGGGGTAGCGCACCGGGGGCGCGGCGGAGGCGAAGTACACCTTGCGGGCGCCGGCTTCCCGGGCCATGTGGATGATCTGCTCGGAGGTGGTGCCGCGCACCACCGAGTCGTCCACCAGCAACACGTTCTTGTCCTGGAACTCCAGCGAAATGGCGTTCAGCTTCTGGCGCACGGATTTCTTGCGCACCTGCTGGCCCGGCATGATGAAGGTGCGGGCGATGTAGCGGTTCTTGATGAAACCCTCGCGGTACTTCACGCCCAGGTGGTAGGCCACCTGCAAGGCCGAGGCGCGGCTGGTCTCGGGGATGGGAATCACCACGTCGATGTCGTGGTCCCGCCATTCCCGGAGGATCTTGCGAGCCAGCATATCGCCCATCCGCAGCCGCGCCTTGTGCACCGAGACGTTGTCGATGATGGAATCCGGGCGGGCGAAGTAGACGAACTCGAAGATGCAGGGGGCATAGACCGGCTTCTCGGCGCATTGGCGGGAGCGAAAGCTGCCGTCGATGCCGATGAAGATGGCCTCGCCGGGGGCCACGTCCCGCACCAGATCGAAACCCAGCGCATCCAGCGCCACGCTCTCCGAGGCCACCACGTATTCCATACCCTCGGCGGTCTCGCGGCTGCCGAACACCAGCGGGCGGATGGCGTAGGGGTCGCGGAAGGCGACGATGCCCACGCCGGTGATCATGGCCACCGCCGCGTAGGCGCCCCGCGCCCTCCGGTGCAGGGCCGAGACCGCACCGAACACATCCTCGGGCTGCACCGTGAGGCCGGCCTGTTGTTGCAACTCGTGGGCGAAGATGTTCAGCAGGATCTCCGAGTCCGAA
>JGI12109J20283_10314379_pt1 | contig 16650 bp, 14 predicted proteins | sample ElkSlonscriptome_12_FD_20283 | JGI IMG/M metagenome (IMG submission 20283)
AGGAGCGCCGCCGCATCTCGCTGGGCATGAAGCAGTGCCAGCCCAACCCCTGGGAGGACTTCGCGGCCACCCACAACAAGGGCGACCGGGTCAGCGGCAAGATCAAGTCTATCACCGACTTCGGTATCTTCATCGGTCTGGACGGCGGTATCGACGGTCTGGTGCACCTCTCCGATATTTCCTGGAATCTGCCGGGCGAGGAAGCGGTACGGGACTACAAGAAGGGTCAGGAGGTGGAGGCCGTGGTGCTGGCGGTGGATCCCGAACGGGAGCGTATCTCGCTGGGGGTGAAGCAACTGGACAAGGACCCCTTCTCCAACTTCGTGGCGGAGAACCCCAAGGGCAGCATCGTCCATGGCCAGGTGGTCTCGGTGGATGCCAAGGGTGCCACCATCGACCTCGGCAACGGGGTGGAGGGGAGCCTGCGCAGCTCGGAGCTTGCCCGGGAGCGCATCGACGACGCCCGCTCGGTGTTGAACGTGGGCGACGAGGTGGAGGCCAAATTCGTCAACGTGGACAAGAAAAATCGCGCCATCACCCTGTCCATCCGCGCCAAGGAGTCCGCCGAGGAAGCCGAGATGCTGCAAGACTACACCCGCAAGACCAGCACCGGTACCGCCACTCTGGGCGATATCCTCAAGGAGCAGATGGGGCAGCAGGAAGACTGATGTTTCGGTGGGCGGGGTGAGTCCCGCGGGACTCACCCCGGCCGGAGCCCCGCTCCGGCGGTGGCGCAACGGTTTCTATTCCTGTCGGTGAGCCTCATGACAAAATCCGAACTGATCGAAGTTCTCGCCCGCAAGCAGACCAATCTGGCCTACAAGGACGTGGAACTGGCGGTGAAAGCCATGCTGGAGCAGATGAGTGAGGCCCTCTCCAACGGTGAGCGGATCGAGATCCGGGGCTTCGGGAGTTTCTCCCTGCATTTTCGCCCGCCCCGGGTGGGCCGCAATCCCAAGACCGGCGATTCGGTGCCGTTGCCGGGCAAGTACGTTCCCCACTTCAAGCCGGGCAAGGAACTGCGCGAGCGAGTCAATGCCTCCCGTAAGAATGCGGCCGAGCCCCGCTGAGCGGTTTTCCCCGCCAAGAAACAAAACCCACCCCTGGCGGTGGGTTTTTTTCTTGTGCGAGGTGCTTGACGGGGATCGCTGCCTGGGCTTTATTTCAGGGCAGTCCGATAACTACCTATCATAAGCTGGCTCAATAGAGGGTACCATGTTTCGGTTAATCTCCTTTCTCCTGCTGTTCCTGGTGGTGGTGCTGGTGGGTTGGCAATTCGCCCGCATCAACACCACCGAGGTGAGCGTCAACTACTTCCTCGATACCGTGAACAGCCCCTTGTCGGCGGTGATCGTCTCTGCCTTCTCGCTGGGCGTGGTGGTGGCGCTGATCGTTGCCATGCTGGTGGTGATCCCGCTCAGGATGCGGGTGTCGAGCCTGCGTAGCGCCCTCACCGGTATGGAACGCGAAGTCAGCACCCTGCGGCGGCGGGCGGTGCGCGGTAGCTGAGGCCGGTGATGGAGCCCCGCGTCATCGTCGCCCTGGATGTGGCGAGCCGCGACGAGGCGCTTGCGCTCTGTGGACAACTGAACCCCACGCTGTGCCGCCTGAAGGTGGGCAGCGAACTCTACACCGCCGCCGGCCCCGAGCTGATCGATGACCTGCACGAGCGGGGCTTTCAGGTTTTTCTTGACCTCAAGCTCCATGATATTCCCCACACCGTGGCCGCCGCCTGCCGGGTTGCCGCCGAGCTCGGCGTGTGGATGCTGGATGTCCACGCCCAGGGCGGGCGGCGCATGCTGGAGGCCGCCCGCGACGCCCTGGAGGGTGCCTCGTTCCGGCCGTTGCTGGTGGCCGTGACGGTGCTCACTAGCCTGGCCGAGGCGGATCTGCGGGAACTGGGGCTCGCGGGATCACCCGTCGACCATGTCCAGCGACTGGCCCGACTCGCCATGGCGGCGGGCGCGGACGGCCTGGTCTGCTCACCCCTGGAGGTGGAACTGCTGCGCCGGCAACTGGGCGCCGGCCCCTGCCTGGTGACCCCAGGTATCCGCCCGGCGGGCAGCGCGGGCGATGACCAGCGGCGTACCCTGACGCCCCGGGAGGCCCTGCAACGGGGCGCGAGTTATCTGGTGGTGGGGCGCCCCGTGACCCGGGCCGCCGATCCGGGTAAGGCGCTGGCCGAACTGGTGGCCGGTCTCCACGGCGCTAACCTTTCTTAACCGAGAACCGCTTTGTCCGAGCCGGCTCACATGCTACTTTAATTCTGCAACAAGGTTGTTGCCCGATCAGCCCCTCGCCAGGATGGTGACGGTCGAATCGGAATAAATCCCCTGACACGGAAACCATGGATAGGAGGTCCTTATGTCCCTGCTTCGCACCCTGCTGCTCTCCCTGATGCTGTCCGCCGTGCTGGCCTTCCCGGTCCTGGCCGAACCCCTGGATCTGAACACCGCCAGCGCCCCCGAACTGGCCGCCGCCCTCTCCGGGGTCGGTCCCAAGAAGGCCGAGGCCATCGTCACCTACCGGGAGCAGAATGGCGAGTTCCAGAGTGTCGACGAGATCACCCAGGTCTCGGGTATCGGTCCGAAGCTGCTGGAAGCCAACCGCGCCAATCTGATGGTGGGCGCCTCCGCCCCCGAGGCGTCCGAGACCGCGGTGGCCGACAGCCAGTAACTCAGCCGCGTTCCAGACCGCTCCCCCCGGGGAGCGGTCAAGTCCGTTATAATGCAGCCCCTGTTCCCCGGCCCACTGGCACCCCCGCATGTTTCATCCCCTGGTGGCCTTCATCGGCCTGCGTTACACCCGGCATCGCCGTAATCGTTTCGTCTCCTTCATCTCCGCCATCTCCATGGTGGGCATCGCCCTGGGTATCACTGCGCTGATCACGGTGCTGTCGGTGATGAACGGTTTCCAGCGCGAGTTGCGCGAGCGAATTTTGAGCCTCACCGCCCATGCCCGGGTGACGGCGGTGGACGATGCCCTGGAGGACTGGCGGGATTTACGCCAACGGGTACTGGAAACGCCCGGGGTGGCGGCAGCCGCGCCCTACATCCAGAGCGAGATCATGTTGATGCAGGGCGATACGGTGGGTGGCGCCCTGCTGAGCGGTATCCTGCCGGAGGCCGAGGCGGCGGTGGCGGATATCGCCGGGCAGGTGGTGGACGGCGATCTCGGGGCGCTGACACCCGGCGGCTTCGGCATCGTCCTGGGCCGGGATCTGGCCTATCAGTTCGGGGTCGGGGTGGGCGATAAGCTCACCGTGGTGAGCCCCCGGGCCAACGTCACCCCAGCGGGGTTGATGCCGCGCCTGAAGCGTTTCACCGTGGTTGGGGTGTTCGCCACCGGTATGTATAACTTCGACCGGGGCATAGCCTTTGCCCATCTGGAGGACGTGGCGCGGCTGTTTCGCCTGCCCGCTCCCGAGGGTTTGCGGCTGCGCCTGGACGATATCTTCCAGGCGCCCCGGGTGGTGAACGCCCTACAAGCGCGCCTGGACCCGGACACTCTGCGGGTACAATCCTGGACCGAGGAGCATGCCACGTTTTTTCGCGCGGTGCAGATCGAGAAGACCGCCATGTTCGTGGTTCTCACCCTGATCGTGGCGGTGGCGGCCTTCAACATCGTCTCGACGCTGGTGATGGTGGTCACCGAGAAGCAGGGGGATATCGCTATTCTGCGCACCCTCGGCACTTCGCCCGCCGGGATTCTCGGCATCTTCATGGTGCAGGGTTCCACCATCGGACTGGTGGGCACCGTGCTGGGACTCGCGGGCGGGTTATTGCTGGCGGCCAATGTGGAATGGGTGGTGGCGAACCTGGAGCGGCTATTCGGTATGCGGGTGATGTCGCCGGAGATCTACCTCATCACCGAGTTGCCCTCGGAGATCGTCGGCTCGGATGTGCTGAGCATCGCCGTGGTGGCCTTTTTGCTGACGGTGGGCGCCACTCTATACCCGGCCTACCGGGCCTCGCGGGTGCAACCAGCTGGAGCACTGCGTTATGAATAGTCCCGTCACAGCCGCGCCGATCCTGGAGAGCCATGGTCTGGGCATGCGGTTTCGCCAGGGTGACCAGGAAATCGTGGTGCTGGACGACGTGAACCTGCGGGTAGGTGCGGGGGAGCGGCTGGCCATCGTCGGCAGTTCCGGCTCCGGCAAGAGTACCCTGCTGCACCTGCTGGGCGGCCTGGATACCCCCAGTCGCGGTTCGGTGGTGGTGGACGGCGAGACCCTGTCGCGGCTCGGCGAGGCTGCCCGTGGACGGCTGCGTAACCGGGCGCTGGGTTTCATCTACCAGTTTCATCATCTGTTGCCGGAATTCACCGCCCTGGAGAACGTCGCCATGCCGCTGCTGATCCGTGGCGAGTCTCCGCGGGAAGCGGCGGAGCAGGCCCGGGCCTTGCTGGAGCGGGTGGGGCTGAGTGCCCGGGTGGATCATAAACCGGGCGAGTTGTCGGGCGGCGAGCGCCAGCGCGCGGCGGTGGCGCGGGCACTGATCACCCGGCCCCGTTGTGTGCTGGCCGATGAGCCCACCGGCAATCTGGATCGCCACAGCGCCGAACAAGTGCTGGCGTTGCTGCTGGGCCTGAACGCCGAGACCGGTTGCAGCCTGGTGGTGGTCACCCACGATATCGAACTGGCCGGGCGCATGGAGCAAATCTGGCGCCTGCGAGACGGCAACCTGTACGCCGAGACCGGCTAGTCCCCAGGGCCGGTCCAGGACGGATCGGTGCGATGGTCCATGGATTTGGAGCGCAACCATGCGAGTGGGAAGCCTGGGCTTTGGCCTCGGCGTGCTGGCCATCCTGGCATTGCCGGTGTGGCCGGGCCGGGTCTGGCTGGCGGCGGTGCTGATGGCGCTGGCGCTACTGGTGTGGCTGCGCTGGCGCTGGTGGCCGTGGCTGCTGGCCGGCATGGGCTGGACCCTGCTGACCGTATCCCCCGGTCATCTGCAATTGCCCGTGGCTCTGGAGGGGCGGGATCTGCGGGTGGTGGGCCGGATCGCCGAACTGCCGGGGCGCTCATCCGGCACCCAGCACTTCGTGCTGCGGGTGGATAGCCTCAGCGCCCCGGACGGGGCGCGGGTGCCATTTCGGGGCGCGCTCTCCCTCGGCTGGTACGGCGCCTCGCCGTTGGCCCTGCGTGCCGGGGAGCGCTGGTCCCTGAGCGTGCGTCTGAAGCGGCCCCGGGGCCTGCTGAACCCGGGCGGTGGCGACAGCGAGCGCTGGTTGTTCGCCCGGCGGATCCACGCCCGGGGTTATGTGCGCGAGTACCCCGCGCCCCGGCGCCTGTCCGGTGCCGGCGCCAATCCTCTCACCCGCTGGCGTACCGCCCTGGCAGCCCGGCTGGATCAACGCCTGGGCGATCGACCCCACGCGGGTCTGGTGAAGGCGCTGGCGGTGGGCGACCGCCATGACGTGCACGGCGCCCACCGGGAGGTGCTACAGCGCACCGGCACCGCCCATCTGCTGGCCATCTCCGGGCTCCACGTGGGGCTGGCCGGGGGCTGGTGGTATCTGCTGGTGAGCCTGCTCTGGCGGCGTCTGCCGGGCCTGGCGGAGCGTCTGGCCACGCCCCGGGCGGCGGCGCTGGCGGCGATTCCCGGGGCCGCGCTCTATGCCCTGCTGGCCGGGCTGTCGTTGCCCACCCAGCGGGCGCTGGCGATGATCCTGCTGGCCATGCTGGCCCGCTGCTGGCTACGCCCGGTGGACTTCTCCCGGCTGCTGGCCATGGCCCTGCTGGCGACCCTGCTGGTGGACCCGCTGGCTCCCCTGAATCCGGGTTTCTGGCTATCCTTCGGTGCCGTCGGTGTGATCGCCCACCTGCTGGCGGGACGCCGGGAGGGCTCGCCGGAGCAACTCTGGTGGCGCATCCAGTGGGGTATCACCCTGGGGCTCGCGCCGCTCGGCCTCGGTGCCTTCCAGGGCCTGTCGCTGGTCTCGCCGCTGGCCAATCTGGTGGCGATTCCCTGGGCCAGCGCCACGGTGGTGCCGCTGACGCTGCTGGGGACGCTGGTGGATCTGCCGGGGCTCGGCGACGGGTTGCTGGCGCTGGCGCTGGGCAGCATCCGCTGGTTGCTGCGGTTTCTCGGCTGGCTGGCGGACTGGCCATGGGCTTACCGCGTCTGGCCGGCGCCGCCCCTGTGGGCTCTGCCGCTGGCGGTGCTGGGCAGCCTCTGGTTGCTGGCGCCGCGCGGCTTTCCGGGGCGTTGGCTGGGATGTCTGCTGTGGTTGCCGTTGCTGGCCCCGCCGCCGCAGCCGGCGCCGGGGGAGGTGTGGTTCACGCTGCTGGACGTGGGCGATGGTCTGGCAGCGGTGGTGCGTACCCGCGAGCATGTGCTGGTCTACGACACCGGCGGTCGCTGGCGGGGCGGCGACGCGGCCGGCGCCACCCTGGTGCCGCTGTTGCGTCAGCAGGGTATCCGGCGCATTGATACGGTGATTCTGAGCCACGACGACAGCCTCCACACCGGCGGTTTTCGCAGCCTGGCCAGCGAGTTTGCCATCCAGCGGGTGCTGGTGCCGGCGCCCGGGGCGTTGCCGGTGGCCGGGGCCAGTCCCTGCCGGGCGGGTGATGGCTGGCGCTGGGACGGGGTGGTGTTTCGCCTGCTGGCGCCATCGGATACCCGGCTGGCGGGCGACGATCAGAGCTGCGTGTTGCAGGTGGACAATAAGTTGCTGCTGCCGGGGGATCTGGAACTGGCCGGACAGCGGCGCCTGCTGCGGGACGGGCCGTCGCCGCTGGCGGTGCTGGTGGCGCCCCATCACGGGCGGCGGGATCTGCTGGATTCCCACTGGTTGGCCCGGCTCAATCCGCAACTGGTGCTGTTCTCCACCGCTTACCGGAACCACCACGGTTATCCGCGCCCCGCCACCTGCCGGCGCTTCGCGGCCACCGGCGCCCGGTTGCTGGATACCGCCGACCATGGCGCCATCAGCGTGCGCTGGCGGTCCGGGGAAAGACCCCGGGTGGAGACCGAACGGCAACGCCGCCGCCGCTTCTGGCACGCGCCGGTAACATCCACCTGTGGCCCCTGAGGGCGTATGATGGCATCCTGGTGGCAATATGGAGCGGCAGGTGTCGCAGAGAGTCGTCCAGCGTCTGCGGGCGGCGCTGCTGGCGCGCTGGTTCAGAACCGCGCCGCCGGGGATCCCATGGCGCTGGCTGGGGGAGGGCTTCGCGGTACTGGCCGGCTGGCGGCGCCGGGCCTATCAGCGGGGCTGGTTGACCCGCTATCACCCCGGCTGCCCGGTGGTGCTGGTGGGCAGCATTCTGGTGGGCGGTACCGGCAAGACCCCGCTGGTGCTGAGGCTGGCCGAACTCTGCCGGGAACTGGGCCGGCGGCCCGGCATCGTCAGCCGCGGCCACGGCGGACGCTATCGTGGACCCCACCGAGCCCGCCCCGACGACGATCCCCGGCTGGTGGGTGACGAGCCGCTGCTGCTGGCCCGCCGTGCCGGCTGCCCGGTGGTGGTGGGCAGGGACCGGGCGGCGGCGGCGCGCTGGCTGCGGGCGCATCACGAGGTGGACCTGATCCTCGGCGACGACGGCCTGCAGCACTACCCTCTGGCCCGGGATCTGGAACTGGTGGTGCTGGACGAGCGGGGTATCGGAAACGGTGCCTGCCTGCCGGTGGGACCGCTGCGCGAGCCACCGACGCGCCTCGCCACCGTGGATCTGGTGGTGCGCCATGGGTCCGGGGAGGACGACGCCATGACGCTGGTGGGGGATCGTCTGTGGCGGGTGGACGGCGCTCCCGATCAGCGCCCACTGGCGAGTCTGCGCGGCGAGCGGGTCCACGCGGTGGCGGGTATCGGGCATCCGGCGCGGTTTTTCGCCGGGCTGGAACGGGCGGGATTGCGGGTCATCCCCCATGCCTTTGCCGATCACCATGCCTTCGGCCCGGCGGATCTGGCCTTCGGGGACGATCTGCCGGTGCTGATGACCGAGAAAGATGCCGTAAAATGTCGGGAGTTCGCCCGGCCCCACCACTGGTACCTACCGGTGCGGGCGGCGCTGTCCCCGGTTCTGGAAGCCTGCCTCCGGCGGCTGCTGACCGATTTACCCTCCGCAGGAGAACGATCCCATGGACAAGAAACTACTGGAAATCCTGGTCTGTCCGGTGACCAAGGCACCGCTGACCTATGACAAGGAGCGCCAGGAACTGGTCTGCAAGGCCAGCCGGCTGGCCTATCCCATCCGCGACGGCATCCCGGTGATGCTGGAATCCGAGGCCCGGCGACTGGCCGAGGACGAGGAACTCTGATGGGGTTCCGGGTGGCCATTCCGGCCCGCTACGCCGCCAGCCGTCTGCCGGGCAAGCCGTTGCGCGCCATCCATGGCCGACCCATGCTGGAGTACGTGTTCCGCCAGGCCGTGGCCAGCGGAGCCGACGAGGTGGTGGTGGCCACCGACGATGAACGTATCCGTGAGGCGGCGGCGGGTTTCGGGGCGACGGTGGTGATGACCTCTGCGGACCACCCTTCCGGTACCGATCGACTGGCCGAGGCCGCCGCGCGGCTGGGCTGGGACGACGCGCAGGTGGTGGTGAACCTGCAAGGCGACGAGCCGCTGATGCCACCGGCTCTGATCCGGCGGGTGGCGGAGAACCTGGCGCGGTTTCCCGAGGCCGGGATCAGCACCGTGGCCACCCCCATCGGCCACCGCGAGGAGGTGCTGAGTCCCCACGCGGTGAAGGTGGTGACCGATGCGCTGGGGTTCGCGCTGTATTTCAGCCGCGCGCCGATCCCCCATTGCCGGGACGGGTTGCCGCCGGATGGGGTGCCAGGGGGGATCTATCACCGGCATCTGGGGCTCTATGCCTACCGGGTGGCGGTGTTACGCCGCTATCCGGGACTCGCGCCCAGCGACGCCGAGCAGCGGGAACATCTGGAGCAGTTACGCGCTCTGCACCACGGCATCAGGATTCACGTGCATATCGCCGACAAGGCGCCACCGGCGGGGGTGGACACCGAGGCCGATCTGGCCCGGGTCAACCCCCTTCTGGCGCCTCCGGGCGCCTAACCGGGAATTGAGGGCATCCCGGCGGGGAGTCGGCGTCCGGGACGGCGGTACCGATCCGTCTGGAGGGGCGCAACATCGGCTGGCTCCCGCAGTACCAGCGCGGGCTCGTCCACCAGCATATCCACAATCCGACATTGCCGGTGCCGATAGTGGATTTCCCGGCTCCCGAGCGCCATCAGGCCGACGGGGTCGATAACCATGGCACCGGGTATCCGTCGCCAGCGAGAGACGAATGGTTGCAAAATTGTTACGTATCGCCCAGTCCTTTACCAGGAAAAGCGCCCGTGCCCGTCTCGAGGAGACCGCACTGGTCAAGGTGTTGATGGTATGCCGGGCGAATATCTGCCGCTCACCCATGGCCGAGGGCGCGTTTCAGCACCTGCTGGAGGGGAGTGGTCTAAGTGAGCGGATCTTCGTGGATTCGGCGGGTACCCACACTCAGCAGAACGGCGTCCCGGCCGACCAGCGGGGTCAGCAGGTGGCGCGGCGCCGGGGCATCTCCCTGGCCCGGATCCGCTCCCGGCGCCTGGAGCCGCGGGACCTGGATCGCTTCGACTACATCCTCGCCATGGACCGGGACAACCAGGCCCGTCTGCTGGAACTTTGCGAAACGCCTGCCCAGCGGGAGAAGATCCGGTTGTTGCTGGAATATGCGCCGGGCCAGACGGAATCGGAGGTGCCCGATCCCTACTTCGGTGCCCTGACGGGTTTCGAGCGGGTGATGGATCTCATCGAGGAGGGTACCCAGGGGGTGTTGCTGCATATCCGCGAGCGTTACCGGCTATAGGCGCGGTACCACGCGGTCGGCTGCCCTCTCCCCGGCGGGGAGAGGGCAGTCGTTCGGCCCGGGGATCAATCCTCCCGCTGATGAGTCTCCTCGGTGGAGACCGCGGTTCTGGCGGAGGATTGCTCATCGTCCCCGGACTGCTCCTCCGGGGGGGATTCCGGGGCCGGGTCGGTGGATTCCGCACCGTTTTCCCAGTCCTCGGTCACCGTGCTCACCGGCACCGCGTAGGCCGGAGGTGTATCGCCGCGGCCCGTGCGGCGCCGTCCCCGCCGGGGCGCCCGGGTGGGACGGGCGCGGGCGGGTATGGCGGGTGCCGCCTCGTCCGTCGGTGTGGCGTCGCGGTCCCGGGCGGCGTGATCCTTGGGGGCCTCGTCGACGGTGTCGGAGGTCCCGGGCGTGGCCGGTTCCGTGGTGTCGGTTGCCGGCTCCTCGTCGATCGTCTGTGCCGCCGTGGTCGCGGTGTCGGTGTCCGGCCCGGTATCCGGTACGTCGCCGGTCGCCGCCTGTTCCGCCGCGCTGGCGTCCACCGACGCTGTCGTGTCGTCGGTTGCGTCGGCTGCCACCGGTGCGGTCTCGTCGCCGACGTGGCTGTCGTCGGACGTGGCGGTATCGGTGGTTTCGGATGGCACTTCCTCCGCCTCGGCCTCGGCTACCGCTGGGGTTTCCCGGTCGGTTGGAGATTCCGCCTCAGCGGCGCCTGTTTCGACGATTTCTCCGGGCATTTCCGCGGCGGTCTCGGCGCTGGCCGTGTCCGCCGGCTCGGCGGGCGGGTCGGTAACTTCCCGTGACGTGGTGTGGTCTAGGGGCACGTTTCCGTCCGTCGCGACGCCGGGCGTCGGCTCATCGGTGGCATCATCGGTGGCCGTCGGCGTGGTTTCCTCTCCGGTCGGGGACGTCTCGGCCGCCGTGGGTTCCGACTGGCTATCGGCTATCGCGGGCTCTTCCACCTCGCCATCTGCCTGTTCCACCGCCTGTTCCGCGGGGGGCACCGTGTCCGGCAGTTCCGTGGTGACGTTCTCCACCGGCTGGGTTTCCCGGCGTCCGCTCCGTTCCTCCTCGGCGAGGGGATACTCGTAGGCCTGGCTGGGCGGCTCCGGCGCCATCGGCATCATGTCGGCGCGGGAGGGCGAGGGCCTGTCCTCGCCGCGCTCGCTGGTGCGGGAGTCGGGCTCGGTGGCAGGCGCGTCGGTCTGCTGGTTGGCGGCCTCGCTGGCGGAGAGACGCGGCCGACCGCCGCGAATGCGACGCCCGCTCCGGTTGGTGGGCTGCCGGGGGGGGGCGGCATCGTCGTCGTCGCGTTCCTCGGTCCCAGCCTGCCGCTCGGCTCTCACCTCGTCGGTCTGCCGCCCGGATCTGACCTCGTCGGCCTGCTGCGGCTGCGCTTCCTCGGTGGTTTCGCCACGGGGCTTACGGGATTCGCCGGTGCTGGCGGCGGCTTCCTCACCGGTCTCGGCGTTTTCCTGCTTACGCCGACGGCGCCCGCCCCGTCGACCGCGGCGACGATTGGGCGCGCCTTCGCCGTTGTCATCGCTGCTGTCACCGCGGTTCTCGGTCTCGGTCTCGGGCTCCTGGGCAGGTTCCGGCTCTGTGGTGGTCTCCTCGTCCCGGCGCCGATTCGGGCCACGGGATGTGATGTCCTCATCCTGGGCGGTTTCCGTACGGGGCTCGGTGCGGGGGCCGCTCCGGCTCCGGCGACCGCGATTGCTGCGCGAGCCGCCCTCTCGGCGTTCCTCGCTGCCGCGAGTGCCGCTGGTGGCGGGGCGTTCGACCGTCTGCTCCGCGTCGGTGTCGGTGGGTGGCTCGACGAACAGGCTGCGCCACAACCAGCGCAGAAAACCGCCCGCGGATTCGGCCACCGGCGAGTGCAAAGGCGCCGACGCCGGTTCCGGTCCCAGTGACGGGGCCGGCGCCGGGGCGGAGCGCTGGATGGACTTCACCAGCGGTTCTTCCAGGGTTTTCGGCTGGGGCAGATCCGGGCTCTCGTCGGCGTTGTCCTCGTGGCGCTCGGCGAAGTTGTAGCTGGCCAGATCCTGGGTCTCGGCAACCTCCTCGGCGCGCTGCCGGCCGAGCCGGAAATGCGGGGTTTCCAGGGTCTCGTTGGGGATCAGTACCACGTTGATCCGATAGCGCTCCTCGACGGCCGAGAGGGCGGCGCGCTTCTCGTTCAGCAGGAAGGTGGCCACCTTCACCGGCGCCTGGATGATCACCCGGCCGGTACGATCCTTCATGGCTTCCTCCTCGATCAGTCGGAGGATGGCCAGGGCCAGGGATTGCACGCTGCGGATGGTGCCGTGGCCGTTGCAGCGTGGGCAGATCACGTGGCTGGCCTCGTCCAGCGAGGAACGCAGCCGCTGGCGGGACATCTCCAGCAACCCGAAGCGGGAGATCCGCCCCAGTTGCACCCGCGCCCGGTCCATCTTCAGGGCCTCGCGCAGGCGGTTCTCCACCTCCCGCTGGTTACGCGCCACCGCCATGTCGATGAAGTCGATGACGATCAGCCCGCCGAGGTCGCGAAGTCGCAACTGGCGGGAAATCTCGTCGGCGGCCTCCAGGTTGGTGTTGAGGGCGGTCTCCTCGATATCGCTACCCTTGGTGGCTCGCGCCGAGTTGATGTCGATGGACACCAGCGCCTCGGTGTAGTCGATCACCAGGGCGCCGCCGGAGGGCAGGGCCACCTCCCGCTGGAAGGCGGTCTCGATCTGGGATTCGATCTGGAAGCGGGTGAACAGCGGCAGATGGTCCTGGTAGAGCTTGACCTTCTGCTGGTATTGGGGCATCACCTGCTGGACGAACTCCTGAGCCTTGCGATACACCTCGGGGTTGTCCACCAGGATCTCGCCGATATCGGTGCGGAAATAATCCCGCAGGGCACGGATGATGATGTTGCTTTCCTGGTAGACCAGAAACGGTGCCTTGCCGGTCTCGGCGGCCTTCTGGACGGATTCCCAGACTTGCAGGAGATAATCCAGATCCCACTGGATCTCCTCCATGGAGCGGCCCACCCCGGCGGTACGCACGATCATGCCCATGCCACTGGGGATATTGAGCTGGTTGAGGATCTCGCGGATCTCCTGGCGGTCCTCGCCCTCGATGCGCCGCGACACGCCACCGGCCCGGGGGTTGTTGGGCATCAGCACCAGGTAACGACCGGCCAGACTGATGTAGGTGGTGAGGGCGGCGCCCTTGTTGCCGCGCTCCTCCTTGTCCACCTGGACCATGATCTCCTGACCTTCCCGCAGGCCCTCCCGGACCTTGCCGTTGCCGTTGCCGTTGGGCTTGGCGTTAAAATACTGCTTGGTGATTTCCTTGAAGGGCAGAAAGCCGTGGCGCTCGGCGCCGTAATCCACGAAGGCCGCCTCCAGACTCGGCTCGACCCGGGTGATCTTGCCCTTGTAGATATTGGCTTTCTTCTGTTCGCGGGAGGGCGTCTCGATATCCAGGTCGTAGAGTTTCTGCCCGTCCACCAGCGCGACACGCAACTCTTCCTGTTGAGTTGCGTTTATCAACATTCTCTTCATTATCAAGCTTCTCCAGCGCTCGACCGGCACCCAGATGTTGTCGCCAGGTTGGCTGGAACGGGGGGTGGGAGAGCAGAGACGGAAGCCTTGGGCTAGGCCGTCGCCTTGCAAAAAAACCCAACGCACGATTCCTTGCCGAGGGATCGTGGGCTCGGGAGCGCAGTCTGGTCGTGTCTATTAGCGCGTGCGTGCTGGGTCCAGCATGGAGCAAACCCTCAAGGAACACCACGCAATAACAATAAAGCAGGCTCATCAGCATGCCAGAAAAACCGAACCGTATCGCCGAACGCCACCCACCGGGCGGCGGAGTCCATCATGCTCTGGCGACAACTTGGCCAATATAACAGCCCTGTAAACTGTCATCAATTGCCCCGTTGTGCCAGCGCATCATCCAGGGTAACAGCCGGCGCCGCGGGCGCGTTGCCGGACCAGTCCCAGCACCATGTCGATGGTGGGGGTGGGAACCTCCACCAGCCGGCCCATCTCCGCCACCGCCGTCACCAGCGCGTCGATCTCCATGGGCCGGCCCCGTTCCAGATCCTGGAGCATGGAGGTTTTGTGGGCGCCCACCGCGCGGGCGCCCTCGATGCGTTTGTCCACGTCGATGGCAAAGCGCACGCCGAGCTTTTCGGCGATGGCTTGTGCCTCCAGCATCATCCGTCGGGCCAGCGCCCGGGTGTCGGGGTCGCTGGCGATCACGTCCAACGTGGCGTGGGTCAGCGCGCTTATGGGGTTGAAACAGAGGTTGCCCCAGAGCTTCATCCAGATCTCGTCGCGGATCTTGCGGATCGGGGCCTTGAGGCCGGCGTCGATCAAGCAGCGCGACAGCCGACCGACCCGCTCGCTGCGCTCCCCGGAGGGTTCGCCCAGCACGAAGCGATCGCCGCTCAGGTGCTGGATCACGCCGGGTTCGGGTACCTCGGCGGCCGGATACACCACGCAGCCGATGGCTCGCCCGGGACCAATTCCCGACCACTGCGCGCCGCCCGGGTCCACGCTCTCCAGGCGCCGATTCCGCCAGGGGCCGTCGAGACCGTGAAAATACCACCACGGCACGCCGTTGACGGCGGTCACCACCGCGGTGTCCGGCCCCAGCAGGGGCTGCATGGCCTCCACCACGCCGGGCACCGAGTGGGCCTTGAGGGTGACGATCACGTAATCCTGGGGACCGGCGCTGGCGGGATTGTCGGTGCAGGCGGGGTGGGCCACCCGTTCCTCGCCGTCGATGCGAAGCCTGAGGCCGTGCTGTTGCATCGCCGCAAGATGCGGACCCCGGGCGATCAGGGTGACGTCCTGCCCGGCCAGCGCCAGTTGCGCGCCCAGATAACCGCCGATGGCGCCGGCGCCGTAGATGGCGATCCTCATCCCGACACCCCCAGCTTCTCCGCAAGGCCAATCCGTTGCAGCTTGCCGGTGGCGCCCTTGGGGATCTCCTCCAGAAAGAGGATCTTGCGAGGCACCTTGAAATCCGCCAGTCGCTCGCCGACAAAGGCCCGCAGGGTACGCTCGTCCACCGTCTCGCCCTCGCGTAGCACGATGGCGGCGGCCACCTCCTCGCCGAGTTTGGGATGGGGCATGGCGAAGGTCAGCGCCTGGGCCACCGCCGGGTGATCCAGCAGTACCTCGTCCACTTCCCGGGGGGAGATCTTCTCGCCGCCCCGGTTGATGATTTCTTTCAATCGACCGGTAATGTAAAAATAGCCGTCGCTGTCCGTTTTCCCCTGGTCGCCGGTGCGAAACCAACCGTTGCTGAAAGCCTCGGCGTTGGCCTGCGGGTTGTTCTGGTAGCCCGCCGTGACATTGGGGCCGCGGATGGCGATCTCGCCCACCTCGTCGGCGCCGAGTCGGTTGCCAGCGGGGTCGAGGATCGCCATCTCGGGACCGGCGGACAGGCCTACGCTGCCCGGTTTGCGAGCCCCCGGCGGCAGCGGATTGCTGGCCATCTGGTGGGCCGCCTCGGTCATGCCGTAGGATTCGATCACCGGCGCCTGGAAGGTCGCCTCCAGATCCCGCATCACCTGGGGCGGTAGCGAGGACGAGGAGGAGCGGATGAAGCGGAGTGGCGGCATCTGATCCCGGTGGCGGGCGGCGCGGGCGAGGATCGCCTGGTGCATGGTGGGTACCGCGGTGTACCAGGTGGGGCCGGCCTCGGTCATCCAGGCGAATACCCTGAGGGCATTGAAGCCCGGGGTGCAGAACACGCTGGCGCCAGCGGAGAGCGAGGCCAGCACCGCCGCCATCAGCCCGTGGATATGGAACAGCGGCATGATGTTCAGGCAACGATCCGCCGGGATCAGTGCCAGGGTGTCGCGGATATGCCCCGCCGAGGCGCAGAGGTTGCGCTGGGACAGGGGCACGATCTTGGGCCGCGAGGTGGTGCCGGAGGTATGCAGCACCAACGCGACATCGTCGGCTTCGGCCGGACCGTCGCGAAAATCCTCGCCAAGGGGCTGGCGGGCCGGGTTGGCCGCAGCCTGGAGGGTGAAGGTGCCCGCCGGGGCATCCGCCGGCACCGCCAGCGGGATCACCGGGATGCCGAGCCTCCCGGCCACCGCCAGCGCCGGGGAGTCGCTGTCCTCCATCACCACCAGCGCCCGGGCGCCGAGATCGTTGAGGTAGAACTCGAACTCCTCGGCCCGGTAGCCGGGGTTCAGTGGCGCGGTGGTGGCCGAGGCGCCGATGGCGACAAACGCCGCGGCCATCTCCGGGCCGTTGGGCAGCACAATCGCGATGCGATCCTCGCGGCCGATACCGGCCCGGTTGAGGGCACTGCGGGTGCCCGCCACGAGGGCTCGCAGGCCGCCATAGGACAGGGCTGGACGATCCGGCGCGGCCAGCGCCACGGCCTGATCGTCGCCGGCATCGAGTAATTCGCCGAGGGTGGAATGAACCATGGAAACTCCAGGAAGACTGACACGAAAACGGATGGGTAAACTGACTAACAGGATAGGCCATGCAGCAGGATAGGCCATGAGCGGCACTGACGTCAGCACGGGGGTCCGGCAACTGGAAGTGGCCGCCGAGTACCACGGCCAGCGTATCGATAATTTCCTGTTCCGCACCCTCAAGGGCGTGCCCAGGAGTCGCATCTACCGGCTGCTCCGCAAGGGCGAGGTGCGGGTCAACCGGGGCCGGGTAAAGGCCGACCATCGTCTGCAAACGGGCGACGTGGTGCGCATTCCGCCCATTCGTACCAGCGCGCCCGGCAGCGCCGTGGTGCCGCCCGGGGCGAAGGCGCAACTGGCATCGGCCATTCTCCATGAGGACCGGGAACTGCTGGTGTTGAACAAGCCCGCCGGGCTCGCCGTGCATGGCGGCAG
>JGI12109J20283_10041804_pt1 | contig 16640 bp, 14 predicted proteins | sample ElkSlonscriptome_12_FD_20283 | JGI IMG/M metagenome (IMG submission 20283)
CTTGATCCGCGCACAATGTCGGCTGAATGGGCGGGCGCAATCGGCACTGCCGGGATCACGCGCGCCAGCATGGGCGTGCAGACCTTTTCGCCTGAGTGCCAGAAGGCCATCGGGCGTGTTCAGGATGATGCGATGATCGCGCGTAGTGTCGATTGGCTGCGTGATGCGGGCGTAACCTCGCTGAACTTTGATCTGATGTACGGCCTGCCCCACCAATCGCTCGGCGATCTTGCCGATTCCATCGAAATGACGCGGCGCATGGGGGCAGACCGGATCGCGCTGTTCGGCTATGCCCATGTGCCCCATTTCGTGCCGCGCCAGCGCGTGATCGATGCAAGCGCACTGCCCGGCGCCGCCACCCGCTTTACGATGGCACGCGAAGGTTTCGCCGCGTTGACCGGGGCGGGATATCAGGCGATTGGATTTGATCACTTTGCCCTGCCCGGCGATGCTCTTGCTATTGCCGCGCGCGAGGGCACGCTGAGGCGCAATTTCCAGGGCTTTACCGAAGACCCTTCCGATATTCTCATCGGCATGGGCGCCTCTGCCATCAGCGGGTTTCCCGGGCTGATCGCGCAGAACGAGAAGAATGCTGGCCGCTACCGGATGCTTACCTCGCAAGGAAGGCTGACAGCGGGCCACGGTATTGTGCGCAGCGCAGATGACAGGATGCGGGCGGCTCTGATTGAAGAATTGCTGTGCACGGGTTCTACCACCCTTTCACCCTGCCTGCTGGCGCGGATCGAAAGGCGGCTTGCACCCTTTATCGCGCACGACCTTGCAACCCGCGATGGTATGAAGCTGGCGATTTCGGGCGATGGGCTGCCTTATGCCCGGATCATCGCCTCGTTCCTTGATCGATATCGCGAAGAGACCACCAAGGTGTTCAGCGCCGCGATCTAGCTTCGTTTTCTCTCTCGCCGGGCTTGCCAGCACGCCTGTTTGTGCGCATTCTATCACTTGGCTTGGCGAGCGGTGGGAGGCGTTCATGAGCACTTTAGAGCAATCCACGCGCACAGCGCCTGCGCCAGTTCCCGTGGTTGCGGATGATCTGACGCTGTCCGATCTCACCGCCGCCTTGCGTGCAGGCTGGCGCGATTTTGCTGCCATGCCGCAATTCGGCCTGTTCTTTGGCGGGTTCTATGTGATCGCGGGGCTGATCGCAGGCTATTTCGCTTTCGTTCTCGAAGAGCTTTCATGGCTGATCCCGGCCACAGCCGGCTTTCCGCTGATCGCTCCTTTCGTGGCCGTTGGCCTTTATGAAGCAAGCCGGCGCCGCTGTGCGGGTGAACGCGCTGGCTGGCGCGGCGTGCTGGGCGCGCTGAACGGCAATGGCGATGATCAGATCCTTTCCATGGGCGTGATCGTGTTTGTCGCTTTCGGCTTCTGGATGATTGTCGCCCACGCCGTGTTCGCTATCTTCATGGCGCAAAGCGGGGTTTCCGCGCATGGCGGATGGGCATTGATCGAGGCTTTGATGAGCCCTGCCGGCATCGCGATGCTGGCCGTTGGCAGCGTGATCGGCGCGATCATGGCGTTTGCCTTTTACGCGATCACAGTCATCAGCCTGCCGCTGCTGGTGGACCGCAAGAATGATTTCCTCACCGCGATCATCGCCAGCCTCACCTGTGTGAAGCGCAACTTGTTCGTGATGAGTGTCTGGGCCGCGATCATAGCGGTGCTGCTGGGGCTTGCCATGCTGCCGTTATTCCTTGGCCTTTTTATCGCACTGCCGGTGCTGGGCCATGCCACCTGGCATCTTTATACCCGCGCCGTGCGCTAGGAGACACTGATCTGACATGAGCGAAGTCATACTCGAACCCGACCTGCCGATAATTGATCCGCACCACCACTTGTGGGACTTGCGCGCGCTATTGCCTCTGTTCCCGCAGCCCCGCCACCGGTTTATCGAAACGCTTTTGCCAGCGGCGCATTACACGTTTGACCACTTCAACGAGGAAGTGAACGCCAGTGGACATAATATCCGCGCAAGTGTGTTCATGGAATGTGGCGCGTTCTACAACCCGGCCTATGGCGATGCGCTCAATGTGGTGGGCGAAGTTGAATATGCGAACGGCGTTGCCGCGCAAAGCGCTAGCGGCATTTATGGCGATGCACGGCTGTGCGCGGGGATTGTGGGCCATGCCAATCTCACTGCGGGCGCTGTTGTGGGTGATGTTCTGGATGCACTCCACGCCGCAGCACCGCATCGCTTCAAAGGTATCCGCCATCAGGGCGCGTGGGATGCAGACCCCGACGTGCTTGGCCCTCCGTTTCACGCGCCAGAAGGACTATACCGTGATGCCAAGTTTCGCGAAGGCTTCGCCGAATTAGGCAAACGCGGCTTGCGCTTTGATGCCTGGGTGCTTGAACCGCAAATCCCTGATGTAATCGATCTGGCGCGGGCTTTTCCCGATACACCCATCTGCCTTGATCATTGCGGTACCCCGCTTGGCAATGCGAGCTATTCGGGTCGTCTCGAGGAACGCTTTGATATTTGGCGCACAAATATCATCGAACTTGGGCAATGCTCGAATGTGATGGTGAAGCTGGGTGGGCTGGCCATGCACAATTGCGATCTTCCTCCCGAAGGCCCAGCGGCGGGCTGGTCGTCCGAGCGGCTCGCGCCCTTGTGGAAGCCCTATATCGAAACCTGCATCGAAGCGTTTGGAACCGGGCGCGCCATGTTTGAAAGCAATTACCCGGTGGATCGATGGGGGGCGAGCTATCCGGTGCTATGGAACACCTTCAAGCGCATCACATCAGGTGCCGGCGCGGATGAGAAAGCAGCTCTTTACGCTGGCAATGCGGCGCGCTTTTACGGGATCGAACAGGTGCTTGCGTAGTTTCATTTTGCAACCTACCGATCAATAATCATTCAGTGAGAGAGATACACACCCATGGCCCTGCCCGCACCTTTTGATCGCATGCGTCTTCCGTTGATCGGCTCACCCTTGTTCATCGTTTCCGGTCCTGAACTGGTGATTGCTCAGTGCAAGGCGGGGATCGTGGGCAGCTTTCCGGCTCTGAATGCCCGGCCCCAATCGCTGCTCGATGAATGGCTGCACCAGATTACGGAAGAACTGGCCAAGCACAATCGCGAACACCCTGATCGCCCGGCCGCGCCCTATGCGGTGAACCAGATCGTTCACAAGTCGAATGACCGGGTAATGCAGGATATGGCAACCTGCGAGAAATGGCAGGTGCCGCTTGTCATCACCTCGCTTGGCGCGCGCACCGAGATTTTTGATGCTGTGCGCAATTGGGGCGGGATCACGATGCACGATGTGATCAACAACCGCTTTGCCAACAAGGCGATCGAAAAGGGCGCAGACGGCCTTATCCCGGTGGCGGCAGGCGCAGGTGGCCATGCAGGCACGCAATCACCTTTCGCTCTGATGCGCGAAATTCGTGAATGGTTTGATGGCCTTGTCGCGCTTTCAGGTTCGATTGCGCATGGTTCGTCCATCCTTGCAGCGCAGGCAATGGGCGCCGATTTCGGCTATACTGGCAGCGCCTTTATCGCCACCGAAGAGGCCAATGCCGATCAGGGCTACAAGCAGGGCATCGTGGATGGCAGCGCGGAAGGCATTGTCTATTCCAATCTGTTCACCGGTGTGCATGGCAATTACCTGCGCTCGTCCATCGAAAATGCAGGGCTTGACCCTGAAAATTTGCCGGAAAGTGATCCCTCCAAGATGAATTTCGGCTCTGGCGGAAACACCAAAGCGAAAGCGTGGAAGGATATCTGGGGTTCTGGCCAGGGGATTGGCGCGGTGAAATCGGTTGGCAGCGTGGAAGACATGGTTGCCCGGTTCGAGCGAGAGTATCACGAAGCGAAAGCGGCGCTGGCGGCCAAGTCGGATTATTTAAGCTGGCAGGCGCTGGCTGAAGCGGCTGAATGAGGCGCTAATCGCGCGTTGATGCCCATAGCGCCTCGGCCATGGCATCCAGTTCGCCAAAATCAAACCCGGTGCCCAGCGGGTCTTTACGATTGAGGACGATCCGCTTGCGCTCAGCCAAAAGGCGGCGGCGCAGCGCAGATTGCAGCAGGCGGATGCGCATCAAAGCCTCTTGGCGAGCGGCTTCGGGATCGGTCTTGCTCGCGATCACCCAGCGTGCCTCGATCCGGCCAACCCGCTCGATCACCACCTCGTTATAGGCCCGGTGTGGGCCGCGATGCATCGGCATTCCCATGCGCTGCGTCGCTTCTTCGGTGGCCGGCAGCAGCAGGCCGTTGGTGCGGAAATCATCAAAGCCCACAGGCGCGCGGCCAATATGAGCAAACAATTCGTTGAAACAGCGCGTCGAAAGCAATTGTCTGGGAAGGAGGTGATGGCGCTGCAAGGCGGGATCATATTCGGGCGTGCCTCGCTTGTTCACCTGATTGAACGCCAGCATTGCTCGCTGTGGCGCTGGCGGCACAAACCTGTGGTTTTGGGCTATACCGCGTTTGCTGAAGGCTGCGCAGGCGCGAATGTCTGATTGCAGCTCTGGATCAGACGGTTCTTGCTCTGGCTTATGTTCACCCCAACGCAATTTGCTGCGCATCGTCTTCGCCCCATCGCCCGTTGATTATTCCTGCCAAACGCGGATGAATTTGCCATTGCGCGAGGGCCGCATGACAAGCCGCGATCCATCAGGGGCTGTGACCCGCTCGCTTTCGGTAAGGCCGCCCACGATGATCAACTGGTTGATCAGCCGCACACCAAGCCGGGTGGCTGCAACCTTATCAGCGCTAAGCGGGGCTTCGATGCGAAGTTCCTGTCCGATCCAGAAATCGAGGCCAACGCTCTGGATCGCGCCGTCCATGGTTTGCGTGAATGCCGTAAGGCCAAGCGCCGGGAACGCTCCGCCTTCAAGCCAGGCGGTGGTAACGGATTCAAAGAAACGCCGCCCGATTGCACTCCTCGCCGCGGGCCACACGATCGCTTCGAGATGCTCCAGATGGTGCGTCAGATCACGCGCCAGCGCGAGCATGCTCTTGACCACAGGTATTGCATTATGGCCACCGGACAGATGCTGGCCGGGCATGATCTGCAACGCTTCATATCCAGAAGCGCTGGGAACACTTTCAAGATCGAAATGATGCTCGATTGAGGGAAAGGCTGCCGGGTCTCCCGGAGCGATGCCGAGAATGTCGAAGGTTAGCCCTTCGCGCATCATCTCCACCCAGACCAGATCATCTACGCTTGCGCACGTATCGCCCGCCTCCGCCGGGCTATCGTTCGGGTTCGGGTGATAATCGGCGTCAATCGCATCGGCTTGAAGAGCTTCGGGATCAACCGGGCGCGGAAACGAATCGAATTCGGGATCATGGGTGATCGAGGTGGTGCGCTGGGTCTGCGCAAAATCTCTGAGTGCACGGCGCGTCGGTCGTTTCCCCTTGGGAAACAGCATGAAAAACCCTGAAGGCCTGGAAGGCGCTGCTGCCTCGATCGATGTTTCCTCTTGTCCGGTTCCCCCCACGGAAACTCCGGGATGTTTTGCCGATTTTTACCAGTTCGTCGAGTCACGATTGAAGCGGGCGCGGCAAAAAAGCCACAAACTTGTGAACTTCCACTAGAATATTCCCAATTGGAGGCCGCTGGCCAGCGCGGCTCCCATTTCGCGACATTGGGCATGGGTGGCCTTGGATACTTCCTTTTGCGCCAGAATGGCCTCGGGCGTCTGGGCCTCGAAGTTGACGATCAGCGGCTCAGCCACCCTGCGTAAACGCCACCCAGTGACAATCCGGTCCAATTGCCTCTGCGCGCCTGAACCATCCGAACCCGCCGCAATGATCGTGGCATAAGCCCGTCCCGTGATCTGATCGAGCGCGGGATAATATGTGCGGTCAAAAAATTCCTTCATCGCCCCGCTCATTGTGCCAAGATTTTCAGGGCACACGAACAGATACGCGTTTGCGCCAAGCACGTCGTGCGCTCCGGCCTCGTTGGCTGACAGGCATTTGACCCCGATATCGCCGCCTGCAGCGTCGCGTGCGCCGTGTGCGGCCATTTCTGCCATCGTCTCGCTCGCCCCTGTTCGGCTGTGCCAGACGATCAACAGGCAAGGGGGATCACCGGGGTTGGACATGCCGGGAAAAGCCATGCCAATGGACTGTCGATTGTCAACGCCCGCACTCTGTTGCCAGCGGGCAAATTGCCCTATCTCTGTGTCCATGGCGACCTTATCCGACCCCCCTGCCCCGCTTTCGCATGTTCTTGGCGTTACCCGGTCGCTTTCTCAAAAAGCGTGGCTGTGGCGGGGCGGGAACATGGAGCTGGATGCCGGAACAGGCAACGCGCCTGATCCCGGGGCGGATGCGCGCAGCCTTGATCACGATATCCTGTCGCAATTGCTGATGACGCGCGGTGTCGGCGTGGATGACATTGCCCGCCATGCCAAGCCCACCTTGCGTGAATTCCTGCCCGACCCTTCCGCCTTTCGCGATATGGACAAAGCCGCTCAGCGCCTCGCCAATGCTGTTGAAGCAGGCGAGAGGGTTACGATCTACGGCGATTACGATGTCGATGGCGCGACCAGCGCTGCGCTTCTGGTTGAGGCGTTGCGCGCGCTGGGGCTGGATGCGGGCTATTACATTCCCGATCGCCTGCTCGAAGGCTACGGACCTTCGGGTGAAGCGCTCGTCAAATTGGCAAAGGAAGGTTCAGACCTGATCGTAACCGTGGATTGCGGCGCGATGGCGCATGAAGCGTTGGGCATGGCGCGTGACGCGGGCGTGGATGTAATCGTGGTTGATCACCACAAATGCAGCCCCGACCTTCCCCCGACAGCGGCTCTGGTCAATCCAAACCGGCTCGATGAAAGCGATCTTGCGGCCGCACACGGTCATCTGGCGGCAGTGGGTGTTGCGTTTCTTCTGGCCATTGCCCTGGTGCGAACCTTGCGTGCGCGCGGCTTTTTCGATGGGCGCAAAGAACCCGATCTTATCAGCCTGCTCGATCTTGTGGCGCTTGGAACGGTGGCTGATGTGGCCGCTTTGCACGGGCTGAACAGGGCTTTTGTTGCGCAGGGGCTCAAGGTTCTGGCGCGGCGGGAGCGGATCGGCATGGCCGCGCTGATGGATGCCAGCCGCCTCAACCGGGTGCCTGTTGCCAGCGATCTGGGTTTTGCGCTTGGCCCGCGCATCAATGCGGGCGGGCGCATCGGCGAATCGACGCTGGGCGTGCGGCTGTTGACCACGCGCGATCCGGAAGAAGCGCAAGCCATTGCCGCCCAACTCTCGCAACTCAACGAAGACCGCCGCGCAATAGAGGCCATCGTGCAGGAACAGGCCGAAGAGCAGCTTTCCGGCCAGCATAATATGTCAGTCAATGTGCTTGCCGGTGCAGGCTGGCATCCCGGCGTGATCGGGATCGTGGCCGGGCGCATCAAGGAGAAGACCGGACGCCCCGCGATAGTCATCGCGCTCGATACGACGGACGGCACTGGCAAAGGCAGCGGGCGCTCTGTCAGCGGAGTGGATCTGGGCGCGGCAATCATCGCTGCGCGCGAAGCCGGATTGCTTGTGGCGGGCGGCGGGCACGCAATGGCGGCAGGGCTTACGATTGCAGAGGATAAACTTGCAGCCTTTACCGAATTTCTCGATCAACGGCTTTCGCGCGATGTCGAACGGGCTGTGCTGGGGCAATCGATGAAGCTCGATCTGGCTGTGGCGCCCGGCGGCCTGACGCCTGAACTGGTCACCACTCTTGAAGCGGCAGGGCCTTACGGGGTGGGCTGGCCTGCACCCCGGGTCGCCGTGGGGCCGGTGCGGATAATCAAGGCTGATATTGTGGGCAAGGATCACTTGCGCATCATTGCCAGCGGACGCGATCAGCGCTCTTTCAAAGCGATAGCCTTTCGCGCCGGTGAAACCGAGATGGCGCAAACCCTGCTGCATCGCAGCCACGGGCGCCTCTTTCACCTTGCAGGCCGCATCAAAATCGATGACTGGGGCCCGCGCCCTGCGGCAGAGCTTCACCTTGAAGATGCAGCCTTCGCCGATTGATATGACGACGGGACGAAAGCGGTCTCAACCCGCAGTCCGGAAAATTTCACTTATGTTGCAAAAAGGAGGGGTTGACCGCAAGCCGAGCCACCCCTAGATGCGCGCTCTCGCAACGAGCGTGGCCCGTTCGTCTAGCGGTTAGGACGCGGCCCTTTCACGGCTGAAACACGGGTTCGATTCCCGTACGGGTCACCACCTCTTTGTTGACGATCCCGGTGCTTACCGGGTCTTCAGAGCACCAGAAACCTCCAGCAGCCACGACAATCGGCGACAGGCTCTCTGCCTGCGCTTGTTATTCGGTGGCCGGCCTCGCGAGACGCTCGGGGGTTCTTTGCCTCTATAATCGTATTCTGCGCTTCCAAGCGACACGGCTCTTGGCTAGGGCAGTGTTTGTCATGGGTGCGCGTTACACAGTCCCTTTTGCCGGAATTATGCTGGCCTGCCTCACCTTTGCGGCGATCTTGCTGCTGGGTATCGATCCGGTCATAGCGCTAGCCATTTTGTTCGTATGGATCGGCTCGCTGCTCGTTGCGGCCTTACGCCCGCCCGAACAGCCGCCTGTTGAGCCAACCCAGCGTGTCTCCAGCCAGGCGCGGCGCGATGAACAGCTTCGCGATGAGACAATGCGCCGCGTGATCGAGGGTTCTTCGACGCCCCTTCTGGTGACGTCTGGCGGCACCATTTCGATTGCCAATCGTGCCGCACGGCTGATGCTGGGCCAGCACATCATCGGGCAGGATGCCCGTGTTGCTTTCCGCCAGCCTGAAGCGATCCACTTGCTGGCAGAAAACCGCCCGGGCCAGACGCTGGTGCGCGGTCTGGTGCGCCGCCAGGACATCTGGCAGTTCAACCGGCATGTGATCGATAAAAGGATCGCAGTGCTTGAGCTCATAAACCAGACTGCCGAAGCCGATCTCAGCCGCGCGCACACCGATTTCGTCGCGAACGCCAGCCACGAATTGCGTACCCCGCTTGCTGCGATCCTGGGCTATGTGGAAACGCTTTCGGACAGTTCGGAGGCGCTGGATTCGCCGACCTCGCAAAAATTCCTGAATACAATCGAACGCGAAGCACAGCGTTTGCAGAGCCTGATCAGCGATCTTATGAGCCTGAGCCGGATAGAAGCAGAAAAGCACGATCTGCCCACTACCAACATTGACCTTGCACAGCTTGTGGAACGCTCTGCGCGCGATGTGGCGGGTGCCTCGCGCATGGAGCGGGTCGAGATTGCGATCCGCGATGCTATTACGGTAGCCGGCGACCCACAGCAGCTGGAACAGCTGGTGCGCAATCTGGTGGACAACGCGCTTAAATACGGTTCTCCAGAAACGCCGGTGAGCGTGGAATTGGCTTTGGCGCAGGATGGGCGCGCGCGAATCACAGTGCGCGATCAGGGCGAAGGCATCGCGCCGGAACAAATCCCCCATCTCACGCGGCGCTTCTATCGCACCGATCCCGGCCGCAGCAGAGCATCGGGCGGCACCGGCCTTGGCCTTGCGATTGTAAAGCACATTGTTGAGCGCCATCGTGGCCGACTTGATTTCGAAAGCGCGCTGGGCGTTGGCACAACCGTGACAGTGCGGCTTCCGGCTGCGAACGATGCGGGCACACAATCGGCAGATGGCTTGAGAAACGTGTCACAAGAGAGCAAAGGCATCGCCGATCAACACGCATCCGAAGCGCCCGAAGGGCATACGGCGCAAGAGATCTCTTAACGCTGTCTTATTTTCTCAACATCACCACGCCAAAGCAGCAATGGTAATGCCAAGGGATCAGGGTTTGGGGCGGTCAGAAACCAGCCGATGGTCACGGGTTGGCGCCGTTTCGCCTTAGGGGTAATTCGAATTCATGTCTCCAATCGCGCTTATCCTGATTGCCATCGGGCTTGGCCTTGCCGGGTGGCTGGCCGGAAGAGCCAAGGCATGGAGCTTCAAAAAAGCCGATCCTTCAACGCGCCCGTCTTCACGGCCGATCTACCATGCATGGTATGTGGCCATCTGGATCCTTGTACCGGTGCTTATCTTCATCACCTTCTGGTCGATCACCGCGCCGCAATTGGTGACGCAAAGCGTACTCGCCTCGCCCGCTGCAGCCAATCTGCCTGAATTCGGCTTTGAACGCGAAGCCTGGCTTTCCGAAGCGCGCATGGTTGCCAGCGGGAGCGCACCCGGCGTGTTCAACGAAGGCGCAGAACCGCTGATTGAACCCTACCGTTCTGCAATGGGTTTTTACAACTGGATCGGCATCGCGTTGACGTTCATCATCGCGCTTGGCGGGGGCAGCTTTGCTTTCCTGCGCGTGCGCCCCGATTTTCGCGCCCGCACCAAAGTTGAGCGCACTGTGATGGTGGTGCTGCTGCTGGCTTCGCTCGTCGCAATTCTCACCACGTTCGGTATCTTCGCAAGCCTCGTGTTCGAAACGGTTCGCTTCTTCGGCATGGTCTCGCCGGTTGATTTCCTGTTCGGCACCTTCTGGGGCCCCGATCCGATGAGCAATCCCGACAATCCCGATGGCTCGCGCTATGGCGCCATCCCGCTGTTCTGGGGTACTATTTTCATCGGCGCGATCATTGCGATGATTGTGGCGATCCCGCTTGGCCTGATGAGCGCGATCTATCTCACCCAATATGCCGATCCGGCGTTGCGCACCTGGGTGAAACCGGCGCTGGAAATCCTCGCCGGTGTGCCGACGGTGGTCTATGGCTATTTCGCCGCTCTCACCATCGCGCCGTTTATCCGTGATGTGGCGGTTTCTGTGGGGATCACCAATGCATCAACGGAAAGCGCGCTTGCCGCCGGTGTTGTGATGGGGGTGATGATTATCCCGTTTGTCTCATCCATGGCGGATGATTCGATTGCGGCTGTGCCGGGCGCCATGCGCGACGGGTCATACGCCATGGGTGCGACGAAATCGGAAACGATCACCAGAGTGCTGTTTCCCGCAGCCCTGCCGGGTATTGTGGCGGGCGTCATGCTCGCAGTCAGCCGCGCGATCGGGGAGACGATGATTGTTGTCATGGCCGCATCCACCGCCGCCAATCTCAGCGCCAACCCGCTTGAACGCATGACAACCGTGACAGTGCAGATCGTCAAAATGCTGACCGGCGAAGGCAGCTTCGATCACCCGGCAACGCTTAGCGCCTTTGCGCTGGGTTTCGTGCTGTTCCTCGTCACGCTTGCGCTCAATTTCATCGCCTTGCGCGTCGTCAAACGGTTCAGGGAAGCGTATGAATAAATCCCAACCCAACCTCGCACCCGATCTCACCCGGCCCACGCGCACACCCGCTTTTGAGAAACGGCTTGCCAGGCGCTACCGCAAGGAGCGCAATTTCAAGCTGATGGGCCAGGGCGCGATCGTGTTCTCGGTTGCCGTGCTGATCTTTCTGCTCGGCAACATGTTGGTGAACGGCATTGGCGGTTTCCAGCGTGCAGAACTTGCGGTGCCCGTCACCTTCGCTGAAAGCGGCATCACCGGCGATGATGTCTCACTTCGTGCGCCAAGTGCGGTGCAGACCTTGGAATTGCAGGGAATGCCCGAAGTGGTAAACATGTTTGCCGAACAGGCATTGGGCGAAGAAGGCGCCGCGCAATTGAGCGATCAGGCCTGGCGCGATGTTGCTGCAGCGCTTACCGAAGAGCCGAGCCTGCTGGCAAGCAACGAGCCCAAGACGTTTCACTTGCCCGCTACATCCGATCTTGCCTCAGGCCTTGCTGGCGAAGGCTCACCGGAAATGCAGGCCTTGGCACAGCAACTGGCCAGCGAGGGTAAGCTGGCAGAAAACTGGGACTTGAATTTCCTCGCGCGCTCCGATGCAACCAGCCCGCAGGCTGTAGGCATCTGGGGCGCTCTCAAGGGATCGATCCTCACCATGCTGGTAACTCTGGTGCTGGCCTTTCCGATCGGCATGCTCGCCGCATTGTATCTGGAAGAATACGCGCCGCGAAACCGCTGGACCGATCTGATCGAGGTTTCGATCAACAATCTCGCGGCTGTGCCTTCGATCATTTTCGGCCTGCTGGGCCTCGCAGTGTTTCTGGCGATTTTTCCCAATCTGCGCTCTGCCCCGCTGATCGGCGGGATGACCCTCGCGCTCATGACCATGCCGGTGATCGTCATTTCGGGACGCAATGCGATCAAAGCGGTGCCGCCTTCCATTCGCGATGGTGCATTGGCAGTAGGGGCATCGCCGGTGCAGGTTGTGTTTCACCATGTTCTGCCGCTGGCCCTGCCCGGGATGCTCACCGGCACAATCATCGGCATGGCACGCGCGCTGGGCGAAACGGCGCCGCTCCTGCTCATCGGCATGCGCGCATTCGTGGCCACTCCGCCGACCGACTTCACCTCGCCTGCCACCGTTTTGCCGGTACAAATATTCCTGTGGTCTGACGAGATCGACCGCGGCTTTGTTGAACGCACAAGCGCTGCCATTGTCGTACTTTTGCTATTCCTGCTATTGATGAACAGCCTCGCCATTTACCTGCGCAACAAATTCGAGAAAAGCTGGTGACCCGCATCCACGATACCATTCAGGACGACAAGACCGCGAAGATGAAGGCGCGCGATGTGTCTGTCTATTACGGCTCCAAGAAAGCCATCGACGAGGTCTCGATCGACATCTCACCCGATTACGTGACCGCGTTTATCGGCCCGTCAGGCTGCGGCAAATCGACCTTTCTGAGGTGTTTCAACCGTATGAATGATACGATCAGCGTCGCGCGCGTTACCGGATCTATCGAGCTTGAGGGCGAAAACATCCTGGATGATACAATGGATGTGGTGCAGCTTCGGGCGCGCGTTGGTATGGTTTTCCAAAAGCCCAATCCTTTCCCCAAATCGATTTACGAAAACATCGCATACGGCCCCAAGATCCACGGCCTTGCGGAAAAGAAGACCGAGCTTGATGCGGTTGTTGAAAAATCGCTCACCCGTGCGGGCCTGTGGGAAGAGGTGAAGGACAGGCTTGAGGATTCGGGCACTGCGCTTTCCGGCGGGCAACAGCAGCGGCTTTGCATTGCGCGCGCGATTGCGGTGGATCCCGAAGTTATCCTGATGGATGAACCGGCCTCTGCGCTCGATCCCATCGCCACCGCCAAGATCGAAGAATTGATAGACGAACTTTCGGGCCGTTATGCTATCGTCATCGTCACTCACTCGATGCAGCAGGCGGCCCGCGTCTCGCAGCGCACAGCCTTTTTCCACCTTGGCAAAATGGTCGAATACGGCCCCACCTCGGATATTTTTACCAATCCGATTGAGGAGCGTACCAAGGATTACATCACTGGACGCTACGGATAATGCCAGAACACACAGTCAAAGCTTTTGACGAAGACATAACCCGCCTCAGAGGATTGATTGCCGAAATGGGCGGGCTGTCCGAGGTCGCTATTGCCGAAGCGCTTGATGCGCTGGTGCGCGGTGATGAAGTGCTGGGTGACAGCGTCGTCGCGCGCGACAAGAAAATCGATGCGCTTGAAACCGAGGTGGACAAGCTTGCCGTGCGCATCATCGCTCTGCGCGCCCCCATGGCAGATGATCTGCGCGAGGTTATCGCCGCTCTGAAGATTGCAGGCGTGATCGAGAGGATCGGGGATTACTCCAAGAATATCGCCAAGCGCGTGGGCATGATCGAGGGGCGAGACCGGTTCGAACCGCTCACTTTGTTGCCCGCCATGGGCGAACTCGCCAGTGAAATGGTGCACGATGTGCTCACCGCATATGCCGCGCGTGATCCGGGTCTGGCGCGTGAAGTAATCAGCACAGATGCCAAGGTTGATGCCTTCTACAACAGCATTTTCCGCAACCTTGTGAGCCACATGGTCGAAAACCCTGCGACGATTTCTAGCGCAGCCCAATTGCTCTTCGTCGCCCGGAACCTTGAACGCATCGGCGATCATGCAACCAATGTCGCAGAAATGGTCCACTTTGCCGCAACAGGCGTCTACCCGCCCGAAGAGGATCGGTAGGCCATTCTTTTCCGCCTGCTGTGGACAAGTTGCAGCGCTCGATTTCATCAAATTGCAGCAAATCTGAAACAAAGGATCGGTGCGCGCGGGACGTGGGAATTCGCCGCATGAACGTTGGGTCTTGAAAACTCGGGAGGCACGCAAATGTCCGCTGCAAAACTGCTGCTGGTCGAGGATGACCAGGCACTTTCGGAACTGCTTGAATATCGCTTTCAAAACGAAGGCTACCAGGTGCGTTGCACCGGCGATGGCGATGAAGCCATGGTGCTGGCAAGCGAAGACGTGCCCGACCTCATCATACTTGACTGGATGATTGAGGGCGCAAGCGGGATCGAGGTGTGTCGCCGCCTGCGCCGGGACAAAACGACAGCGCACGTGCCGATCATCATGCTTACCGCGCGCGAGGCCGAGGATGATCGTGTTCGCGGGCTTGAAACGGGTGCTGATGATTATCTGACCAAGCCATTCTCGCCGCGCGAATTGCTGGCCCGCGTGGCTGCGGTGATGCGCCGGATCCGCCCTGCCCTTGCCGGGGAAACCATCGAGGTGGGCGATATCAAACTTGATCCGGTGGCCCACAAGGTTCAGCGGCGCGGCCAATCGCTGCAATTGGGGCCGACCGAGTATCGGCTGCTGAAATTCTTCATGGAGAGCCCGGGCCGGGTTTTCAGCCGCGGCCAATTGCTCGATGGGGTCTGGGGCACGGGGTCTGATATCGAATTGCGCACGGTTGATGTGCATATCCGCCGACTGCGCAAGGCGATTGGCGTGGATGGCACAAATGATCCGATCCGAACGGTGCGATCTGCTGGATATGCGTTGGAAGCGGCCTAGCCCTCCACGCCGACGTTATCGGCACACACCTGTCCACCGATTGTCCTGGTCGAAGTGGAAATGATCGGCGTGCAGCGCGTTGTAATCGGGCGAAAGAACGGTTGCGAAGACGCCGCAGGCTTCGTCGCGCACCTTGCGCAGGAAACGGGCCTTGTCCGCATCGCCATCCCAGTCAGCGATCAGGCTGATGCGCGTGCCATCCTCCAAAACAAAAGCGGCAATATCGATGGCATTTCCGGTTGCGTGCTGGCTCATCGTGGTTGAGCCGCCCCGCACGGTGCGGCAATTATAGACCCCCATATGCTCCATGCGCGCAAGGCCAGTGCCGAAAATTGCGCGCGCGGCGGGTTCGACACTTTTGGCGCGCCACAGTTCCATCGCGGCCGCAACAGAGCATGTGGTTGCCGGACGGTTGGGGCTGAGTGGAAAGGCGGTGAGCCGGGTGCGATCTGGCCTTGCGCAAGCGCCCTCGCCCTGCGGCGCAAGAGCCTCGAAGCGCACATCGCTGCGCTCAAGCACGGTGCGACATTCCTCGATATCGTCGCGCAACGCAGACAGCTTGGCTGCCGTTGCCATTCCGGTCGGATGGCGCAAATCAAGCGGAGCAGCGGGATTGTGCTCTGGATGGTTTTGCAGCCACACCCAAAATGCGAACGGCAGCGTCGCGAGAATGGCGATGAGGATCAGTCGGCGCTCGACTGCAAAAGTACCCAGTTTGCGTGAGATTATCGGTGGTTGGCGGCGATTATTCATAACTAGTGAAAATCGCGGGAGGCGGGAAGTATCCGCACATTTCGCGGATGCACGCGCGTGCTGGGAGCAGACCGCAAGGCCCGTTTGGGCACGCCGCTCGCATCGGGCAGTTGATCGATCAGATCGCGCGGTTTTACTGGGTGATCGGCCCGCTCCCCAGCAGTGATCAGATCATCGCGCGGGTTGGCTGCACGCTTGCCGCCAACCTGGCTGGTGAGCGGTGAATTCACGTGGTCTGCGCGCGCGACGGGCGCGTTCAGCATATCATCGGACAGGGCATAAAGCGCATCTGTCGCATCGGTCATATGCTGGGCGATCACGTGGATCACCTCATCATCATATTCAACGCGCCCCCGCACCTCCATCAGCCGCGCGCCCATCACCACGCGGCGCTGTTTCTCTTTGAGGTCCGGCCACACCACCAGATTGATCACCCCGGTTTCATCCTCCAGCGTGATGAAGGTCACACCCTTGGCGCTGCCCGGCCGCTGGCGGATCAACACCACGCCTGCAACCTGCACCATGGAACGAAACTTGCGCTCGCGCAGATCGCAGGCGCGCACAAAGCCGCGCTCGGCAAGATCGGGGCGCAAAAAGGCCATCGGATGCGCTTTCAGGCTGAGGCGCGTGGTCTGGTAATCGGCCACCACTTCCTCAGATAGCGGCATGGCAGGAAGCCGGGCTGTGCGCCGCTCTGCCCCCTCATCGCGCGTCTGCGCAGCCTGGAACAGCGGCAGATCGGGCGCGGCAATCAGGCTGCGCGCATCCCACAAGGCCTTGCGCCGGGTAAGGCCTATCGAGGCGAAGGCATCGGCGCTTGCAAGCCGTTCGATATGCGCAGGCGAAAGCCCCGCACGCTCTCGCACGCTGGCCACATCGCGATACGCCCCGTTCTCGGCCCGCTCGCCCACAAGCTGGGCGGCGATGTGTTCGGGCAGGCCGTCAATTTGCCTAAGGCCCAGGCGCAGGGCAATATGCGTATCGAAGCGGCCTGATCGCGCTTCACAGGCATCGCTGATTTCCTCCAGCGTGCAGTCCCATGCCGAGTGGTTCACATCCGCCGCCAGCACTTCGACCCCGTGCTCGCGCGCATC
>JGI12109J20283_11339851_pt1 | contig 16619 bp, 15 predicted proteins | sample ElkSlonscriptome_12_FD_20283 | JGI IMG/M metagenome (IMG submission 20283)
CAGCTTCGCGCAGATGAACCCGCCGATCCGCGAGGGACGCCACCGCGATGCCCTGTGGCGGGCGGTGGCCGACGGCTTGGTGGACGTGATCGGCTCCGACCATGCTCCGCACACACGCGAGGAAAAGTCCCGCCCGTACCCCCAGTGTCCGTCCGGAATGCCGGGGGTGCAAACCCTGGTGCCGGTGATGCTGGCGCACGTGCATGTCGGGCGGTTGAGCCTGCGGCGCTTCGTCGACCTGACCAGCGCCGGACCGGCCCGCCTGTACAACATCGCCGGCAAGGGGCGCATTGCGCGCGGCTATGACGCCGACTTTACCATCGTCGATCTGAACGCCGAACGCACCATCGACACCGCCTGGATCGCCAGCAAGAGCGGCTGGACGCCCTATCACGGAATGCCGGTGAGCGGGTGGCCGATGATGACGGTGATTCGCGGCCGGGTGGTCATGCGCGACGGCGCGACGGTGGGCGAGCCCCTCGGCGAGCCGGTGCGGTTCCAGGGCGTATGAGGCGTGCGCGATTCGCCGCAGTTTTTACAGGGATTCGGCGAGCGGCGGAGCATCTCCGCCGCGACATGTTCCACCCGAACCGGGCACAGGGCCGTTGCGGCCAAGAGATCGGCGCCACGCCGCGCCGCACGCGGCGCCCAAAACATCGGACGAGCCCGGTGGGCCTTGTTTCGTTTCAACGGCCTCTTACATGCCGGAAACCGAAGACGGTCGGCCGCAATGGCTTGATTGCCGCGGATATTCCGCAGTGCACATCAGGTTTTTTGCGCGGCGCAACGAGTCCTGGGCCGGTTCGTCGCAGTCGGCATGACGGCTTGACTTGTCAGGGGGCGTTGACTACACCACTGCGGTTTCCGGGATCCGCCCGCCGAACACTGTGACAATCCCGCACGATCCGCGGAGCTTCATATCATGACCGAAATGCTCCAAGAATACCTGCCGATCCTGATCTTTCTGGGATTGTCCGTGGTGATCGCCATTGGCGCGGTGGTGGGTTCGATTGTGGTGGTCCCGCAGAAACCTGATCCGGAGAAGGATTCGGCGTACGAGTGCGGGTTCGAGGCCTTTGAGGATGCCCGCGCCAAGTTTCAGGTTCGCTTCTATCTTGTTGCCATTCTGTTCATCATCTTTGACCTTGAGATTGCATTTCTGTTTCCGTGGGCCGTCAGCCTGGGCAACATCGGCCTGTTCGGATTCTGGTCGATGATGGTGTTCCTGGCCGTCCTGACCATCGGGTTCATCTACGAGTGGAAGAAAGGGGCCTTGGAATGGGAATGAGCGAATCCACGTCGACGAGCCTCTCCGTCGGGCAGCCGCTGCCGCCGGGCCAGGAACAGGATGCCCTGCTGAAGGCCGTGGGCGGCGAGATGGAGGACAAGGGCTTCGTCATCGCCAGTGTCGACAAACTTGTGAACTGGGCGCGCACCGGCTCGTTGTGGCCGATGACCTTTGGCTTGGCCTGCTGCGCGCTGGAGATGATTCACTGCGCCTGCGCGCGCTATGACCTGGACCGCTTCGGCGTCGTCTTTCGGCCCAGCCCGCGCCAGTCGGACGTGATGCTGGTGGCCGGCACGTTGACCAACAAGATGGCTCCGGCCTTGCGCAAGGTGTATGACCAGATGGCCGAGCCGCGCTGGGTTATCTCCATGGGATCGTGCGCCAACGGCGGCGGGTACTATCACTACTCCTATTCCGTGGTGCGCGGCTGTGACCGGATCGTGCCGGTCGACGTGTATGTCCCGGGCTGCCCGCCGACGGCGGAAGCGCTGTTGTACGGCATCCTGCAGCTTCAGAAGAAGATCAACCGGACAGGGTCCCTGTTCCGTTAGACGGGACACGGGCAAGCACGGACGTCCCGCTTGGGGGAGCGCGGGCGTGCCGGGGCATTTGTATGGCCGCCAGCGGTGATCCGTCCCGCGCGTGGCTGTTCGAGACGGGGTGGAAGACCATGCTTTTGTCCGCGGAACAGATCGAGGCCCTGCAGGAACTGGGTCAGCGCATCGCTTCGGCGCTGCCCGACGCGGTGCGCGAGACCCACATGTCCAAGGACGAGTTGGTGGTCAGCGTCAACCGCCACGACATCGTGCAGGTGCTGACCCTGTTGCGCGACGATCCCAACTGCATGTTCAAGCAACTCGTCGACGTCTGCGGCGTCGACTGGCCGGACCAGGACGAGCGCTTCGAGGTGGTCTATAACCTGCTCAGCCTGAAGCACAACCAGCGCGTCCGCGTGCGCCTGACCACCAGCGAGGATCAGCCGGTGCCCTCGGTGGTCGAGGTGTTCAGTTCGGCCAACTGGTTCGAGCGCGAGGTCTGGGACATGTACGGCGTGGTCTTCTCCGGCCATCCCGATCTGCGCCGGCTGCTGACCGACTACGGGTTCGAGGGCCATCCGCTGCGCAAGGACTTCCCGCTGACCGGAACCATGGAAGTCCGCTACGACGATGAGCAGGCGCGGGTGGTGTACGAACCGGTGCGCCTGACCCAGGACTTCCGCAATTTCGATTTCCTGAGCCCCTGGGAAGGCGCGCTGGACCCGGCCGTGGACGCGGCGGCGCGCGCGTTGCCGGGCGACGAAAAGGCGACCGGCTAACGGGCCGGCGGGGCGAGCGACCGGGCGGCGACAGGACGAGGCAGGCGAGACCATGGCCCAGACCGAGATCAAGAGCTACAACCTCAACTTCGGCCCCCAGCACCCGGCCGCGCACGGCGTGCTGCGCCTGATCCTGGAGCTGTCCGGCGAGGTGGTGGAACGGGCCGACCCGCACGTGGGCCTGCTGCATCGCGGCACCGAAAAGCTGATCGAATACAAGACCTACCTTCAGGCCCTGCCCTACTTCGACCGGCTGGAATACGCGTGTCCGCTGAACATGGAACACGCCTATGTCCTGGCGGTCGAAAAGCTGCTGGGGACCGAGGTTCCGCCGCGCGGCAAATACATCCGCACGCTGTTCTCAGAGATCACGCGCATCATCAACCACATCATGAACACGACGTCGTTCGCGCTCGACCTGGGCGCCATGACGCCGATGCTGTGGGGCTGGGAAGAGCGCGAGCACCTGCTGGAGTTCTGCGAACGGGCCTCCGGCGCGCGGATGCACATGGCCTACTATCGTCCGGGCGGCGTGGCCAAGGACGTGCCGCCCGATCTGCTGGACGATATGTACAAATGGTGCGATGGGTTTGAGAAGTTCATGGTCGACATGGTGTCGCTGCTGGACGAGAACCGCATCTTCCGCCAGCGCACCGTCGACATCGGCATCGTCTCGCAGGAGGACGCGCTCAACTGGGGCTTCACCGGCCCCGTGCTGCGCGCCACCGGCATCCCCTGGGACCTGCGCAAGGCGCAGCCCTACGATGCCTTCGACGAGATGGAGTTCGACGTCCCCGTCGGTACGACCGGCGATTGCTTCGCCCGCTATCTGGTGCGCATGGAAGAGATGCGCCAATCCCTGCGCATCATCCGCCAGTGCATCGAGAAAATGCCCGACGGCCCGGTGAAGGCGGACGACAAGAAGGTCACGCCCCCGTCCCGGCCGGAGATGAAACGCTCGATGGAAGCCCTCATCCATCATTTCAAACTGTACACCGAGGGCTTCAAGGTGCCGCCCGGCGAGACCTATACGGCGGTTGAGGCGGCCAGCGGCGAATTCGGGGTCTACCTGGTGTCGGACGGCAGCAACCGGCCGTACCGCTGCAAAATCCGTTCCCCCTGCTACGCGCATTTGCAGGGCCTCGACCTGCTGTCGAAGGGCCACATGCTGGCCGACATCCCGGCCAATATCGGCTCCATTGACGTTGTGTTTGGCGAGATCGACCGATGACTGCCGCGAAGACCATTCCCGATCCCGACGCAGCCGATGCGCCCTTTGCCTTCACCGAGGCGAATCTGGCCGAGGCGCGCCGCATCCTTGCCAAGTACCCCGAGGGCCGGGACCGCAGCGGTGTGCTGCCGCTGCTCGATCTGGCGCAGCGCCAGCAGGGGTGGATCTCGCGCGGCGTGGTCGAGGCCGTGGCGGAGATCACCAACACGCCGCCGATCCGCGTGTGGGAGGTCGTGACCTTCTACACCATGTACAACCAGCACCCCATCGGCCGCCATCACGTGCAGATCTGCACCAACCTGCCGTGCTGGCTGCGCGGGTCGGACGAGATCATGCGGGCCGCGCGCGAGGTGTTCGGGGACGCGTTCGGCCGCACCACGGACGATGGCATCGCCACCGTCTCGGAGGTCGAGTGCCTCGGCGCCTGCGTCAACGCGCCCATGGTGCAGATCGGCGACGACTACCACGAAGACCTGGATTACGAGAGCGCCAAGGCTCTGTTCCAGGCCATCCGCCACGGCCGCCCGGTGCAGGCCGGGTCGTGGGCCGACCGCCAGTGCTCGGCGCCGTCCGGGACGCGGACCACGCTGACCACCGACCCGACCACGCCCGACGGCGGCAAATGGATCGCCGCCGACAGCCCGGCGGTCTCCGCCGGCGGCGCCGACTAGGGAGAGCGCGCCATGCTGCTGAGCGACAAGGACCGCATCTTCACCAACCTCTACGGCGTCCACGACTGGACCCTGAAGGGGGCGCTGTCGCGCGGCGACTGGGACGGCACCAAGGCCATCCTGGCCCAGGGCCACGACTGGATCATCGATCAGGTCAAGGCGTCCGGCCTGCGCGGACGCGGCGGCGCCGGGTTTTCGACCGGCCTGAAGTGGTCGTTCATGCCCAAGACGGTGGGTGAGCGACCGCATTATCTGGTGGTCAACGCCGACGAGGGCGAGCCCGGCACCTGCAAGGACCGGGACATGATGCGCAACGATCCGCACAAGCTGCTGGAAGGCTGCCTCATCGCCGGCTTCGCCATGCGCGCGCACGCGGCCTACATCTACATCCGTGGCGAGTTTTATCGCGAAGCCGAACGCCTGGAGGCGGCCATCGCCCAGGCCGAGGAGGCGGGCCTGCTGGGCGACAACGCCTGCGGCTCCGGCTGGCCGTTCCGGGTGTACGTCCACCGGGGCGCCGGCGCCTACATCTGCGGCGAGGAAACAGCGCTGATCCAGTCGCTGGAGGGCAAGAAGGGCCAGCCGCGCCTGAAGCCCCCCTTCCCCGCCGGCGTCGGCCTGTACGGCTGCCCGACCACCGTGAACAACGTCGAGAGCATCGCCGTCGTGCCCGCCATCCTGCGGCGCGGCGCCTCGTGGTTCGCCGGCATCGGCCGCGAGAACAACACCGGCACCAAGGTGTTCTGCATCTCCGGGCACGTGAACACTCCGTGCAACGTCGAAGAGGCGATGAGCATCCCGCTGCGCACACTGATCGAAAAGCACGCGGGCGGGGTGCGCGGCGGCTGGGACAACCTTATGGCGGTCATTCCGGGTGGGGCGTCGGTACCGTTGATCCCGAAACATGTCTGCGACGACGTGCTGATGGACTTTGACGCCCTGAAGGAGGTCAAGTCCGGCCTGGGCACCGCCGCCGTCATGGTCATGGACAAGTCCACCGATGTGGTGAAGGCGATCGCGCGTCTGTCGGCCTTCTACATGCACGAAAGTTGCGGTCAGTGCACGCCGTGCCGCGAGGGCGCCGGTTGGATGTCCCGGGTGATGAACCGGATGGTCAGGGGCGATGCCGAGATCGAGGAAATCGATATCCTGGAAGAGGTGACGCGCCAGATCGAGGGCCACACCATCTGCGCCCTGGGCGACGCGGCGGCGTGGCCGATCCAGGGATTGATCCGGCACTTCCGTCCGGAGCTTGAGCGTCGTATTCAGGCACGCAAGGGTGTGGCGCCGACCCCTGCGGCGGCCGAGTAGGTCCGGGTGTGACGGGGGCGAGGAAGGAAGGGACGCGGGTATGCCCAAGCTGACCATTGACGGCATCGAGGTCGAGGCCGACGCCGGAATGACCATCATGCAGGCCGCCGACATGGTGGGCATCGAGATTCCCCGATTCTGCTATCACGAGCGCCTGTCCATTGCCGGCAACTGTCGCATGTGTCTGGTGGAGGTCAAGCCCGGCCCGCCCAAGCCGGCCGCCGCCTGTGCCCTGCCCATCTCTGAGGGGATGCAGGTCTGGACTCAGTCCGATCTGGCCAAAAAGGCGCGCAAGGGGGTGATGGAGTTCCTGCTCATCAACCACCCGCTGGATTGCCCGATCTGCGACCAGGGTGGCGAGTGCGACCTGCAGGATCAGGCCATGGCCTTTGGCTCCGACCGCTCGCGGTATATCGAGCACAAACGCGCGGTCCCCGAGAAGTACCTGGGCCCCCTGGTCAAAACGTCCATGAACCGGTGCATCCACTGCACCCGCTGCGTGCGCTTCATCACCGAGGTGGCCGGGATCCCGGAACTGGGCATGATCGGGCGCGGCGAGGATTCCGAGATCACGTCGTACGTCGAAAAGGCCCTGACCAGCGAACTGTCCGGCAACATTGTCGACCTGTGCCCGGTGGGGGCGCTGACCAGCGCGCCCTACGCCTTCCACGCGCGTCCGTGGGAGTTGCGCAAGGTTCAGTCCATCGACGCGCTGGACGCGGTCGGCTCCGCCATCCGCGTGGATGTGCGTGGCAATGCCGTCATGCGGGTGCTGCCGCGCCTGAACGAGGACGTCAATGAGGAGTGGCTGGCCGATAAGTCGCGCCACGCCATCGACGGCCTGCGCTATCAGCGCCTGGATCGGCCTTATGTGCGCGAGAACGGCACGCTCCGCCCGGCTTCGTGGGAGGAGGCTTTGCGGGCCGTGGCCGGCCGCCTGCTGGCCACCGACGCCGACAAGGTCGCGGCCATCGCCGGCGACATGGCCGACGCCGAGGCCATGGTTCTGCTGAAGGACCTGATGGGCGTGATCGGCAGCCCGCACCTCGATTGCCGGCAGGACGGCGCGGCGCTCGATCCGACGGACCGCGCCGGCTATCTGTTCAACCCGACCATCCCGGGCATCGAGGACGCCGACGCGCTGCTGATCGTCGGCTCCGATCCGCGCTGGGAGGCGCCGATCCTCAACGCCCGCATCCGCAAGCGCTACCTGATGGGCAAGTTCCCGATCGGCGTGCTGGGACCGCGCACCGACCTGACCTACAAAGTGCAGGACCTGGGCAACGATCCGAAGACGCTGGAAACGCTGGCCGGTGGCAAGCACGACTTCGCCAAGGTTCTGGAGGCGGCCCAGCGGCCGCTGATCCTGGTGGGCATGGGGGCGCTGGCGCGACCCGACGGCGCCGCCGTCATGGGCTGGGTGCGGCGCATCGCCGAACGCGTCGGCGCCATTTCAGAGGATTGGAACGGTCTCGGCGTGCTGCACACCGCCGCCGCACGCGTCGGCGGCCTGGACCTGGGCTTCGTTCCCGGCGAGGGCGGCCGCGACACCAACGCCATCCTGGAGGGCGCCGAGAAGGGCGATATTCAGGTGGTCTACCTGCTGGGCGCCGACGAGATCGACACGGCCCTCCTGGGCGAGGCGTTCGTGATCTATCAGGGCCACCACGGCGACGCCGGCGCCAACCGCGCCGACGTGATCCTGCCGGGGGCCGCCTACACCGAAAAGGACGCCAGCTACGTCAACACCGAGGGCCGTCTGCAACGAACCTGGCTTGGCGTGCACCCGCCCGGCGAGGCGCGCGAGGACTGGCGGATCATCCGCGCCCTGTCGGGGGCCATGGGCAAGCCCCTGTCCCAGAACACGCTGGAAGCCGTGCGCGCGCGCCTGGCCGAGGTTTCGCCGACGTTCGCGCCGGACAACGAGGGCGCGGTCGTACCGGCGCCCGCCACGACCGGGTTCGCCCGCTTCTCGGGCCGGCTGGAGGCGACGCCGTTCGCCACGCCGATCAAGAACTACTACATGACCGATCCCATCAGCCGGGCCTCGCGCACCATGGCCGAGTGCACGGCCGTCTACATCAACGCCGCCGGCACCGGCGACAGCAAGCGGACGGGGACCGATGGCTGACTTGTGGAGCGTTTATCTCTGGCCGCTGATCATCATCGTCGCGCAGATCCTGGCGATCGTGCTGCCGTTGCTGCTGGCGGTCGCCTACCTGACCTATGCGGAACGCAAGGTCATCGGCGCCATCCAGATGCGCAAGGGGCCGAACGTGGTGGGGCCGTTCGGCCTGCTGCAGCCCATCGCCGACGGGGCCAAGCTGTTCCTGAAGGAAACGGTGATCCCCACCGGGGCCGATCGGGCGGTGTTCGTGCTGGCGCCGATGCTGACCTTCATCCTGGCGCTGATCGGCTGGGCGGTGATTCCGTTTGACGAGGGCTGGGTGCTGGCCGACATCAACGTCGGCGTGCTGTACCTGCTGGCCATCTCCGGCCTGGGCGTGTACGGCATCATCATGGCCGGCTGGGCATCGAACTCGCGCTATGCCCTGCTGGGGGGCTTGCGCTCGGCGGCGCAGATGGTCTCCTACGAAATCAGCATGGGCCTGATCATCATCTCCGTGCTGCTGTCGGCGGGCACCCTGAACCTGACGGAGATCGTCAACGCCCAACAGGGCATGTGGTACGCCCTGCCGCACTTCCCGATGTTCGTGATCTTCGTCGTCTCCATCCTGGCGGAGACAAACCGCGCGCCGTTCGACCTGCCGGAGGCCGAGGCCGAACTGGTGTCGGGCTACAACGTCGAGTACTCGGCGATGACCTTCGCCCTGTTCTTCCTGGGCGAATACGCGAACATGATCCTGATGAGCGGGATCGCCGTGGTGCTGTTCCTGGGCGGCTGGCTGCCGCCGATCGACGCCGCGCCGTTCACCTGGATCCCGGGCGTGATCTGGTTCGCGCTCAAGGTGTGCTTTATCCTGTTCATCTTCCTTTGGGCGCGGGCCACCTTCCCGCGCTACCGCTATGACCAGCTCATGCGGCTGGGATGGAAGGTGTTCCTGCCGTTGTCGCTGGCCTGGGTCGTTGCGACGGCCGGCGTGATGGTGACCTTCGACCTGCTGCCGGCCTGATCCGGAGAGGAGAGGAGTTCAAGATGTCATTCCTCGACCGCACTGCCCGGAGCGTTCTGTTGTCCGAGCTGGTCTCGGGCCTGGTCCTGACCTTCCGGTACATGCTGAAGCCGAAGTACACCATCAACTATCCGTACCAGAAGGGATACCTGAGCCCGCGCTTCCGGGGCGAGCACGCCCTGCGCCGCTATCCGAACGGGGAAGAGCGCTGCATCGCCTGCAAGCTGTGCGAGGCCATCTGCCCGGCCCAGGCCATCACCATCGAGGCGGAAGAACGAACCGACGGCAGCCGCCGCACGACTCGCTACGACATCGACATGACCAAGTGCATCTACTGCGGCTTCTGCGAGGAGGCCTGCCCGGTGGATGCCATCGTCGAGGGACCGAACTTCGAATTCGCCACCGAGACGCGCGAGGAACTGTTGTACGACAAGGACAAGCTGCTGGCCAACGGCGACCGCTGGGAGGCGGAACTGGCCAAGCGGCTGGAACTGGACGCCCCGTATCGGTAAGACCGTATCGCTAAGAACGCCACAAAACACAGGGCGACAGGGAGAGAGGAATGCACACGCCGAGCGAAACCCGGGCCATGGCCGGGCCGGGAAAGGGGGGTCGCGGATGATTCATGCCCTGACGTTCTATCTGTTCGCGGTGGTCGCGGTGGCATCCGGCCTTATGGTGGTGACCAGTCGCAACCCGGTGCACAGCGTGCTCTGGCTGATCCTGGCGTTCTTCAACGGCGCCGGGCTGTTCGTGCTGATGGGCGCCGAGTTCGTGGCCATGCTGGTCATCGTCGTCTATGTCGGCGCCGTGGCGGTGCTGTTCCTGTTCGTCGTCATGATGCTGGACATCAACCTGCTGGGCCTGCGCGAGGGGATGCTGAAGTATCTGCCCATCGGCGCCGCCCTGGGCGTGGTGCTGGTGGTGGAGATCGGGTTGCTGGCGGTCGACTGGACCTTCGCCAGCGAGGCCATGACCCTGCGCGCCGCGCCGACACCCGATGTGGCCGAGGTGAGCAACACGGAGGCGCTGGGCAACCTGCTGTACACCCAGTACGTCTACCTGTTCCAGGTGTCGGGCCTGATCCTGTTCGTGGCGATGATCGGCGCCATCGTGCTGACCCTGCGGGTCAACCCCAACGTCCGGCGTCAGGCCATTTCCCGACAGATCAGCCGGCCGAAGAGCGAGGTCGTGGCCGTGCGGCAGGTCCGCAACCGGGAGGGCATCTGACATGTGGGAGATCGGTCTCGCACATTACCTGACGGTCGCGGCGATCCTGTTCGCCACCGGCGTGTTCGGCATCTTCGCCAACAAGAAGAACGTCGTCATCATCATGATGTCGATCGAACTGATGCTGCTGGCCGTCACCATCAACATGGTGACCTTCTCGGCATATCTGCAGGACATGGTCGGGCAGATCTTCACCATGTTCATCCTGACCGTCGCGGCGGCCGAGGCAGGCATCGGTTTGGCCATTGTTGTGGTGTTCTTCCGCAACCGCGGCTCGATCGAGGTCGAGGACATCAACAGCCTGAAGGGGTAAGGCCGGACCATGACCGTTGCAGCCATTTTCCTGCCGCTCCTGGGCGCCATCGTCGTCGGCCTGTTCGGCCGCCGCCTGGGCGACACCCTGTCGCAGTGGCTGACCTGCGGGGCCATGGGCGCCAGCGCCCTGCTGTCCGTGCCGATCTTCATCGACGTGGCCCTGAACGGCAACGCGCAGACGGTGCCGTTGCTGACCTTCATCGACTCCGGCGACCTGCTGGTGAACTGGGCGCTGAAGTTCGACACCCTGTCGGCGGTCATGGTGCTGACGGTCAGTTGGGTGTCGTTCCTGGTGCATGTGTACTCCATTGGGTACATGCACCATGACCCGGGCGTGCCGCGCTTCATGGCCTATCTGTCGCTGTTCACCTTCTTCATGTTCATGCTGGTGACCGCCGACAACCTCATCCAGCTGTTCTTCGGCTGGGAGGGCGTGGGGCTGGCCTCGTATCTGCTCATCGGCTTCTGGTACGAGCGCCCGGCGGCCAACGCGGCGGCCATCAAGGCGTTCGTGGTCAACCGCGTGGGTGATTTCGGCTTTGCCCTGGGCATTTTCGGCGCGTTCGTCTTGTTCGGCACCATCAACATGGATGCCATGTTCGCCGCCGTGCCCGAGATGGCGGGGACCTCGCTGACCTTCCTGGGCGTCGAGTGGCCGGCGCTGGAGATCATCTGCGTGCTGCTGTTCCTCGGCGCCATGGGCAAGTCGGCGCAGATCGGCCTGCACACCTGGCTGCCGGACGCCATGGAAGGCCCGACTCCGGTCTCGGCGCTGATCCACGCCGCCACCATGGTCACCGCCGGCGTGTTCATGGTCGCGCGCATGTCGCCGCTGTTCGAATACGCGCCGGTGGCCATGGCCATCGTCGTGGTGGTGGGCGCGGCGACGGCGTTCTTCGCCGCCACCATCGGCTGCGTGCAGAACGACATCAAGCGGGTGATCGCCTACTCCACCTGCTCGCAGCTCGGCTACATGTTCTTCGCCCTGGGCGTGGGCGCCTATCAGGCGGCCATCTTCCACCTGATGACCCATGCCTTCTTCAAGGCGCTGCTGTTCCTGTCGGCCGGCTCGGTGATCCACGCCATGTCCGACGAGCAGGACATCCGCAACATGGGCGGGCTGTGGAAGCACATCAAGCTGACCTACCTGATGATGTGGATCGGCTCGCTGGCGCTGGCGGGCGTGCCGTGGTTCGCCGGCTACTACTCCAAGGACATGATCCTGGAGGCGGCCTTCGCCGCCGGCAGCGGCCTGGGCATGATGGCCTTTGTGCTGGGCATCGCCGCCGCCTTCATGACCGCGTTCTACTCCTGGCGGCTGCTGTTCCTGACCTTCCACGGCAAGCCGCGCGCCAACGAGACCGTGATGGCGCATGTGCATGAAAGCCCGGCGGTGATGATGGTGCCGTTGCTGGGGCTGGCCGTGGGCGCCGTGTTCTCCGGCATGGTGGCCTACAATCACTTCGTCGGCGACAAGCATCCCCAGTTCTGGGGCGAGAGCATCGCCTACAACGTCCAGGCTCAGGCGCACGAGGCCGGGGCGGCGCACGATGCTGCTTCGGCGGACGCCGACCACGCCGAGGGCGAGGCGGCCGGCGCCACGACTCACGCCGACGTGGCGCACGGAAACGACGCCGCACACGGCGACGCCCATCATGCCGACGAAAACGCCGGCGTGCTGGAACGCGCCCACCATGTGCCGGTCCTGGTCAAGCTGGCGCCGCTGATCGTGACGGCGGCGGGGATCTTCATGGCCTGGCTGTTCTACATCCTGACGCCGACGGTGCCGGGGCAACTGGCCCGCGCGTTCCCGGGCGTGCATCGCTTCCTGCTCAACAAGTGGTACTTCGACGAGTTGTACGACTGGCTGTTCGTCAAGCCGATGTTCGCCCTTGGCCGCGTGCTGTGGAAGAAGGGCGACGGCGCCATCATCGACGGCTTCGGGCCGGACGGCTTCGCGGCCGCGTCGCGGGCGGTGGCCGCGCGGCTGCGCCGGTTACAGAGCGGCTATGTCTATCACTACGCCTTTCTGATGATCATTGGCGTGGTGGTGTTCGTCTCCTGGCGCCTGGTCGGGGCCTGATGAGGGCGCGCGTCATTCAATCGGGGGCCGGGACGGCCCGAACGACAACGAACAAGGGCCGGATGGGCCCGGGGGAAAGGCCGAGGCGGCGATGATCGAAGACATGTCCCTGCTCAGCATCATCACCTTCCTGCCGCTGTTCGGCGCCGCCTGCATCATCCTGCTGGTGCGCGGAACGGATGCCGAGGTGGCGGAGAACAGCCGCTGGGTGGCGCTGTGGACGTCGGGTGTGACGTTCCTGCTGTCGCTGGGCCTGTGGATCGGTTTCGACCCAGCGCGGGCCGACTTCCAGTTCGTCGAGCGGGTGGAGTGGCTGCCCGAATACAACATCGCCTATCACATGGGCATTGACGGCATCTCGCTGTTCTTCGTGCTGCTGTCCACCTTCCTGACGCCGCTGTGCGTGCTGGCGAGCTGGGAGTCGATCAAGAGCCGCGTGCGCGAATACATGGTCGCCTTCATGGTGCTGGAGACCATGATGGTCGGCATGTTCTGCGCGCTCGATTACGTGCTGTTCTACATCTTCTTCGAGGCCGTACTGATCCCCATGTTCCTCATCATCGGGGTCTGGGGTGGGGCGCGCCGCATCTACGCCGCCTTCAAGTTCTTCCTGTATACCCTGCTGGGCTCGGTGCTCATGCTGGTGGCGCTGCTGGCCATGTACCTGCACGCCGGCACCACCGACATCCCGACGCTGATGGCCACCACCTTCCCGGCGGAATGGCAGATCTGGCTGTTCCTGGCGCTGATGGCCAGCTTCGCGGTGAAGGTGCCGATGTGGCCGGTGCATACGTGGCTGCCCGATGCCCACGTCGAGGCGCCCACCGCCGGCTCCGTCATCCTGGCCGGTGTGCTGCTGAAGATGGGCGCCTACGGCTTCCTGCGCTTTTCCGTGCCCATGCTGCCGGAGGCCTCGGCGCAGATGGCCGATGTCATCTTCGCGCTGTCGATCATCGCCGTGATCTACACGTCGTTGGTGGCGCTGGCGCAGGAGGACATGAAGAAGCTGATCGCCTATTCCTCGGTGGCGCACATGGGCTTCGTCACCGCCGGCATCTTCGCCATGACCCAACAGGCGGTCGAGGGCGCGATCTTCCAGATGCTCAGCCACGGCGTGGTGTCGGGGGCGCTGTTCCTGTGCGTCGGTGTGGTCTATGACCGGCTGCACACGCGCGAGATCGGCCGCTACGGCGGCCTGGCCAAGAACATGCCGAAGTACGCCCTGGTGTTCATGCTGTTCATGATGGCCTCGGTCGGCCTGCCGGGCACCAGCGGCTTCGTCGGCGAATTCCTGGTCATGCTGGGCGTCTTCAAGGTCAACACCGTGGTCGCCCTGCTGATCGCCACGGGCGTCATCCTGGGCGCCGTCTACATGCTCTACCTCTACCGCCGCGTGGTGTTCGGCAAGCTGGAGAAGGCCGACGTCAAGGCCATGCTCGACCTCAGCCCGCGCGAGATGGCCGTGTTCGCGCCCCTGGTTTTGGTGGTGCTGTGGATGGGCATCTATCCGTCCAGCTTCCTCGACCCGATCCACGCCAGCGTGGCCAACCTGATCACCCAGTACGAAGCCGCGCTGGCCGCCGCCGACGGTGTCTCCGTCGCGACCCGCTAGGCCCCTGCTCCGCTGACCCCCGATCCGACCCGCCGGGAGACCCGACGCCATGACCGACCTGCCCTTGATGCTGCCGGCCCTGCCGGAACTCATCCTGGCCCTGCTGGCCATGGGGCTGCTGATGTATGGCGTGTTCGCCCGTGGTGACCGCGCGACCAGCTGCACCTGGGCCGCCGTCTACGGCATGGTGGTGGCCGCCGCGATCGTGGTGTTCGGCGGCGAAGGCCGGGTGGAGGCCTTCTACGGCCAGTTCGTCATCGACGACTTCACCCGCTTCACCAAGCTGCTGGTGATCGGCGCCGCCGCCGCCGCCCTGCTGATGGCGCGGCGCTGGATGGAAAGCGAGGGCGTGCACCGGTTCGAGGTCCCGGTGCTCATTCTGCTGACCACCACCGGCATGATGCTGATGGTCTCGGCCAACGACCTGATCGCCATGTACCTGGGCCTGGAGTTGCAGTCTCTCGCCCTGTACGTCCTGGCCACGGTGCAGCGCGACAACCTGCGCGCCACCGAAGCGGGCCTGAAGTACTTCGTCTTGGGCGCGCTGGCCTCGGGTATTCTCCTCTACGGCGCCTCGCTGGTGTACGGCTTTGCCGGCACCACGAGTTTCGAGGGCATCCAGGCGGCCGTGGCCGGCGGCGACGCCCATGTCGGCGTCGTGATCGGGCTGGTGTTCGTGCTGGCCGGGCTGGCCTTCAAGATCTCGGCGGCGCCGTTCCACATGTGGACGCCGGACGTCTACGAGGGCGCGCCGACCCCGGTCACGGCGCTGTTCGCCGTCGCCCCCAAGGTGGCCGCCCTGGCGCTGATCCTGCGCGTGGTGCTGGAGCCGTTCGGCGCCCTGGCCGCCGACTGGCAGCAGGTGATCTGGATCATCGCCGTGCTGTCGATGCTGATCGGCGCCTTCGCCGCCCTGATGCAGGAGAACATCAAGCGCCTGATGGCCTACAGCTCGATCGGCCACATGGGCTACGCGCTGGTCGGTCTGGCCGCCGGCACGCCGGAGGGTGTGCGCGGCGTGCTGGTCTACCTGGCGATCTACCTGTTCATGAACCTTGGGACGTTCGCGGTGATCCTGGCCATGCGCCAGCAGGGCCGCCCGCTTGAGGGCATCAAGGACCTGGCCGGGTTGGGCCGCACGCGGCCGCTGGTGGCGGTGGCCATGGGCATCTTCATGTTCTCCATGGCCGGCATCCCGCCCCTGGCCGGGTTCTTCGGCAAGTTCTATGTGTTCATGGCGGCGGTGGACGCCGGCCTGATCTGGCTGGCGGTCATCGGTGTGCTGACCAGTGTGGTGTCCGCCTTCTACTACCTGCGCATCGTCAAGGTGATGTACTTCGACGAGCCGCTGGAAAGCCTGGACCCTGTCGCCTCGGTGACCCTGCGGGTGGTCATGGCCGCCAGCGCCAGCGTCATCCTGCTGTTCGTTCTGCCGCTCGGCTGGGTGGTGGGACAGGCCGAGGTGGCGGCCGGCGCGCTGCTGGCGGGATGACGCCGCCGACCGAGGCGCCGGCCAAGGCGCCAGACGGCGCAGTGCAGGCCAGGGCGCCAGACGGCGCGGGGCCGGCCGGCTGGCGGCTGGTCCACCGCCCGGTGGTGGACAGCACCCAGGCCGTGGCGCGCACCCTGCTGGAGGCCGGCGAAGGCAGCCCCGTGTGGCCCGACGGCGCCCTGGTCGTTCAGGCCGACGAACAGACCGGCGGGCGCGGCCGCCATGGTCGCCCCTGGACGAGCCCCCCCGGCAACCTGTATGTGACGGTGGCGCTGCCGTGCCCGGAGGGTCCGCGCGTGGGCGTGCAGATCGGCTTCCTGGGCGGCGTGGCGCTGGCCGAGGCGCTGGGGCAGTTGGGATTCGAGGACCGGGCGCGCCTGAAGTGGCCCAACGACCTGCTGCTGGACCAGGCCAAGGTGGCCGGGCTGCTGCCCGAGTCGGCCCGCGACTCCGACGACCGGACCTGGGTCCTGCTGGGGATGGGGGTCAACGTGGCGACGGCGCCGCCGCCAGACGCCGTGCTGTACCCGACCACGACGCTCAATGCGCATGGCCTGGGCGTGCTGGCGCCGGAGGACCTTCTGCCACCGCTGCTGACCCGTCTCGCCGAGGGCGTGCGGCGCTGGCGGGCCGAGGGGTTCGCCCCCGTGCGCGCGGCGTGGCGGCGGCACGGCCACGGGGTCGGCGACCCGGTGCGGGTGCGCCTGGGCGCGGAGACGGTCACCGGTGTGTTCGCGGGGCTGGCCGCCGACGGCGCGCTGATGATCCGCGACCCCGGCGGCGCCATGCGCACGATCCTCGCCGGTGATGTGTTTTTCCCGGCGCGGCAGGGAGACGCGTAGCCATGCTGCTGGCCATCGACTGCGGCAACACCAACACCGTCTTCGCGGTCTACGACGGCGACGACAAGCGGTGCGAATGGCGCGCCGCCAGCAAG
>JGI12109J20283_10912842_pt1 | contig 16610 bp, 10 predicted proteins | sample ElkSlonscriptome_12_FD_20283 | JGI IMG/M metagenome (IMG submission 20283)
AACCCCTCGTTCTCTGGTCCTAGCGCTCCGAATCTGGGATAAACCGTTCTTTCCCTTTATTTCACCGCGATACGGCATCCTTTCGATGCATGAGTGACCCACTTCTCGTGCCCGATGCGGGCGGGCTTTACTGCCGCGCGGGCGACTTCTGGATCGACCCGCTCCGACCCGTGCCTCGGTCGGTCATCACTCACGCCCACGCCGATCATGCGCGTTCTGGCGCTGCCGAGGTCTTCACTGCCCGCGAGGGCCTGCCCGTATTGACCCATCGCATCGGCGAGCCCGACGATCTGATCGGGCTGGACTACGGGCAAGGGGTCGATCTGGGCGAGACGCGTATGACGCTGTTTCCCGCCGGCCACATCCTCGGCTCGGCCACGGTCAGAATCGAATCCGAGCAGGGCACCTGGGGCGTGTCGGGGGATTTCAAGCGCGCAACCGATCCAACCTGCGCGCCCTTCCAAGCCTATCCCTGCGATGTCTGGGTGAGCGAATGTACTTTTGGTCTACCCGTCTATCGCTGGCCCAGCCCGGAGGAGGTCGTCGCCGAGATCATGGACTGGTGGGCCGATTGCCGCGCTCAGGAACGGCCCGCCGTCCTGTTCTGCTACGCCCTCGGCAAGGCCCAGCGCGTTCTGGCCGAGCTGGCTCGCGCAGGCGTCGAGGAGGCGATCTGGCTGCACGGAGCGATGATCCCGCTGACCGAGTGCTATCGCAATCAGGGCATTGCGCTACCGCCCACCCGACCGGCGACGGAGGCGGAAAAGGGAGAGAAATTCAGGGGTCAGCTCGTTCTGGCGCCACCTTCGGCCGCTGGCTCGCCCTGGATGCGGCGTTTTCCGAAGCACTCGGCGGGCTTCGTGTCGGGCTGGATGCGGATTCGCGGCAACCGACGTCGGCGCGGCTACGATCGCGGCTTCGTCATGTCCGATCATGCCGACTGGCCTGATCTGGTCCGGACCTGTGCAGACATGCAGGCGAACAAGGTCATCACGATCCACGGTAACGGTGAGTCACTGGTCCGCCACCTTGGCGATCAGGGCCTGGAAGCCGAGAGCTGGAACCTTCGCCAGACCCTTCGCCCGAACGATGCCGGGAGCGATTCCGCATGAAGGATTTCGCCGCGCTCTTCGAGTCCCTCGATCGCACCACCAGCACCAATGCCAAGCTGGCCGCGCTGACCGAATACTTTCAGCGGGCCCGGCCCGAGGATGCGGCCTGGGCGGTCTACTTTCTCACCGGCCGGCGCCTGAAGCGTCTGGTCAATACGCGCGAGCTGCGCGAGTGGACCGCCGAGGCCAGCGGTCTCGCCCTCTGGTTGATCGAAGAGAGCTACGAGCACGTCGGCGATCTCGCCGAGACCATGCACCTGCTGCTGCCACCGGCCAGCACGAAGCCAGAGGCACGGAGTTTGGCTGAGCTGATCGAGTCGACGATCAAACCCCTCGGCGGTCTCGATGACGCGGATCGGAAAAATCAGGTGCAGGATCTTTGGACTCGATTCGACGGCAGCGAACGATTCCTGATCAACAAACTGCTGACCGGCGGTTTCCGGGTCGGCGTCTCCAAGCGTCTGGTCACCCGTGCTCTGGCTACGGTCGCTGGCGTGGACTCGAGTCTGGTCGCCCATCGCCTGATGGGCAAGTGGACGCCCGATGGCGAATTCTTCGAGCGCTTGATCGCCGACGAGACCGACCTCGATTTTGAGCAGTCCACGCCCTACCCCTTCTTTCTGGCCTCGCCCCTCGAAGCCGAGCCCGACAGCCTCGGAGAGCCCGACGACTGGCAGGCCGAATGGAAATGGGATGGGATCCGCGCGCAGCTGATCCGTCGCGGCGGCCAGACCTGGATCTGGTCGCGGGGCGAGGAGCGCATGGACGGACGGTTCCCCGAGCTCGAGGCTGCCGCTGAAGCGCTGCCCGACGGCACGGTGCTCGACGGTGAAATCATGGCCTGGCGGGATGGCTGCCCGCTCCCCTTCAGCCTGCTCCAGACCCGCATCGGGCGCAAGAAGCCGGGCAAGGTCACGCTCGACAAAGCGCCAGTTGCCCTCTTGGCCTATGACTGCCTTGAATTCGAGGGACGGGATCTGCGCCAGCAGCCGCTCCATGGCCGCCTGGAAGCAATGACCCGGGCGCTTGCAGAGGCCGACAAACCGATCGAGCGCTCGCCGCGCATCGAGTTCAAGGATTGGAGCGCGCTGCCCGAGCAGCGCGACCGGTCGCGCGAGCTGCGCGTCGAGGGTCTGATGCTCAAACGCCTGAGCTCGCCTTATCGAGTCGGGCGCAAGCGCGGCGACTGGTGGAAATGGAAGGTCGAGCCCTACACCTTCGACGGCGTGCTCCTCTACGCCCAGCCGGGCCACGGTCGGCGCTCGAACCTGTTCACGGACTACACCTTTGCGGTCCACCACGACGGCGACCTCGTGCCCGTGGCCAAGGCCTATTCGGGTCTGACGCAAAAGGAAATCGACCGCCTGGACCGCTGGATTCGTTCGAATACGCGAGAGCGTTTCGGCCCCGTGCGATCCGTCGAGCCGACTCACGTTTTCGAGCTGGCCTTCGAGGGTATCGCTCCCTCCCCGCGCCACAAGTCGGGGATTGCCATGCGCTTCCCGCGAATTCATCGCTGGCGCGAGGACCTGAGCGTCGCCGATGCCGACTCCCTCGCCGACCTCAAGCGCCTGCTGGAGGATCCGGCCGCCGCATGAGCGCGACCCGTCCGATCGACAAAAGCGCATCGATCGAGGCGCTGTTTCGCGACCGCGGCTGGCCCGTGTTCGATTTCCAGCGCGATGCCTGGTCGGCCTACGCACGCGGCGAGTCCGGACTGATCCATGCGCCCACGGGATCGGGCAAGACCCTGGCCGCTTGGGGTGGCCCTCTGGAGGAGTGTCTCAAAGAGCCTGTGGCCCGCCTGAGCTATCTCTGGATCACGCCGCTGCGCGCCCTGGCCAACGACACGACCGAGCAGCTGAACCGCCCCCTGGCCGAGCTGGGCCTCGACTGGCGCGTGGCTACGCGCACCGGCGACACGTCGGCCAGCGAGCGGCGCAGGATTTCAAAGGCACCGCCGCCCGGTCTGGTGACGACGCCCGAGTCCCTGTCGCTGATGCTGTCCTACGCCGACAGTCGACAGCGCCTGGGACGACTGCGCGGCGTCGTGGTCGACGAATGGCATGAACTCCTCGGCAGCAAGCGTGGCGTGCTCCTGGAACTTGCGCTGGCGCGTCTGCGGGCGATCAATCCCGAGCTTCGGATCTGGGGGCTGTCGGCAACCCTCGGCAACGTCGATGAGGCCCAGGCCGTCCTGCTCGGGCCGCATCGCACGGGCTGCCTGATCGCCGGCCGCGTCCCGCGCGAGATTACCGTTGAGACCCTGCTGCCGCCAAGCATCGAGCGTTTCCCCTGGGCCGGTCGCACGGGCCTGCCGCAGCTCCCCGGCGTGCTAAGACACCTTCAGACGGCCGACTCGACCCTGCTGTTTACCAACACCCGATCTCAGGCAGAGCTATGGTTTCAGGCTATCCAGTCCGTGGTGCCCTGGCCTGATCGGGTCCTGCTTCACCACGGCTCGATCGATCGAGCAGCGCGTCAGGAAACGGAACAACGGCTGCGCCGGGGCGAGCTGAAATGCGTGGTCGCGACCTCCAGCCTGGACCTTGGCGTGGATTTCTCGCCCGTCGATCAGGTGATACAGATCGGCAGCCCCAAGGGCATCGCCCGCCTGATTCAGCGAGCCGGGCGTTCCGGCCATCAGCCCGGGCAGACCTCGCGGCTTGTCTGTGTGCCCACCCACGCGCTGGAGATCCTCGAAGTCGCTGCGGCGCGGAGGCGCATCGACGAGCGCCGCGTCGAGGCGAGACGGCCGCTGGCAGGCTCCCTCGATGTCGCGGCCCAGCACCTGGTCACGCGCGCGCTCGGTGGCGGCTTCACCGAACAGGAAGCCTGCACCGAGCTGCGCGATACCCACGCCTTTGCCGACTTGAGCGACGAGGAATGGTTCTGGTTAAAGGAGTTCATTACCCGCGGCGGACCAGCGCTCAAGGCCTACCCCGGTTTCCAGAAGGTGCGCGAAGACAACGGCGTTTTTCGCGTGCCCAATCGCCGCGTCGCCAGCCTGCATCGCATGTCCGTCGGCACCATTACCGCCGACGGTCACCTGCAGGTGCGCTTCATGAAGGGAAAGAGCCTGGGCCAGATCGAGGAGCGCTTCATCACTCGCTTAAGGCCCGGCGAACGCTTCGTGTTTGCTGGTCGCCTGCTGACGCTCAGCAAGGTCAAGGACATGACCGCTTATGTCAAGGCGGCCAGCGGCGGCAAAGCGGCGGTGCCACGCTGGGGCGGCGGGCGACTGCCCCTGTCGACGCTGCTGGCCGACGCGGTGCTGGAGATGATGGACGAAGCCCATCACGACCGCCTCGATCCCGACCTGACGCCGATCAGCGCGCTTCTCGCTCTGCAGAAATCCCGGTCAGCGCTGCCCGCACCCGGCCGCCTGCTGGTTGAGCAGATCGAAAGTCGCGAGGGCCATCACGTATACCTCTTCCCCTTCGCGGGCCGACTGGCGCACGAGGGCCTGGCAGCACTCCTCGCCTGGCGCCTGGCCTCACACGCGCCCCAGAGCTACTCGATGACCGTCAACGATTACGGCATCGAACTTGTTGGCGATGAGGCTTTCGAGCTTGACGAGGCGCAGTGGCGCAAACTCCTGACTCCCGATCGGCTGGAATCGGATCTGATCCAGGCGCTCAATGCTGCCGAAATGGCCCGACACCGCTTCCGCGACATCGCCCGCATCGCCGGCCTCGTCTTCCAGGGCTACCCCGGGCGCGGCAAGCAGATGCGCCAGATCCAGGCCTCCAGCGGCCTGATGTTCGACATGCTCTCCGAGCACGACCCCGAAAACCTACTCCTCAAGCTGGCGCGACGCGAGGTCCTGGAAGCCGAGATGGAGCTCAGCCGCATTCGATCCACCCTCGAGCAGACCCGATCCCAGGCGATCGCCGTCCGCCGACCGGGACGTCTGACGCCCCTGGCCTTTCCGCTCTGGGCGGACCGCCTTCGATCGCGCGTGTCCAGCGAGGACTTCGAGCGTCGCGTCGAGCGAATGCTGGCGTCCTTGGAGCCGAGCCAATGAATCTGGAACTGGCCGAGCACGCCCTGGAGCTGCTGCCCGACCGAGCGGTCTGGTGGCCCGACCAGCGCAGCCTGCTCGTTGCCGATGTCCATCTGGGCAAGGATCAGGTCTTCCGCCGCCAGGGCCTGGCCGTGCCAGCCGGCGTGCTCGAGCAGGACCTCGAGCGACTGACGCTTCTCATCGAGGAGAAGAACGCGGAGCGTCTGATCATCCTCGGCGATCTGATCCACGCCCCTCCCCACGTCGACGATGACTGGCCTGACCGGATCGGCCAGTGGCGCGCCGATCACGACGATATTGACATGGACCTGGTCCTCGGCAACCACGATCGCGATCTGACGATGTGGCTGCACCAGTGGCAGATCGACGGGCACGACCAGGTGCTTGAACTCGACGGTCTGCATCTGATGCACGAATGGCGGCCGAGGCTCCGCGCGCCGGGTCTGTCGGGCCACCTGCATCCGGGAGCACGGCTGAAAACACGCCGGGAGCAGCTGCGCCTGCCCGCTTTTCTCCTCGACCGCAGCCCCGATCGAGAGCATCTGGTCCTGCCCGCCTTCGGTCGATTTACGGGCCTGATGGACGAGGTCGATTTCCCCTGGGACCGCCGCTACGTCACAACGGGCGAGCGGGTGTTACCGCTCCCCTGATCGCCACTCTCGCTCGGCTCGTCGTCCTTGTCCTTGTTGTTCTCTCCGCCTTCGCCTTCGCCCTGCGATTCGCTGTCGTCCGACTCCTCGTCTTTCAGCACGGGATCATTGGCCCGGCGGCCCGGCGCATCGACGGGGACCGAAAAGCGATCGTCCCAGGCGTCGACCGCCTCCTCATCATCGAGATAGCGCCGCAGGCGTCGCTGCCGGGACTGCTCGTTTTCGAACTGGATTTCCAGGGTCAGGCGGAAACGCCAGTCCGAGCCTCGACGCCCGCCGACAGAATCAAGCGGCCAGGCATACTCCGGCTGCAGTTCATAGAACAGCCAGGGCCGCAGGAACTGGCGGCGATAGCGCAGGGCCACGAAGTATTCTTCCGCCTCGAAGGAGGGGTCGGTGTAGCCGAAGGCGCCGAGCTCTGCGCGCAGCGCCGTCTTCGGCGTCAGCTGCCGGAATCCGACGACCGAGCCGCGCCAGTCGACGCCCTCGGACTCCTCGGAAAAAGTGCCCTCGCCGGTGAGGCGGAGCAGGCTGTCGCGATCGGGCAGCCACTCCCAGTCGAGGCGCGAGGTGGTCCCGAAACCCTGATCGCGTTCCCAGAAAACGGCCTGGGTCGCGCGCGCCAGAGTCGTGGCCGACAGACCCTGGACGTACCGATAGCGGCCGCGCAGTCGCGGGTTGAGCTTGCCGCTCGCAACCCGGACCGTGCCGTCAACATCGAGCTGTGATCGTGCGCTGGCGCTGGCGATGAAGCGCAAGCCGAGTCGCGTCTGATCCTCGTCCTCCCCGATCCCCGAGCGCTCGTCGAAGTCCCCCGAAAGATCGTCATCGCTGGTCACCAGCAGGCGCAAGCGCTCCGAGGCCCTGGGCAGCTGGATGCTGGCTCGAACGCGCACGCCGGCCGACCAGCCGTCGCGCTCGTCCCAGCGCAGGGAATTTCTCAATCGGATGAAGGTGCCGACCGGCGCCTCCTCGAAGGCGCGCGGATCACCGAAGAACCCGTCGAACCAGGCGGCCGGTTCGCAGAGCTGGCGATTGAAATAGGAATGCGTTCGATCCAGCCAGCTCTGCGGCCGGTCCTGAGCGTCTCGACAGGAGCGCTCGATCAATTCCTCGCGGGCCGCCTGCACTTCCTCGCTGTCAGCGGCTGCTTCGGGCCGTGCCTCGGATTCCTGCGCCTGCGGCGCTCCGGAAAGCACAAGCACAATCACGGCGGCCAGCAGACGCTGCCGTGAGCGTTGCCCGAACGTGTCACAATTCACGATTGCAGTTTTCCTCGCCACGTAGGAAAGCTCACCCATCGGACCCGATGATACGCCAATGGCCCTCGACTCGCGAGACCCGAACACGGCCTCTGACGCCTCGCCACCCTTCGCCGGACTGAGCCCGGATCTGATCTGTGATCTCACCGATCGAACGGGTCTGACGACCGACTCGAGGCTGCTGGCGCTGAACAGCTATGAGAACCGCGTCTGGCAGGTCGGCCTCGAAGATGACTCTCCGATCGTGGCGAAATTCTATCGGCCCGGGCGCTGGTCCGACGAGGCCATCCTCGAAGAGCACGCCTTCGCGATCGAGCTCGAAGAAGCGGGCCTGTCGGTCGTCGCACCGCTCAAGATCGATGGCCAAACGCTTTTCGAATCCGATGGATTCCGCTACGCGCTCTTCCCGCGGCGCGGGGGGCACGCGCCGGAACTGGCTCACGAACCAACCCTGCGCGTGATTGGCCGAGCCCTGGGACGACTGCACGCGGTCGGCGCGATTCGAGCGTTTGAACACCGGCCGAACCTGATCGATTCCTCCCGCGGCCGGGAAGCTGTCGAAACGCTGCTTGAAGGGCACTGGATCCCCGCCCATCTGGAGACCGCCTTCGCCAGCCTCAGCGAACATCTGCTGGAAGCCATCGAGGCGACCTGGCAGCGCGCGGGCACGATCCAGAGCATTCGCCTGCACGGTGACTGCCACCCCGGAAACATCCTCTGGCGAGATGATCAGGCCCATTTTGTCGATCTCGACGACTGCCTCAACGGCCCAGCGGTCCAAGACCTCTGGATGCTGATCTCCGGCGAACGCGGCGATCGAGAAACCCAGCTGGAGTGGCTGCTCGAGGAATACACCCGCTTCCACGCCTTCCACCCCGCCGAGCTGCATCTGATCGAACCCCTACGGGGCCTGCGGATGCTGCACTACCAGGCCTGGCTGGCCCGACGCTGGCACGATCCGGCCTTTCCCAGAGCCTTTCCCTGGTTCAACGATGGCAGGCATTGGGAACAGGTCATCCAGCAGCTGCGCGAACAGCTCGATGAACTGCAGCAGGCACCGCTGAACTGGTTCGGCCCGTCCTCCTAGCCCAACCTTCCCCCAAGACGGTAAGCGCAGCGAGCCGAAGGCGACCCCGACGCCACGGGAATTGCCGGCTCGGCGGGCCAAGGCCAGTGACAGGCCGTCGCTCAGCGCACTCTGTTTATCGTATTTTTTTTAACGCCGAGCGCTCTGGCAGCGGGTCAATCACCGACGCGGGCGTTGAGCGCGCCGGCTCGGATCAATCGCTCGATCGCCCCGAAGACCTCGAAACGCCCGAAGGGCTTGTAGATGAAATCATCGGCTCCGACCCGTCGCAGGAAGAACTTCTCCGTCGCGTTGTCGTTGCCGCTCATCATGATCACGGGCGTGGATCGCGTTGTCTCATTGCCGCGAATCCGGCGCAGAGCCCGGAAACCGCTCATATCAGGCAGGATGATATCGAGGAAGATCAGCTGCGGGCGTTCGCTGAACGCAAGCTCCAGGCCCTCCTCGGCGGACTCGGACTCCCACAGGCGGTAGTGATTCTGGGCCAGCATGTTGACCAGGGTCAGGCGAACGGTCTTCGAATCATCGATAACCAGAATACGCGTTCCCCGCGGTGCGTTGACCCTTGGGCGCTTGCGGCGCTCCTTCATCGGCGCGTCGTCGTTCGGCTGGCTGAGCGAGGCCGCACGAATCCGCGCCGAGCGAAGCGCCTTCGGCATGGCCTTGGTCAGCGCTCGATGAGAAATACCGGCCTGCCCGTCGGCGATCAGCACGGCACGATCCTTCGCCCGCTGAACCGTCGAGGACAGATCGATCATATCGCCCAAGTCCAGCTCATCACCTCGCCGACGCACCCTCTGAACGATCGGCTGCGGGGCTCCATTGATGGTGTGGACGGCTGCGGCAAGCTCACCGTCAGGAAGGCGCAGTATCACGCCGGGTGGCGCCCAGCCGAGGAATTTCGCGAAGGCCTCGGCGTAGACCTCGTCGAACTGCTTGCCCTTGAGTTTCCAGACCTCTCCCATGGCCTGCTGATGCGACATGGCCTTCTGGTGGAAGCGCCGGGTGGTCATCGCATCATAAGCGCTGATCACAGAAATCAGTCGGGCCATTGCCGGAATCCCGCGCCGCGTCAGGCCTTCGGGATAACCCCGGCCATCGGGCTGCTCGTGGTGACACAGGGCGACGGTGGCCACGATATCCGGCAGGCCGACGTTCTGCGAAAGCAGCTCGTGGCCCAGGCGGGTGTGCAGCTGGACGTGATCGCGCTCGGCCTGGCTGAGCGGTTCGGTTTTCTTGAGCACCTTCAGATTGATGCGCATCATGCCGAGATCATGGAGCATGGCGCTCAGACACAGTCCCTTGCCGATGCCCTTCTCCCAGCCGGCCGCGTGGGAGAATGCCGCCGCCAGGATGGCCGTATTCAAGCCGTGCTGAAAGGGATAGCGGCTCGGTTCCTTGATGTGCGTCAGCCAAACCAGGGCCGCGAGGTGCTGGGGAACGGCCTCGAGCAATTCATCAATGACGTCGCTGGCATCGGTGACATCGATCTGACCGTGCCGATGAAAGCTCAGAATCTGCGCCTGGGTAATCACGCTGAGCCGTCGGTAAACACTCCAGGCGTCGACGAGGCGACGGGCGGAAATGCCGTTGTTCCTGAGCGCATCGAGCGATTTCGGAATTTCAGGCAGCGCGCCGATCGAAAGCGCCGCATTGGTCCCTTCGACGCGCCGATTGAGGCAGTGCTCGAGATCGATAATCACGCGCCGACAGCGTGTCTTGAACCAGTCCTTATCCGTGAAGGACTCGACGCGCATGCCGCTTTTAGGAAAATCGATCGGCGGCGTCAGCGCTTCGATCTGGCAAACGAAATCGCCGATCCTAAGCTGGTCCGGCGTGATGGTGAGCTGATATTCCCCGCGCTGTTGGCGCCGAAATTCATCCCATGGAATGATTTTCATGCTCCGCCCCTAGCCCACAACGAAGCATGGAGTATAAACAAGTCGAGGTGCTCGTCTACCGGCGACCGAACGGAAACGCTGTCAGCGGCCGCGCCTACTCGGCGACGCGTTGAACGAGCGCACCGGCACGAATCAGGCGCTCCATCGCGCTGAATACCTCGAAGCGACCGAAGGGCTTTCCGATGAAATCGTCAGCACCGACTCGCTGCAGGAAGAACTTCTCGATGGCGCTGGAGTTGCCGCTGATCATGATCACCGGCGTGTCCCGCGTCGCCTTGCTCGCGCGCAGGCGCCGAAGCGTCCTGAAGCCACTGATGTCGGGGAGGACGATATCGAGAAAGACCAGGTGAGGCTCGAATGCTGCCGCCTCCTCGAGTCCCTGCTCACCGGACTCGGCGACCGCCACTCGATAGCCGATCTGGGTCAGCATATTGCGCAGCACTTCCCGAATGGTCAGCGCATCATCGACGACGAGAATCCGCGTCCCCTTGGGCGCATCGATCCGCGGCCGATTGCGCCGCTCCCGCCTCGCCTCCGCCGGCTCTGACTCATCGGCCTTCCCGACGCTGATGCCGACCAGGGCCTTGGGCAGCAAGCGGGTCAGATCGCGGTGCGCGATGCCGTGCGATCCATCGGCCAGCAGCGTCTCGCGCTTGCCTTCCACGCTGGCCGCGTCGGCGTTTTCGGCCAGATCGAGTTCGACGCCGATCTCGATACCGTCTTTGCGACGGTGGAGCAGTCGCACCACCGGTCGGGTGCAGTTCACGTGGGTGTGAAGCGCAACGGCCAAACGACCGTCACTCAGGCGCAGGAGGGTGCCCGGCGGCGCCCAGCCAAGAAATTTCGAAAAGGCTTCGACCATGCCCTTATCGAACTGCTGACCCCGCTGCTTCCAGAGCTCGCCCATCGCTTTCTGATGCGACATGGCGGCGCGATAGGGACGATCCGAAGTCATGGCATCGTAGGCGCTGAGCATCGAGACCAGTCGCGCCATATCGGGGATCCCCTTGGCGGTCAGACCGTCGGGATAACCGCGACCGTCGGGCTGCTCATGGTGACAAAGGGCGACGCTGGCCACCGCATCCGGCAAGCGATCGTTCTGGGCCAGCAGCTCATGGCCCAGGCGCGTGTGCAGGCGAACATGATCCCGCTCGGCCGGCGTCAGAGAGCCTTTCTTCTTGATCACCTGCAAGCTGACGCGCATCATGCCCAGGTCGTGGACCAGGGCAGCCATGATCACCGCGCGGCGGGTCGCCGCGGGCCAGCCCGCCGCGAAACCCATCCCGGCGGCGTAGAGGGCCGTATTCAAACCGTGCTGAAAGGGATAGCGGCTCGGCTCCTTGATGCGTGCCAGCCACAGGAGTTCGGGAAGATGGTCTTCGATCGCCTCGTCGAGCTCTTCGACCGCGTCGTCGGCATCGGCCACGTCGATGTTGCCGTGTCGATGGAAACTCAGGATCTGCGATTGGGCCACAAGGCTGAGCCGGCGAAACACCTGCCAGGCCTCGATCATGCCGCGGGCGCCGATCTCCTGCTCTCGAAGGGCATCGAGCGTTTCCGGCAGCGCAGGCAGGGCGCCCGCCGCGGCCAGAGTCGACTCGGAATCCTCGGCGCGACGATTCTGGCAGCGCTCGAGATCGATCACGACCTGTCGGCAGTTTTCCTGAAACCAGGCCTTGTCTTGGAATGAGTCGATTCGCATTCCCTTGTCTGGAAACGTCGTCGACTCATCGAGCCCCTGGACACTGGCGACAAAATCACCCAGCCGAAGCTCATGCGGCGTGATGGTGATCTGGTATTCCCCGTACTGCTGACGACGGAACTCATCCCAGGAAACGATACTCATGGACTGCCACCCCACAGGTCTTGACCGTTCAGTATACCCAAATCGTGACGTAATTCTCAGTCGTTTCTAAGAGACGAATAGGCTAAAAGCCACAGTTGACCGGTCGGCCAGTTAGTTATAAGATGCGGTCATGAACCCGTCTCCTAGCCACCACGCCTCGCGCGATTCGGACCGAACCCGCAGCCAGATGCTGTCGGCGGCCTTCGACCTGTTCGTCGAACGCGGCTTCGACGCCGTCTCGATTCGTGAAATCGCGCAGGCCAGCGGCGTGACCAAGAGCCTGATTCACCATCACTTCGGCGGCAAAGAAGGACTCTGGGACGAGGTCAAGGCGCAGGCCTTCGAACCTTTTTACGAACAGCAGCGCGCCGAGCTGGCGGCGGCTGAAGCCCCGGGCGCGGAGCTTCTCCTCCAGGGGGTCGTCAACTACTTCCAGTTTCTTCGCAGTAATCCCAAGGTCGCGCGCCTGTTTGCCTGGGCCCATCTGGAAGGCGATACGAGCTGCAGCGACATGGACGCGGATCTCGTCGGCCTCGGCTCTGCGCGCGTTGCCGAGGCTCAGAAGCGCGGAGCCCTGCGCGACGACATCAACCCGACCCATGTGGTCACGATATTCATCAACTTGTTCAGCCAATGGTTCCAGGCGCGAGAGCACCATCGTGACTGGCCCGGGATCGGCAGCGACGAAGAATTTCTCGATGACTTCCTGAAGGTCTTCCTCGAAGGCCTGCTGCCCCGACCCTCCTCTTCCTGAACGGCAGGTAGCCCCATGACCGACGCCAGATCCGACGCCCCTCCCCTAATTCGCCGGCTAATTGACCGGACGGCCAATCTGCCTGGCTGGGTCTGGCCCATGCTGCTTCTGCCGCTGCTCCTGATCGTCCTTCGACCGGGCCTGAACGCGAGCAGCGAGGACTTGGCCGCGCCGGCCGGGGACGCGACGGCTCATCCGGTGCGCGTCGCCGCCGCCCGCTTGAGCGATGAGCCGGCGGGGGTCCGCCTGCCGGGCGTCGTTCGGGCCCGAGAGCGTGGCGAATTGGCCTTCCTGCACTCCGGCCATCTCGCCGAGCGGCGGGTCGAGCGCGGCCAGCGCGTCGAGACCGGCGAGGTGCTGGCCGTGCTCCACAACCCTGCCCTGATGCCGGGCGCGGACGCCGCCGCCGCGCGTGCGCGCGAAGCCGAGCTCAGCCTCGAGCAGCTCGAGCGCGAGGTGCTTCGACTCCAAGACCTGGAGGCGCGCGATCTCGTCCCGACCGAAGAGCTGGAGCGGATCGTGGCCCAGCGAGACGGCGCCATCGAGGCCAGCAAGCAGGCCAAAGCCGCCCTGGGCGAGGCCCGTGAACAGCTCGACGAGGCGATGCTCCGCGCCCCCTTTCCGGGGCTCATCGCCACCCTGATGATCGAGCCGGGCCAGTTCGTCAATGCCGGCCAGCCCATATTGAGCCTGGTGGGGGAAAGCGGGCTGGAAACGGCGGTCCACCTGCCTGCCGCCCAGGCTGCCCGCCTGACGTTGGGGGGTGAGGCCGCGGTCAAATCAGCGGACGATGCCGTGATGGTCACCGGTCGCATCCGCGAGATCAGCGCAACCGCGCCCGGTCAGGTGGCAGAAATCATTATCGATCTGAGTCCGAGCGCCGGGACAACGCCTCTCCGCTCGGGCCAATCCGTCGACGTCACCCTGGCCCTGAGCGACGCCGAGCGACTCAGCGTGCCGATGGCAGCGCTGACCCAGTCGAGCGCCGGTCTGGCGCGAATTTTTCGCGTCGAGAATGGCCGGGCCATCGCCGTGGAGGTTCGTCCTGGCCAGCTTCGCGGCGGCTGGATCGAGGTCAACGGCGCGCTGGCCGAGGGTGATGCGGTCGTGGTCGCTGGCCACGGGCGACTCATCGACGGCGATTCGGTGCGAGTTCTGCAATGAGCTTCATGGAGCGCGCCCTCGCCCGCCGGCCGCTGATCATCACGGTCGTCACGTTGCTGACGCTGCTCGGGGCTGCCAGCTGGTTCGGCATGGACCGGCAGGAAGACCCGTTCTTTCCCTATCGCTACGCCCAGGTGCTGGTCCCCTGGCCAGGCGCGCAGCCGGAACGCGTCCAGCGCCTGGTCGTCGAGATCATCGAAGACGAACTGGCTGCCGTCGAGGAAGTGCGCGAGATTCGATCCACGGCGCGCCTCGGCTTCGCCAACCTGATCATCGGCCTGGAGAGCGATGTCTACGACACGGACAACGTCTGGGACCGGGTGCGCGTGGCCCTGGACCAGGCCGAGCGGCGCATTCCCGAGCGGGCCGGACCGATCCGATTGCGCGATCGCTCGATGGACACGCACGGCATCGTCCTGGCCCTGACCGGTGATGAGAATCTGCTCGCCCTCCTTGAAACGGCCCGAAGCCTGCGACGCGACCTGTTCTCCGTGCCCGGCATCGGTCGCATCGACATCCTCGGCGACCCCGGCGAACAGCTTCGGGTTCGCGCCGACCCGGCGGCACTCATGGCGGCCGGCGTCACCCTCGACCAGCTGGCCCAGGCCATCGCCGGCAGCAACGAGGTGGTGCCCGGCGGCGCCCTGTCGGTGGTCGAGCGCAATCTGATCGTGCAGCCTTTGAGCGATCTGCGCGATCTGAGCGAGCTCGAAGCGCTGCCGATCGAGACCGCCTCGGGCGCGCTGGTGCGATTGGATTCGATCGCCGACGTGCTGCTCCAACCCGCCGAACCGATCACCGAGCGGATCCACTTCCAGGGCAAGAAAGCCGTCGCCCTGGGGATCGTTATTCCCGATGAGGGGACCAACGCCGTTGCCTTTGGAGACCGGGTGCGCGAGCGCATCGATGCGCTGCGGCCGGTCTACGCGCCGATCGAGATCGATGAGATGTTCTTCCAGCCGCGCTGGGTCGAAAAACGCCTGGCGGAACTGGGCCGATCCCTACTCCTGGGCGTGATCATTGTTGCCGCCATCCTGCTTCTGGTCATGGGCTGGCGGATGGGCCTGGTCGTCGCCTCCCTCCTCCCCATCGTGACGCTCTCGGGCCTGGCGGTCTACGCCCTGGGCGGCGGGATCCTGCATCAGATGGCCGTGGCGGGCATGGTCATCGCCCTGGGCATGCTGGTCGATAACGCGATCGTCATGGTCGAAAACCTGCAGTGGCATCTCGACCGCGGCCGTCATCGCACCCAGGCCGCACTGGCTGCGACCCGCGAGCTCGCCGGCCCGCTGGCGGCGGCCACGGGGACCACCCTGGCCGCCTTCCTGCCGCTTCTGCTTTCAGTGGGTGACACCGCCGATTTCACCCGCGGTATTCCGATCATGGTCATGCTGATCCTGATCGTCAGCTATGTCTACGCCGTGGTCGTCACCCCGGCCCTCGCGCCCGCCCTGTTGAAGCCCGAAAGTGCCCGCGACACCACGACCATCGAAAAGCTGGGACAGCGACTGGGCCAGCTCAGTCATCGTCGCCCGTGGACGATCATTGCCGGGACCGCGCTGCTCGTGCTCGTCATGGCGGCGATGAGCACGCTGCTGCCGAGCGACTTCTTTCCGAGCACGGACCGCAACCAGCTGGTCGTCGATCTGAATTTTCCCGAGGGCACCCGGACAGAGACCACGGCCCTTCATGCGCGCGCCCTCGCTGCCGACCTCGCCGCCCTTCCCATCGTGTCGGACGTCCACGTCTTCGCCGGCTTCAGCGGCCCGCATTTCTACTACAACTTGATCGAGCGTCCACAGGCGCCGCACCTTGGCCGGCTCGTGGCCATCACGCGATCGGACGCCGATCATCCGGCCCTCATGGCCTGGATCGAGCGCCACCTCCCGGACCGCGTACCCGAGGCCGAAGTCGTCGCCCGATCGCTGGGCCAGGGCCCGCCGGTCGACGCCCCCGTCGAGGTCCGCGTCTACGGTCCCGACAGCGCGTCGTTGATCGACGCGACGGCGCAGGTCATGGCCGTGCTCCGAACGATTCCCGGCGCGCGCAGCGTTCGGCACGGCCTTGGCCAGGGCCTGCCGACGCTGGAGTTCCAGATCGACGATGCGGAGGTCGCTCGCCACGGCGTCAGCCGGGAACAGATCGCTGGAATCGTTGCACGCGCCACCCGCGGCCAGCGCGTGTCCACCTGGCGGACGGGCCGCGAACCGGTGCCCGTGCTTCTGGGCCACGATGAAGGCGAACAGCTTCCGCACGAGGCCCTGGCCGGCCTGAGCGTCACCACCCCGGCCGGCCCCCTGCCTCTGGCGCAGTTCGTGACAACGGAGCTGACCCTGATGCCGGCGGTCATCGAACACCGCGACCTGCAGCGGATCACCTACGTACTGGCCGAAACCGAGCCCGGAGCCACCTATGGCCAGATCTGGGAGGATCTTGGGCCCAGACTCGATGCCCTCGACCTGCCGCCGGGCGTGCGCGTGACCCCCGGCGGTGCCGCCGCCGAGGCCAGCTCCGCCAACTCGGCATTGTTCGGCACCCTGCCCATCGGCGCGCTGGTCCTGCTCGCCTTCCTCATGTGGCAATTCAACAGCCTGCGCCTAACGGGCCTGGTGCTCCTGACCGTGCCGATGGCCGCGGCCGGCGTCGTCCCCGGCCTGCTCCTGACCGGCCAGCCCTTCAGCTTCACCGCCATCCTGGGCGTGGTCGCGCTGATCGGCATCGTCGTCAACAACGCCATCGTCCTGATCGACCGGATCGAAGCCGGCAATCGCGACGGACTGACCCTGGAGCAGTCCCTGACTGCCGCC
>JGI12109J20283_10254716_pt1 | contig 16608 bp, 14 predicted proteins | sample ElkSlonscriptome_12_FD_20283 | JGI IMG/M metagenome (IMG submission 20283)
CGCCCGGCGGGTCATCACCACCGGGTCGGTGCGCACCAGCGTGCCGGCCTCGTTACCGTAACGGCCACAGGCGCCCACCCGCCCGGGTTTGATGTTGCACAGCACCGGGCAGGCGTCGCAGCGGATCTTGCTGGCGGGGTCGGACATGGCGGCTACCTGGATGGTGGAACGCCTGACAAGTGTAGGCGCCCGGGCCGCGCCATGGCCAGCGGCACGGCGATCCGCTGCAAGGGAGGCACCGGATGGAGTATGCTTCAAATGATCAGCGACTACACTACCGTTCAATCAGTACCCTTCAGGAAATTCACCGTTGTCTGCCCGTGATATCGCCTCCATGGTCCGTCCTGTTCGCCTGCTGGTGCTGGTGATCACGCTCCTCACCCTCGTGCATCTGCTATGGAACGGCCGCGCGGTGTGGCGTGGTGAACCCCTCTCGGCCCACGGCTGGACCCTGCTGCTACACCTGCTGGTGATCGCGGTGCTGGGGTCGATCCACCACCTGCTGGGAGTCTGGCAACGGGAGCGGGCGCGGCTGGGGGCGGTGGTGGATGCGCTGGCGGAGGGTTTCGCCCTGTATGATCGCCACGGGCGGCTACTCCTCTGCAATCAACCCTTCGCGGCGTTCTACGGGGCCGTGCCCGGGGAACTGGAGGGTGAGCTTTTCAGCGATCTGCTGAAGCGGGCCTATCCCCGCTACCGTGGCGTGGTCAATGACGGGAATGTGCCCGTGGAGAATCTGGATACGCTGGTGCGGACCTGGGAGACGTGTTTCGAATCCCCCGAGAGTCTCACCGTGGATCTTCTCACCGACGACCAGCGGAGTTACCGGATCCGCAGCCATTCCACCCACTCCGGCGAGCGGCTGATCCTGCGCACCGAGATCACCGATCTGAAGACCACCGAGACGGCGCTACGCCAGCGGGAAGCCGAACTGGAGGATCGCAACCTGCTGCTGCGGGCCTTGCAGGAGACCGCGCCGGACGGTTTCGTGGCGGTGGCCGCGGATGGACATTTCATCACCCACAACCGGCGCTTCGGCGAGATGTGGGGCATCCCACCGGAGATTCTCGCCAGCCAGCACCGCAATGTGGCCGGGCGCTATCTGGACAGTCTGGTGCATGATGCCGACACCATCCGCCAACAGATCGAACGGGCCTATGCCGATCCCTCAATGGCCTTCCACCGGGAAACCCACCTCAAGGACGGCCGGATCTTCGAGGCCCACACCGCACCGCTGCCCGCCATGGCCGGCGCGGGCAGCGGTCGGGTGTGGTTCTACCGGGATATCACCGAGTTACGCCGTCTGGAACGGGAGACCCGGCAACGCGAGGAACGCCTGCAGGCGGCCATCGACGTACTGGGCGACGGCTTTGCCCTGTTCGGCGCCGATGATCGGCTGATCCGCTGCAATCCGGGCTTCGCCGGACTGTACGATCGAACCCCCGAGGATCTGCACGGCCAGTACCACGATGATATCCTGCGCGATGGCTATCGGCGCGGCGTGGGCATGGATACCGGTGATCTTTCCTTCGAGGAATGGCGAACCCGGTTGGCACGCGGCCGGCGCCAGTTATCCTCCCGCACCCTGGAATTGCAGAGCCGCGACGGGCGCTGGTTCCTGGTCACCGAGCGCCTCACCGCCAGCGATGAACTGGTGCTGGTGCGCACCGATATCAGCCGCCAGAAACAGCAGGAACTGGAACTGCGCCGGCTGGCCACCACCGACTCCCTCACCGGCGCCCTGAACCACGGCCAGTTCATGGAACAGGCCGGCCTGGAACTCCAGCGCAGCCGCCGCTACAACCATCCCCTGACCCTGTTGATGCTGGATGCCGATCACTTCAAGGCCGTCAACGACACCCAGGGCCACGCCTCCGGCGACGAGGTACTGCGGCAACTGGTGCGGGCAGTGCGCCAGGAATTGCGGGGCAACGACCTCATCGGTCGCCTGGGGGGCGAGGAGTTCGCGGTGCTGCTACCGGAAACCCACCAGCGCGCCGCCGACGCCGTGGCCTGGCGCCTCTGCGAGCGCTTGCGAGACCTGCGCCTGACCGGCAACGACGGGGTATTCGGCATCACCGTCAGCATCGGCGTGGCGGCCCGGGAAAGCTGGGAGGATACCCTGGAGATCCTGCTGCAGCGGGCCGACCAGGCCCTCTACCGGGCCAAGGCCGAGGGGCGGGATCGGGTCTGCACGAGCTGAGGATTCCATGATCACCGGTACGGAGGACGCCATGCACATCCATGCCCTGCGCCTATCGCCCGGCGAGGATCTTCGCCTGTCGCTGGACGAACTGGCCCGGCGGGAGAACCTGGAAGCCGCCTGCATCCTCAACTGCGTGGGCAGTCTGCACCGGGCGCTGCTGCGCTTCGCTGATCGGGACGGGGCCAGCGAACTGGGCGGGCCACTGGAGATCATCTGCCTCAGCGGCACCCTGTCCCGCCACGGCGGCCATTATCATCTGGCGGTGGCGGACAGCACGGGCCGGGTCACCGGCGGGCATCTGCTGGTGGGCTGCGAGGTCCGCACCACCGCCGAGATCGTGGTGGGGGAACTGCCGGGGCTCAGTTTCAGGCGGGAACCGGACCCGGCCACCGGCTACCGGGAGCTGGTGATCCGCCCGGGACGGGCGGATCGGCGGGAGCGTTGAGGAGTGCGCTACTTTCCCCCCGGCAGAAACCGGCTGATCCAGATCCCGAATTGTCTGGCCTGCCGGGTCTGCACGTATACCGTCCCCGGCCCGGTGAAGCGACAGACAATGGCCTCCCCCGAGGTGAACGCCGCGACGATGCCGATACTGGCCGACTCCAGCCGGTAATCCATATGTCGCGACCAGGCCACCAGATGGCCGTTATCCACGATCTTCTGCTCGCCGGGGCCGAGATCCAGCCGGTGGATGGCGCCGTAGGACTCCAGGAACACCAGCCCCCGGCCCTCGGCCTTGAGGATGAAAAAGCCCTCGCCGCTGAAGATACCCTGGGCCAGGTTCTGGATCTGGGTGTTGACGTGGACCTCCTCGGTGCAGGCGAGAAAGCCGTCCTTCTGGATGACGAGTCCGTCGTTGTCCAGTTCCACGGCGGCGATGTCCCCGGGCGAGGCCGGGGCGAAATACACCGAGCCCGCGCCGCGGCTGGCCGACAGGGTCTGAAGAAATAAACTCTCACCGCTCACCAGCCGCCCCAGTCCCCCGAGCAACCCCCCCTCCATCTTGCCCGCCACCTCCACCGTGGGACTCATGGCCACCATGGCATCGGACTGGGCACGCAGTTGCCGACCGGCGGGCAGGTCCACCCGGGCCAGTGCGTAGGCGCCCTTGTAGAGGAGTTCATAGGACAGCCCCGCCAGCCGCGACTGCACCGTCTGGCTGCCGGTGGGCAGCGCCCCGGTGGCCGGCGCCTTGGCCAGCGACATCACTCCGGCCGTGGCTGGTGCGGGCGAGACCGGTGGCGGCGTGGCGCGGGAAGGCGGTGGCGGCGGCGCGGCACGGGAGGGCGGCGGCGGCGCGGGCGCAGACGCGGCGGGTTCGTCCTCCACCGCCACCCCGAAGTTTCGCGCCAGCGGCCCGAGCCCCCCGGCAAACCCCTGCCCCACCGCGCGGAACTTCCACTGGTCGTTGCGCCGGTACACTTCGCCGAGGATCAGCGCCGCCTCGCGCATGTGGTCGGTGGCCGGCTGGAACCTTGCCAGTTCGCCGCCCTGCCCGTCCAGCACCCGGATATGTAGCGAGCGGGCCTGGTTCAGCGCGCCGTTGCCGAACAGGGTGAGGCACAGGGCGATACGATCCACCCGGGGCGGCACGGCGGACAGGCGAATCCGTACCTGCTGGCGATCCGCCCCGCCGGCGCCCGCCATCTGCACCGAACCGCAACTGGATCGGGGATTGTTATAGAACACGAAGTCCTCGTCGCCCCCCACCCGCTGATCCGTCCCCAGCAGAAAAGCGCTGGGGTCCAGATCCTGGCCGCCGGGTCTGTCCGGCTCCCAGCCGATGCCCACCGTGATCTCGGGTACCGCCGGCAGAGAGATATTGGCGCCTGACTGGAGTGTCTGGCCCATGGCGCTAACTCCTGCGGTTGGGAAGCAGCGGACGCACCCAGGCGCCGAAGGCGCTGGGGTTGCGGCTCTGGATGTAGACCTTGCCAGGACCCTTGAAGCGGCACACCAGCCCCTCGCCGGAGGTCATGCTGGAGATCCAGCCGCTGCTGGCCTTCTCCAGCTTGTAGCTCATGGTCTCCGGCCAGGCGACGAGATGGCCATTGTCGACGATCATCTCCTGCCCGGCGGGGACATCGAGTTCGTGGATGGCGCCGTAGCTCTCGGTGAACAGCATGCCCCGGCCCCGGGCCTTGAGCACGAAAAAGCCCTCGCCGCTGAACAGCCCCTGGCTCAGGTTCTGCGCGGTGGTGGAAATATCCACCCCCTCGCTGGCCGCCAAAAAGCCATCCTTCTGGAGCACATAGCTCACGCTGCCGTCCAGGTGAATGGGCAACAGATCCCCGGGCTGGGCGGGCGCCAGATGCGCCACCCCCGGCCCCCGCGAGGCTTTGAGCGTCTGGAAGAAAAAACTCTCGCCGCTCAGCATCCGCCCCAGGCCGCCCAGCAAGCCGCCCTCCATCTTGCCCTCCACATCCACCGTGGCATCCATGGCCACCATGGCGTCGGACTGGGCCTTGACGCTCTGGCCGGCGCGCAGATGCACTTCCAGTAATGCGAACGCGCCGCGGTAAAGGACCCGGAAGGTGAGATCCCCCAGGGTCTGTAAATCTGAGGAGGGTGCGACCATGATGCTGCCTCGGACGGGTTGTGGGACGCCGGTGGAGTGCTGATGATAACCGAGAATCGCGCCGCCGGGGCTATCCCGAAACTGTCATCCGAACGCGGTATCAAGACGGTTTTGAAAAAAGGGGACAGATTTATTTTTTAAAAAATTAAATCTGTCCCCTTTTCACTTTTCCATTGTTTCCACCCCGGGAAATCCTCCGGAAACTCTCACCCCGTAGCCTCCCCCCATCACCAATCCAGCGGAGAGTCTTCACCATGTCCACACTCGATCTCACCACCCCAACCATCACCCTGCGCCCGGCCCACCGCGACGAGGCCCGCCTTGTCGGCGCCTTCTTCCAGATCGCCTCCGACGGCATGGCCAACCACACCTGGGCGCGGCTGGCCGAGCCCGACGAGAGCCTGCTGGACGTGGCGGAGCGGCGCTTTCAGCGGGAGAACGTGGATTTTTCCTACCATAACGCCCGCTTTGCGGTGATCGACGGACGCATTGCCGGCATGGTCCACGCCTATCCCATGCTCGATCCGATCCCCTCCCCCGGGGAACTGGCCGCCATGGACCCGGTGCTGCGCCCGCTGGCGGAGCTGGATATCCCGGGAAGCTACTACATCGCCGCACTGGCGGTGGACCCGGCCCGGCGCGGTCGCGGCATCGGCGCCACGCTGCTGCAAGCGGCGGAGGCCCGGGGGCGGGCGCAAGGCTACCGGCTGGCGAGCCTCGTGGTGTTCTCCAGCAATACCGGCGCACACCGGCTTTACCAGCGCCTGGGCTACCGGGAAGCGGACCGTCGCGCACTGATCCAGAGCGAACACTTTCGCCTCCACGGGGAGGCATTGATGTTGGTTAAAACCCTGTAAACATAGGGGATTATCGCGTCAGCCGGGTTCTCGGGCTATAGTCGTGGAACGTGACCACCAGAGCCACCGCGAGGAGGACAATATGCCCACCGTACTCAGCCCCGAACAACGCCGCCACTTCGACGAGGACGGCTACGTGCTGATCCCGGGTCTGTTCGATACCGACGAGGTGAACCTGCTGCGCACCGCCATGGAGACCGACCCGCAGATCCGCAGCCACCTCTACGACCGCACCGATCGCTCCGGCGCGTCCACCCGCATGGCGTTGTGGAATCACCCCGGCGACAGCGTCTACGGGCTCGCCGCCCGCTGCCAGCGGGTGGTGGACACCATGGAGGAGTTACTGGGGGGCGAGGTCTACCACTACCACTCCAAGTTGACCGCCAAGGAACCGGAGGTGGGCGGGGCCTGGGAGTGGCATCAGGACTACGGCTACTGGTACCACAACGGCTGCCTGTTCCCGCTGATGGCCTCGCTGATGATCGCGCTGGACCGCACCACCCGGGACAACGGTTGCCTGCAACTGCTGCGGGGCTCCCATAAGCTCGGGCGCATCGACCACGGGATGCTGGAGGGCGGTCAGGTGGGGGCGGATCTGGAGCGGGTGGAACAGGCCAGGAAGGCGTTGCCGCTGGTGTACGCGGAAATGGCGCCGGGCGACGGATTGTTTTTCCATTGCAACACCCTGCACCGCTCGGACCATAACCGCTCCCGGGATCGGCGCTGGACCCTGCTACTGTGCTACAACGCCGCCCGCAACGATCCCTACCGGGAGCACCACCATCCCCGCTACACGCCGATCAGGAAGGTGGAGGACTGGATGCTGAAAAGCGTGGGGCTGCGCTTTGCCGGCAGCGACGAGGACGGCGCGTTCCTGTCCCGGCCCATCGGGCCACCGGGGCTGACGGAGAAGTCGGCGTCGCGCTCCTGATCAGGCACCACCCCGTAACGCCGCCCGCACCCGGTCCGGGGTAGCCGGCACCCGGGTGATGCGCACCCTAGTGGCGTGGTGGATGCCGCCGAGGATGGCGGGCGCGGTGGGCACCAGCGCCGGCTCGCCGATACCCTTGGCGCCGTAGGGACCGAGGGGCTCGGGATCCTCCACCAGGATGCAGCGGATATCCGGCATGTCCCCCACCGTGGGGATCAGGTAATCGTGCAGGTTCTCGGTCACCCCGGGGAGGTACTCCTCCATCAGGGCCAGACCCAGCCCCTGGGCGATGCCGCCGTGGATCTGCCCCTCCACCTGGGTGCGGTTCACCGCCCGGCCGACATCATGGGCGGCCACCATGCGCAGCACCTTCACGGTGCCGAGTTCCACGTCCACCTCCACCTCGGCGATCTGCGCGGCGAAGCCATAAGTCGCGTAGGGGATGCCCTGGCCGTCGGCATCTAGCTTGCCGGTGGGCGGATCGAAGCTGCCCTGGCCCAGCAGTACCGCGTTTTTCTCGCCCACCGGAAGCTGGTGGAGCGGCAACTCGTGACTGAGGCCGGCGTCATGCACCCGGATCAGCCCAGGGGAGAGTTCCAGCGCGGCATCGGGTCCGGCATTGGTGAGGCGCAGGATCTCGGCGCGTAGCGCCTCGCCGGCCAGTTGCGCGGCCCGCCCGGAGACGAAGGTCTGGCGCGAGGCCGAGGATTTACCGGCATCCAGGGTGAGGTCGGTGTCGCCCATCACCACCCGGAACTGACCGGCGGGCAACCCCACCGCATCGGCGGCGATCTGCACCAGGATGGTGTTGGCGCCCTGGCCGATGTCCACCGCGCCGGAATACAGCGTGAGATTGCCCTCCCGGTCGATGGTCACCTGCATGGTGGAGGGGTTGGACATGGAGGTGTTGCCGCAGCCGTACCACATGCAGCCGATGCCCACGCCCCGGCGCCGTACCCCACCCCGGGCGTTGTGTTCCTCGGCGGTGGCCCGCCAGTCCCGCCAGTGGGGCCGGATCGCCTCCAGGCACCGGGCGAGTCCCACGCTGGCCTGGAGCACCTGGCCGGTGGCGGTGGCCATACCCGCCCGCAGGGCGTTTTGCAGGCGAAACGCCAGCAGATCCATGCCGCAGTGCCCGGCCAGTTCATCCATCAGCGCCTCGTGGGCGATGGCCGCCTGCGGCACCCCGAAGCCCCGGAAGGCGCCGGCGGGGGGTTCGTTGGTGAACACCGCCCGGGTGTCGGCGCTGACGTTGGGCACGAAGTACGGACCGCTGCAATGCACCGGCACCCGGTCGGCCACCGTGGGACCCCAGGAGGCGTAGGCACCGGTATTGAAATCCGCCTGGAATAGCACCGCTTGCAGATAGCCCGCCTCGTCACAAGCGGCACTGGCCTGGATGATCGCGGGGTGGCGCTTGGTGCTGGCGGCCATGGACTCAGGGCGGGTATAGACCATCCGTACCGGGCGCGCCAGCAGCCAGGCGGCCAATCCCAGCAATGGCTGCACCGAGACATCCAGCTTGCCACCGAAGCCGCCGCCACAGGCCGACGGCATGATCCGCACCTGTTCGGGGGCGATGCCCAGCACCTGTGCGGTCTCGTCCCGGTCCATATAAGGCGCCTGGGTGCTGACGAACAGCTCCAGGCGATCCCCCACCCGGCGGGCGAAACCGGCCTCGGGCTCGAGGTAGGCGTGTTCCACGAAGGCGGTCTGCACCGAGACCTCGGCGCGATGGGGCGCGGACGCCAGCACGCCCGGTGCGTCGCCCCGGCGCAGCCTGCCCCGGGTGAGGATATTGTCGGGTTTATCCGCCTGCACCATGGCCGCGCCCGGGGCCAGCGCCGCCGCCACGCCGGTGACGGGTGCCTGCGGTTGCCAGTGGATGGGAATCTCGTCATCGGTGAGCGCGCGCACCGTGGCGGCGTCACCGACCATGGCCAGCACCGCCTCGCCCCGGTAGCGCACCTCGCCATCGGCCAGCACCGGCTGATCCTTGATATGGGGATAGATGCCGAAGCCGTTGTTGCCGGGCACGTCGCCGGCCTGGAAGATCCGGACAAGGCCCGGATAGCGCCGGTACAGGGGCCGCAGATTCCCCACCGTGAAGCGCGCCCGGGCGTGGGGCGAGCGCAGCACCCGCAGCCACAAAGCATCCGCGGGCGCGCTGTCGGCGCCGTAGCGCTCGGCGCCGGTGAGCTTGGCTACCCCGTCCACCTTGGCCAATCGCGCCCCCATGGCCCGGCCCACCCGGGGCAGTTCCGCCACCGGGGTGTCGTCGGCCAGCGCCAGCACCGCCTCGACGATCTTCTGGTAGCCGGTGCAGCGGCACAGCACGCCCCCCAGCGCATCCAGCACCTGTTGCCGGTCCGGGCGGGATTCGCGGTCCAGCAGACTCTTTGCCGCCATCAGCATGCCCGGGGTGCAGATCCCGCACTGGGCGGCGCCGTGATCTAGGAACGCCTGTTGCAGCCGATCCAGCCGACCGTCCGCGCCCAACCCCTCCACGGTGGTGACGCACCTGCCCGCCACCTGCCCCAGCGCCACCATGCAGGCGCAGATCTGCTCGCCGTCCAGCAACACCGTGCAGGCCCCGCAGTCGCCGGCCTCGCAGCCCACCTTGGTGCCGGTGAGGCCCAGCTCCTCGCGCAGCACATCGCTGAGCCGGGTGATGGGTGCCATGCGGCTCTGCACTGTCCGGCCGTTCACGGTGAACACCACCCCGGCGGCGAGATCCCCGGGGACGGCGCTCATGTCAGGGTCTCCCCGGCCAGTTGCCGCAGCAGCCGGCGGATCAGGATCAGCGCCGCCTCGCGGCGGTAGTCGGCGGTGGCGCGACAGTCGTCGATGGGATTCAGATCGCCGAGCAGATCCGCCGTCACTTCCCGCTCCAGCGCCGCCAGCGGCCGGCCCCGCAGGGCCGCCTCCAACAGCGGCTGGCGCCGCGCCACGGCCGAGCAGGAGCCCACCGCCACCCGCAGTTCTGCCACCCGGCCGCCGTCGGGAATCAGCAGTCCCGACACCATGACGATGGAGATCACCAGATAGTGGCGGGCGCCCAGCTTGAGGAAATGACTGCGCACCCCGGGGGCGGGTTTGGGCACCAGCAGGGCGGTGACCAGTTCATCGCGCTCGCGCCGGGTGCGCCGGTTACCGGTGACGAACTCCGCCACCGACAGGCTGCGATGACTGCCCACCGAGGCCAGTTCCACCCGGGCCTCCAGCGCCAGCCAGTTGGGAATGCCGTCGGCGGCCGGCGAGGCGTTGCAGACATTGCCCACCAGCGTGCCGGCATTCTGCACCTGGATGCCGCCCACCTCCCGGGCGGCGAGTTTCAGCCCGTCGAACAGCGGCGCCAGCGGGGTGCGCAGCACATCGGTCCAGGTGGTGAGCGCGCCGATCCGGTAATGATCCCCCAGATCCTCGATACCCCGCAGGCCCTGGATGCCGGTGATATCCAGCACCGGCTCGTCCAGCGGCTTGCCCACCCGCGCCGGGTAGAAGTCCGTGCCCCCCGCCACCACCACCCGGGGTTCCGCCGCCAGCGCCGTCAGCGCCTCGTCCAGTTGCCGACATCGAGAGTAATTCGCCATGCCACGCCTCCACAGGGATGTCTGGCATCTGCGTATACCAGTAGCCGGAGCCTGTCAAGACGAGCGGTTACCCGAGGGCAGGCCGGTGGGCTCGTGCAGGCGGTCCTGGATGTAGAGCATTTTCACCAGCACCAGCGCCACCACGCCCAGCGGCGTGGCCAGCAACAGGCCGAGAATCCCGAACAGCAGGCCCATGGAGAGTTGGAAGGTCAGGATGTAGACCGGCGGCAAAGTCACCGCCTTGCGCTGGATCAGGGGCGTGATCAGATAGCTCTCCACGGTCTGGATGCCGATGTACAGAAGCCCCACCCACAGCACCATCTGGAAGCCCTGGGTCACCGCCACCGCGAATGCCGGCAGCACCGACAGCACCGGACCGAGATTGGGAATGAACGACAGCAGCCCGGCGATTACCGCCAGGCTCAGCGCCGAGGGCAGGCCGAAAATCAGCAAACCGATCCAGGTGAGCACCGCCACCACCGCCATGGAGGCCAGTCGTCCCACCAGCCACCAGCGCAGGCTATGATCCAGCTCGTCCAGCACCTGCTCGGTGCGCTGGCGGCGAGCCGGGGGGATGAGGCTCACAAAACCCCGGGCATAGGTCCTCGGCTCCACCGCGAAATAAAGCCCAGTAAAAAACATCACCACCGCCGCGGTCACCCCCCAGACACCGGCGGAGACCAGGTTCATCATCATGTTGGCCATCTGCGACTGCATGCCGGAGGCCATGCTCTGGAGCTGACCGGCCAGCCGCTCCAGCAACGGATAGCGGTTCAACCACTCCTGAAGCGCCTGCCAGGCCCCCGGCAGGCTGTTCACCAGACCGTCGAAACTGCTCAGCAACGACGGCCCCATGATCCAGGCCAGCACCCCCACCAGCAATAGCAGGGCCGTGATCACCACCGTGGCGGCAGTCTTGCGTCCCAATGGCGTGCGCCGCATCACCTGCTCCACCGTGCCCCGCAGGAAGATCCCGAACATCATGCCGCCGAAGATCAACAGGGCGATACTGGCCAGCCGCCACAAGCCCACCAGCGCGATCACTACCACCGTGGTGGCCAGGGTACCCATGGCAATGGGCCAGGCCATGCGGCGAAAATCGGCGGGGAGATGTTCGATCAACTGTACCGCTTTGTTCATGGCGTCCGGTTCCGATTCCCAAATTGCCCTGCTGCCTGAAAGAATCGGACCAACTACCATGAAACCGGGATAACCCGGTGTTGAGCGCGGAAAATAACGGCTCAGATCGGGAAAATCGGAGCGGCTGCTTGTAATCCCTGCCAGTGAACCGCCCGCAGAACTTACAACGGAACTGGATCGACTCCAGAAAACCGGCGCCGCTACAGGGGATAACGGCCCAACCGTTCCTCCACCAACGCGAACAACGCATCCACCGCCACCCGGTGGATCACCCGGGCGTTGGGCGCCCGGCCGGTGGTCCCCCACCAGTCCACCACCGTCATGCCCTCGGCGGGGCCGTCGGTGACGATCTCCACGTGGCAGTCCCGCCCCTGGAACAGCTCCGGGCGGATCAGGTACAGCATCACCGTGGGATCGTGCAGCGGCATCCCGGGCTCGGGGAACTGCGCCTTGTCGGCGTAGGGGTAGGCGGCCATGATATCGGCCACCACCGAAGCCACCGGATTGCCGAGGGCGCGGATCCGCTCGCGGCGGGCGGCGGTGGCCAGCGCCTGGTGGGTGACGTCCAGCCCCAGCATGACCAGCGGCGCGCCGCTGTCGAACACCACCCGGGCGGCATGAGGGTCGGCGTAGATGTTGTACTCGGCCGCGGGGCGGATATTGCCGCCGTGGATGGCCCCGCCCATCAACACGATGCGCTGGATCCGGGGAATAATGGCCGGCACCTTGATCATCGCCACGGCGAGGTTGGTGAGCGGTCCGGTGGGGCAGAGCACCACGCCCTCGCGGCTCAGCAGGGTGTCGATGATGAAATCCACCCCGTGACGGTCCCGGGGGCGCAGGCTGGGCGCCGGCAGCCGGGTGCCGGCCATGCCGCTTTGCCCGTGGATATGCTCGGCGGTGACGGCGGGCTTCAGCAGCGGCCGGGGGCAGCCGGGATACACCCCCACCCCGGTACGCCCGGCCAGTTCCAGGATCTTGCAGGCGTTCCCGGTGGTGAGGGAAAGCGGCACGTTACCGGCCACCGGGGTCACGCCGAGCAGTTCCAGTTCGGGGGAGGCCAGCGCCAGCAACAACGCGATGGCGTCGTCCTGACCCGGATCGCAGTCGTGGATGATGGGCAGGGCGGCCATGGCTCGGGGCTACTGCCGGGGCGGGCGGGTGTGGTCCTGGCGGTGGGTTTCCTCCACCACCACGAACTCCCCCTCCAGCACGTCGCCGCTGCCGGGCCGGCGGGGCCGCTCACGGCTGCGGGCCTCGCCCCCGGGGCCTTGCTGTGGCCGGCCCTGCTGTTGCTCGAAGCGCTGGCGCAGTTCGGTCTCGGCATCGCGCATGGCGGCGCGCAGGCCCCGGGTCTTCCACCACAGCACGCCAAAGCCCACCGCCCCCACCACCAGCAGGACGGCGAACAGCACCACGGACAGGGCCAGACTCACGGCGAGGGTGGCCACCGCGCCCACCGCCACGGCGGCGCGGGCCAGCCAGTTACGGGGACCGGTCAGTTGTCGGGTCATGGCAAACTCCTGTTGCTTGTACCGTTGAGATATGGGCAGGTAGAGCGAGTTTCAATGTCACAGCCGGCCACTGCGCTTGATCTCCAGGTACTGGTTGATCATCGCCACCGGCAACTGCGCGGGCACCGTGTCCAGCACCAGGCTGCCGGCCTGGCGAAGCGCCTGCTGGTGGCGCTCGCGGGTCTCCAGGTACAAACAGGTGGCGGCATGCAGGCGGGCCGTGGCGAGATCCTCCACCGGCGCTGCCAGCACCTCGTCCAGCACCGTCTCCCGGAGGTTTGCCACCAGCAACAGATGGCGCCGCCGCAGCAAGCCCACCGCCGCCAGCAGTTCCTCGCTATCCTCGTCGCGCAGGCTGGTCATCAGGATCACCAGGCAGCGCTTGCGCTGGCGATTCAGGAGTTGCGTGGCGGCCACCGCGAAATCCGCCGGACGCAGGGTGGGCTGGAGGTCGTAGACCGTGTTGATGAGGCTGTTCAGCGCCGCCGGCCCCTGCCGGGGCGCCAGCCAGCGGGCCTCGCCGCCGATGCTCATCACCCCCACCGCGTCGCCCTGGTGCAGGGCCACGTAGCTCACCAGGATCATGGCGTTCAGGGCATGGTCGAAGTGGCTGAGGTCGCCGTCCCGGGCGCGCATGCGCCGCCCGCAGTCCAGCACGAACAGGAGGGTCTGGTTGCGCTCGTCCTGGTACTCCTTGGTGATGAGCTTCTTGTGACGCGAGGTGGCCCGCCAGTCGATCTGGCGCAGGCTGTCGCCGGTGCGATACTCCCGCAACTGGAAGAACTCCTGGCCCTCGCCCCGGCGGCGGCGCTGATGCACGCCCAGGGCCACGGTGCGCCGGTTCAGGGCGAGGAGCGCGAAATGCGCCACCGCCGCGAAGTTGGGGTAGATCCGCACCGGCGCCGGGGCGTCCTGGACGATGCCCCGCCACCACAGCCGCCACGGCGACAACACCTCCAGATGGATGCCGCCGAAGGCCCGCCGGCCGCGCTCCAGCGGGCGCAGGCGGTAACGCAGTTCCGCCCAGCCGCCGGGTTCCAGCCATACCCGGCGGGGTAGATCGCGCCACTCCGCCGGCTGCGGAAAGCTATCATGCACCGCCACCCGATAGGACCGGCGGTCGTGATTGTCCAGGCGCAACCGGATCTCACTCCACACCCCCACCGGCAGGATGGCCGCCGCCTGCCGCCGGGCGGTCAATGCCACCGCCCAGCCGGCCCGGGCGTCCACCAGCGCCAGCCCCAGGATCGCCCCGCCCAGCACCAGCCAGGCGTCCAGGGTGGCGGGTCGAAGCATGGGCAGCAGTCCCAGCAGACCCCAGCCCCCCAGCCACCACAGCAGACGAGCGGCCGGTCTCATAGCCGCGGCGCGGCCACCCGCTCCAGCAACTCGTCGATCACCTCGTCGGCGCTGCCCCCCTCCATGGTGAGTTCCGCGGCCAGGGTCAACCGGTGGCGCAGCGCCGCCCGCGCCACGTCCTTGATATCGTCCGGGGTGACGAAGTCGCGCTGGCGGAGCAGCGCCAGTCCCCGCGCGGCGCGGATCAACGCGATGCCGCCCCGCGGCCCGCTGCCCAGCGCCAGTCCCGGGTGTTCGCGGGTGCCCAGCACGATATCCACCGCGTACTCCAGCACCCGCTCGTCCACCGTCAGGCGGGCGCTGGTGGCCTGCAGGGCGAGGATGCCCTGGAGATCGGTCTGGGGCTGGAGCATGGACAGATCCAGCCGGTCCCCCACGTGACCCTCCACCACCGAGCGCACCAGTACCCGCTCGTCGGCGGGCTCGGGGTACTCCATCAACACCTTCAGGAGAAACCGGTCCAGTTGCGCCTCGGGCAGCGGATAGGTACCCTCCTGCTCCACCGGGTTCTGGGTGGCCAGCACCAGAAACGGCGGCTTCAGGAGGAAAGGCTTGCCCTCGATGGTCACCTGCCCCTCCTGCATCACCTCCAGCAGCGCCGCCTGGGTCTTGGCCGGCGCCCGGTTGATCTCGTCGGCCAGCAGAAAATTACAGAACACCGGCCCCCGGCGGATGCGGAACTCCTCGGTCTTGAGATCGTAGATGGCGTGCCCGGTGATATCCGAGGGCATCAGGTCCGAGGTGAACTGGATGCGCCCGAAACTGCCCGCCACCGAGGCCGCCAGCGCCCGCACCATGAGGGTCTTGCCGAGACCCGGCACCCCCTCCACCAGCACATGACCCGCCGCCGCCATGGCCACCAGCAGTTGCTCCAGCACCCCCTGCTGGCCGATCAACACCTTGCCGATCTCGGTCTGGAGATGTTCGAGGGTGGACCAGGCGCTTTCCAGTTCGGCGCTGGTGGGGGCCGGGGGAGCGGCGGCAGGGGGGTGGGGATCGTTCATAGGGTCGCCAGTTTACTGAGTATCTTCACGGTGTTGAGGAAATCGTTGGGGCGGTCGGCGCGCAGCGCGGCCTGCACCACCTCCGGCGGTAGCCGCGCCAGCCGCGCGGCATGCCGCGCCCGCTCGGCGTCGTTCAGGCCCCGCCAGCCGGGTATCCGCCGGGCCAACCGGCGCTGACCGCGGCGGCGCACCGCCGCCAGCAGCACCGGGGAGAGGTTATGCCGCCAGAAGAACCGTCCGCTGGCCCGCACATGATCCAGCAGGCTGCGGCGCGCCTCCACCCGCGCCTCCAGCAGCGGGCCGAAGCGCCGCGCCCGCGCCCACAGCCAGGCGGCCAGGCACAGCGCCAGGCCCAGCAACGGCATCCAGGCATGGCGCAGCAGCAGCGCCAGCAGCGAGGGCACCTGCCGGGTGTATTGCAGCCAGATCTTGCCGGCACCCGCCGCCTGGCCGGCCAGCTGCCAGAGGAACTCGGCATGATCGGCCTCCACCAGTGCGTCGTTATGCAGCACGGAGAGATCGGTGAGCAGCGTCACCAGCCCCTCGCCCCGGCCGTATTGCAACACGTAGGCGCCGTGCTCGGCATCGATCCGGAACAGCGGCTCGTCGCCCATGGGGTGCAGTCGCAGGCCGCCGTCGAAGCGCAGCGCCAGCCCGGTGGCCTCGCGACTGCGCCGGGCACTGGCGCCAGGATCGTCGTCACCGCTCCGGGTGACACTCACCTCCAGCGCATCCAGCAGCAGATCCGTGCCCCAGGTATCCAGGGGATCGTATTCGTCGTGGACCCGGGTGATCAGGTGACCGCCCCGCACCACCCAGTCCAGCAGACCGTCCATCTGACCCCGGGTGAGGGTGTAGCTGGGCGTGGCCATCAGCAGGGTATCGGTGGCCGCCAGCCGCGCGCCCTCCGGCACCACCCGCACCCCGTCGGCCTCCCGCCCCAGCGCCACCAGCAAGCGCTCGGCCAGGTACAGGGGATTGCGGGCGGCCTCGCCCTGGAAACCCAGGTCCAGGGTGCGCTCCCGCCAGCTGAGCTGGGAGGCCAGCCCCAGCAGCAGCAGCAGTAGCAGCAGCACGCCCCCGCCCAGCAGCAACCGCCGTTTCATGCCCCGGCCTCCGGCGCGTCGGCGGCCTCAGGGGGCGCCAGTAACCGCGCCCGCCACTCCCGGCACAGTGCTTCCATGGTGGCGGCATCGGGTGGCCGATGGCCGTAGGCCAGCGCCTGCCACGCCCGGGTGAGCCGGGCCAGATAACCGTGGGCGTGGTCGGGGAGCTGGCCGGCGGCATGGGCCAGGCATTCATCCTCGGTGCTGGCCAGTCCCAACCGCACCCCCCGGGCCAGCAGCGCGGCGAGGCTGGCCCGGTAGAGCAGCGAGAGCGCCTCGCGGGGCTGACCGGCCTGCCACAGCCGCCAGGCCGCGTCCGG
>JGI12109J20283_10086855_pt1 | contig 16605 bp, 12 predicted proteins | sample ElkSlonscriptome_12_FD_20283 | JGI IMG/M metagenome (IMG submission 20283)
ATGGACATGGCTGTTGAGGTAGCTGCCGAACCGGTGCACGAACGCCACGGCCCCGAACCGGCTGGTACGTGGGGCCCCGGGGCTGCTCTGCCTGGTGGTGGTCTCCACCGCCCTAAGGAACACCTTCAGCAGGCCGCCCAATACCTCGGGCTTCTCCCTGAGGTGCCAACGCACCCGCTTGGGCACCGACAGCACCCACTGGCGGTATGGCACCCGTGGCAGAACCTCATCCACCATATGGGTCGCCGTTGAGGCCGAGTTCTACTACTACGAGCTGGCCATGACCATGAATGATCCCGCCACCGACCAGAACCTCCGCATCTATCTCAGTGACGACGACTTCCCCGCCGAGGGTAACGGTGGTCATCACCAGGGCGACATCACCCTCGTCTCGGACGCTGGTGTGGAGCTCGGCTGGGCCACAGGCTGTGCCAGCTGGGACGGGGCCGGAGCCCAGCCCAGCCGCGACGGTATCGATGGTGCCGGCGGTGTGGATCCCGAGACCGGCCACTCCCGAGGTATGTACGGCGATACCGAGCTCTGGAACCAGACAGATTTCATGCAGGGCGCAGACCAGGACATCTTTTTCCTGAGCGCTCCCATCGACCTGGACATCTCGGGGCGGCCAGGGTCTTGACCACCACCTTCAACCTGGCCAACACCTGGTTCTACGAGGGTTTTGACGACAACGGGCTGTTCAACCCCGGCCAAGGTGCCGAGGCCTGCAGCGAGAACTCGGAATGGTCACCAATGTTCCCGGAGATCGATTTCAGCGTGCAGTAGTATTCACCAAAGCCAAGATGGGTATGGGGCGAGGCCTGTCGGAGCCGGCTGGCATCCTTACTGGCGCTGGAGGAGCAATCCGGCAGCGACAGGTTAGCCCGTCGCCTTCACCAGCTTTTCCATAAGTTCCCTCTGCTGGAAAGGTTTCTGCATGAATCCGGCCGCGCCCTGTTCAAGCAAATCCTGGGCTCCCCCACCGGCGCTAAAACCCGAAGCGATAAGCACCCGCGCGTCCGGGTTGATCTTTCGTATGCCCAGAAATACGTCCCGCCCCGCCATATGCGGCATGATCATGTCCAGAATCACCGCGTCAATATCCTGCCAGTGATCCCGGTAGTACGCCAGCCCCGCTGCCCCGTCTGCTTCTGGATGCGCCTGGCAACCGATAACCGACAACATATCCACCACCATCCCGCGCAGGATCTTTTCGTCGTCGATAATGAGGATGTTCTTGCCATGAAGTAGTGACGAGTCGATCTCCCGTCTCTCGTTTTGAATCACCTCCCCGGTCGAGAGCGGCATCTGGATGACGAAGCAGGTGCCTTCGCCCGGTTCTGAGTAGACATTGATCACTCCGGCATGCTGCTTGACCGTGCCGTAGACTGCAGCCAGGCCCATGCCCGTCCCCTTGCCGACCTCCTTGGTCGTAAAGAACGGCTCAAAGATTCGTTTCTTCACATCCTCGGTCATGCCGGAACCGGTGTCCCGGACGCGCATTTCGAAATATGGGCCGGGCGCGAGTTCGTAGGGAAGCATGGCGCAGTCTTCAGGACTGATGTCGATGTTGCGCGTTTCGAAGAAAAGCTCGCCCCCTTCCGGCATGGCGTCGCGGGCGTTGACGCCCAGGTTGAGGATGGCATTTTGCAGTTGCGTGGGGTCGCCGTGGATTGTCCGCAATTCGGCATCGAGGTGCTGTCTTACGCCGATGCGCTTGTCGATGCTGCGATCCAGCATCGCGACGACTTCATGGATGATATCGTGAATATCCGTGGGTACGTGCTGCTTCTCTTCCTTGCGGGCGAAGGCGAGAAGTTGCTTTGTGAGGTCTGCCGCGCGACGAGACCCGGTCAGCATGTATTCCACATATTTCTTGAGCTCCGGATCGTCCAGCATGCCGAGAAGCATGTCGCCGTATCCCATGATACAGGCAAGCTGGTTGTTGAAGTCGTGCGCCACGCCGCCAGCCAGTTGACCGATAGCATCCATCTTTTCCATCTGGCGCATGCGTTCCTGCAACTGTCTCTGTTCACTGATGTCGTAGTTGATGCCAAGCATCCGGATGGGTTCATTCGCATCATTGCGGATGACAACACCGTCACCTTTCAGGTGCCTTACGGTGCCATCAGGCCATTGGACACGAAACTCAATATTGAAATCTTTCTCACCGCACAGAGCTGACTGACATGCATCCAACGCCAACTTCTTGTCTTCCGGATGCAAGCCGTTTTCCCATATCTCCACCCCATATGTTTCGGGTCGATTGGATATTCCGTACAGCCGGAACATCTGGTTGTCCCATCTCATTTTATTATTGGCGATGTCCCAATCCCAGATGGCGATATCAGCCGAACGTGTGGCAAGGGACAGGCGCTGTTGGCTTTCCCTCAGTGCATCCTCGGCAAGTTTGCGCTTGGTAATATCGGTTGAGATGTTGCCCGTTCCGATCAGCTCGCCAGAGGAATCAAAGATCGGATACTTCTTGGTCAGGACGGTTATCGCCTGGCCGTCCGGCGCAACCACCGGTTCCTCGCGGAGGATGGACTCGCCGCGAGGCAGTCCTTGGGCGCGCCGATCATCTTCCATGGAAGTGCGGACAGGCTCGGTGTCGGGCGAAACGCCGAAGATCTCGGCGTCCGTCTTTCCGATCATAGTATCCACCGTGGTATGTCCTGCGGCTTTCGCGAAGGCCTGATTCGTCGCGACGACCCGCAGATCCAGATCCCTGACGACCACGATATTGTCGCTGTTTTCGACAACAGCCGAGAAAGAGGCCATCTTCTGCTCGATTCGTTGAATCTCTGTCAGATCCACATCGATGCAGAACATCTCCATATCGCCGTTGGTATTGGTGATCATGACGTGATTTGAGTAGACCTGCAAGGACTCACCGTTTTTGTGGACAAGCTTGACTTCGCCAGCCGGAATCGGGATGCCTTCTGCGTGCCATCTTCGAATCCCTTCGACAACCGCATCCCGTGACTCTTCGGGAATGATCAAATCCTCGAGTAATTGGCCAAGGGCCTCATCGCGGGAATAGCCATAGAGTTTCTCGCTGGCGGGATTCCAGAAGATGACCTGGCGATCATTGCCGTATCCCTGAATCGGAACGCCGTCTACAGCATTAAATACGGCCCGCATGCGTTGCTCGCTTTCGCGAAGTTGCTGCTCCTTCTTCAGGCGTTCAAGCGCCCCTCCGATCTGCGAAGCCAGGGCCTGCAGGGCATGCTGTGCAGGATCGGATAAGAGGGCGGCGCTTTTGGATGCGACATTTAACGAGCCGACGATTCTCTCTCGGCTATGGATGGGAATGATACTAGTTGCCTTGAGGCCCTCCCGCCTCAAGGTGCTGTCGTCCAGGGGGAGTTCGGAGCTGTCCGTATGGATGGGCTTTCCGGCGACAACCATTTTCGAAGGTGGAGAATTTGATGAAAACCGGGACACCTTGGGAACATATCGATCACTCAGTCCTTGACTGCAGGCCAAGACGAGATCGCCGGAACCCTCATCAAAGATGTAGATTCCGGCCAAATCGATACCGTCAATGCGCATGACAGCGTCCACGCAGATGGAGAGCGCCTTTTCAAAGGAATCCGTATTGGCAAGGGCGAACGCCACATCGCGCTCGTCCCGAAGCAGAAATTCCAGTTGCTTCCGGTCGGATACATCAAAAAACGACACCAGAACGCGAGACCAGTCATCCTCGAACCCCGGCATAACTTGAAGGTTGAGTTGCAACGTGATATTGCCGCGAATTGGGTGCAGAACGGGAAGTTCGCACTCGAATGCCCTATCGCCACGCGAAAGCGCAACGAGCCCATCACGGAAAACGGTGAGGGACTCCTCATCGAAATATGAAGGTAGATCGTTGAGAATATCTTCCTTCGATTCCGTTGCGAAGAAATCCAGGCTCGTGGCGTTGACGTCGACAATACGAATCAGGGATGCGAATCGCGAAACGCCCTGCGGATTGCTCTTGAAGTATTGCCCAAAGTCATCGGTGCCTTTCCCGCGCAGGCGCATCATTTCTGCATATACGGCGGAGAAATCCTCTTCCCACATGGACATCGGGGAATGTTCAAAAATAGTGCGGAAACGGTTTTCGCTGGCAATAAGTTGATCCTGCGCATGCTTCAGTTCGGTAATATCATGCGAGACGCCTCGGATCATTACAGGCATGTGATCGCTGTCGAAGGAAACTTCCCCGCGGCATTCGACATGGCGAACCGCGCCATCTTCCTTGCGTACAATCCTGTGCTCGGCTTCATAAGGCCCATCCCCCGCCAAGGCCGCGGAAAATGCCGATTCCACCTCAACGCGATCTTCCTCGGGGATCAGAGCCTGAAACTCTTCCCATGTGGGAGTTGTTGTTTGAATGGCCAGAATGTGACGCCAGTTTTCCGAGATGTTTGATTCTCCATTGACCAGATTCAGTTTCCATGCTCCGGTGTTACTCAGTTCTTCCGCCTTGTTCAGCAGCTCGTTGCTTTCGCGCAGTGCTTTCTCGGTCTGTTTGCGTTCCGTGATATCAGCCGCTACGCTCAGGATGACCTCTTCATCTCCCCACTCCACGTATCGGACAAAGACCTTCAAGGGAAATGTCGACCCGTCCTTACGGCGATGGGTGACTTCAAAACTGGCTTCGCCTTCGCGCTTCAGCAATTCGACACGCTCTTGATAGACGGCGGCGCTTTCTTCACCATCAAGCTGGGACAGCGGCAGTGCCATGAATTCGTCATGCGTATAGCCGTGGATGGAGAAACTCGCCTGGTTGGCATAGAGAAACCGGCCATCCTTCGAGTGAACGGTGATGGATGCGGGGGCCATGTCGAGCAAATTGCCCATCTCGCGCAGGTGCATATCCTTCTGCCGAATTTCGGCCTCGTGTCGCTTCCGTTCGGTAATGTCGAGAGAAACAGACAGCAATGCCGGTGTCCCGTTTGGCCCATACCGGATGGGTACAAGTGAATTGTGGAACCACCGGTCCTCGCCGCCGATGGTCAACATGACCTCCTCGACGGATGTTGATCCAGAATCCAGCGTTTTATGGTATCTCCCGACAAGGTACTGGGCTTGTTCAGGGGGAATGAAGTCCTCAATACTATTGCCTGTCAGGCTGTCGAGTTTTCCCGTTGAGAATCGGTTGGCGGCCTCTTTGTTTGCATAGAGGAAGACCCCGGCCCGGCTAACGACCGACATCGTTTCTCGCATCGCCGTGGAGATCTGTTCAAAAATACTGGCCGATTGGCGGGACATGCGATGCAGGCTGGCGATTCCCGCAAACATCAGGATTGAAATGACCAACGCAAAGGACTCAGCGACCGGATCCTGGGGACGCGCATTGTTGCCGGCCAGAATATGTGCGAACGTGATGAATCGCCGAACGGCCATAAGCAGAATGGCGGTCGAAAGAAAACCCCAGGGGAGCTTGGACCCGAATTGTCTAATCGGCCGCAGCGCCAGAATAGCCGCCGCGACTTGGAACAAAATGGATACAAATAGTATGGTCGGTATCATGTTGGAATCCGACTCCTTCATTAGGTCGTGTAACTTCTTGGGGCTTCCGGTTTTGTGTGGGTAGCATAGCAGATTTCCTCTAGGATATCGAGTATGAGAGACAAAGATATATACCCCTGAAACAGTCTTGAAGCACTTCCCCCAGACTGTAAAACGGCACCTTCCGTTGTGTAAAACGCGGTTTGCCCAGGCACACCACCATAATTGATTGAGCCTTTTTTTGTATAGCATCATTAAAAATGTTCATTTCTCAGGAGTGTGGGCTGGAACCGGATAGCGCAAGACCTTGCCCAGGCGTTGGGGAGGAGCCCGCGCAGGCTTCCAGGTCCGTCAGTTGCGGCTCGTAGATGGCCAGCAACTCGTTGGCCCCCTCGGCAATGATCCTGCTGATGCGAGCACTTTGCCGCAGCGAGTGGTTCAGACGCTCGCCGGGATCATTCGGGGCCGGTTCCGTTGCGGCCTCCTGCACCCGGTGGCCCACCATGGTGTTGAGCAGGCGCGTGCGTCTGGTCATTTCCCGCAGCCGCTTTTCCAGCCGGCCCAGTTCCTGCAGCATGGCGCGGGTCCGGGTAGAGGGCGTCACCTTCCCCTTGCGGACCACCTGTTCGGCCAGCGCTGCCGCCTTGGTGGCGATCTTGCCCGCCTTGCGGATGGTGTCCAGTTCCCGGCGGACAATGGCCGCAAGGGGGGCAGGATCCCGTCCCGAGGTTCGGGCCAGGGCTCCGGCGATGAGGTCGGTAGACGGCAGGTCCGCTGTGGCGTAGCGGTCCAGGGCCTCGTCCAGACCCATCTCCTCGAAACCGCGAATGCGGGCGCCCATGCCCCCGGCGTTGATCAGCCGCACCCCCGTCAACCAGGTCCGTGCGGCGTCCTCGAACCAGTGGCGGAAGTTGGTCAGCTGGGGACGGCTGGCCACCAGGCCTTCCCCGCCCCAGGCCGTGGCCAGATCGATATCGAAGGACTTGTCATTGTGCCGCCCTTTCCGGCAGTGCAGGTGCACCTGGCGATTGGCCTCGTCGGTGACCACGTTGCAGCAACCGAACTCGGTGCCCCGGGCATGGCTGCGGCCATCGGCGTAGGCCATGTCCATCCCCACGCAGATCAAGGGGTCGCAGCCCAGGTCGTGCAGGACCGAGTAGGCCGCACAGGCCACCGACCCGCCGCTGGCCAGGGGACGATCCGCATAGGCTTTTTCCTGCCAGTCCGCGGCGGCATTTCCCTCGAGACAGAGCCCCAGAATACCCTTGAACCCCAGTTCCAGATGGATGGGGTGGGTCTGCGGGGAGGGCAGCAGCACCATCTCGTGCAGATTCTCCACGCCCGCAAAATATCGATCCAGTTTTTGCCCCTCGATGATGATGACCAGATCCGGCGTGACTCCGGCCCTGGCCATGGGGATGACCGCCGTGTGTGTGGCCACAATCAGGGCCCGGCCTCGGGCCCGGGCCAGGGCCTCCATGTTGGCGTCCAGGGAAGGACCGGCTCCGACCACGATGGCAGGCTTGCCCCGGAAATCCTCACCCAGGATCCGGACAGGAGGCGCGTTTCCCAGGTGGGACAGATTCTGGGCCAGATTGGCGACCCAGCGGGCCGAAAACCTGTGGCGGGTGGCCTGGTGAATCCGGCGGGCCATGAGCTGGTCTTCCACCGTTTTCCGAAATTCCCCGAACTGGTCGGGGAAGAGGTTCCGGCAGGCGGGAAGGGCCCCGGCCACTATGCTGGGCTGGTCCTTGGCCACCAGGCTGCCCACCATGTCGCAAAAAGCATCCCTGGTCGTGGCCAGGTGAATATCCGGCAGGTCCATCGAGACCCGGGCCAGCACGAAGGCGGCCACCTCCACACTGGGTTCGAAGACCACAATGGGGGCACTGGTTTGCTGCCGCAGATGCTCCAGATGCCACCCCAGGCCCAGACCGAAGAAGACCACCAGATCGGGATTCTGATCCTTCAGCAGACCCCGAGCCTCCTGGGCCACACGGGAGAGGATCGGGCCCGGAGCGTAGACGGGCGTCTGCCCCAGCAGGAGATTGACCTGCCCGGCTGGATCGGTGACCAGGGAGCATCCGATCCCTTCGGCGGCCAGAATGCGCGACGCGCAGGTGGGCGCCGCCTGGAAATTGGCCAGGTTACCGTGAATCCGATCCACCTTATCCTGCATCATGACTTCCCTTTCCTGTAACGAACAGGTGGCACAGGCCCTGGAGGGCCCTGAAACGGGCATTATTCCCCGGCCTGCGCCCAAAGGGCCGACGCCGGGAATGATATTCTCCACCCGGTGGTGCAAATACCCGGCCCGGAAAACCAGACACGAGGGGATTCCTTATACGGCAAGAGAATTGCAGGTTTGAAAATCGAAAGACAAGACCCAGAGGCTCTCAACCAGGAGCTAATCCATTGCGCAACAAACCCTTGTACGTTCATTCGCCTATCTACCCCCGGCGGGAACTGCTCGATGAGTACATCGATGGGATCTATCGCAGCGGCTGGCTGACCAATAACGGACCATTGGTGGACGAACTCGAAACCGCATTGGCTCGCTACCTGGACGTGCCCTTCCTGGTCCTGACCGCCAATGGAACCAGCGCCCTGCAGATTGCCCTGAAGGCCAACTGCGCCGCCGGCGAAGTCATCACCACCCCCTTCACCTTTCCCGCCACGGGGCAGGCCATCACCTGGTGCGGCAACGGGATACGTTTCGCGGACATCGATCCGGACACCCTGAGCCTGGACCCGGACCAGGTGGTGCGGCAGATCCATTCGCGCACTTCAGCCATCATGCCGGTGAACCTGTACGGAACCGCCCACCACACCGGCGATCTCGAAAGCCTGGCCCGGCAGCACGAGGTGCCCCTGATCTTCGACTCCGCCCACTGCTTCGGGCCCCCGACACCGGCTCAGAAGAAGGCCCTTCTCTCCGGAACGGCGGCGGTGCTCAGCTTCCACGCCACCAAGATTTTCAACACGGTCGAGGGCGGCGCCATTGTCACCCGGGACGAGGATCTGTACCGCCGGGCCAAGGCCATGATCAACTTCGGCATGGTCGAGGGCCAACCTTCCCTGGTGGGAACCAACGCCAAGATGAACGAACTGGAGGCGGCCTTCGGGCTGGCCAATCTGACCGACCTGGACACCCACCTGCAACGCCGGCAAGAGGGCACGGCCTGGTACCGGCAGGGCCTGCGAGCCCCTGATCGAGGCCGGGGATATCCGCGTCATTCCCTCCGCCAATGATTCCTACATGCCCCTCCTGTTCCGGGACCCCGACCAGGTGGAGCCTTTCAACGCGGCCCTCGCCGCGGTCAGCATCTTTGGCCGACGCTACTTCCACCCCCTTCAGCCGGGTTGTGATGTCAGCCGTCTGCCCATAGCGCGGGAAGTGACCCGCCGGATCTATTGCCTGCCTCTGCATTCACACCTGGAGCAAGAAGACGTGACGGAGATCTGTGATCTCCTGGCTTCCACACTGGAATGCAACCGACCCACCCGCCCCGCGGGCATGCTTCCCCTGGGCATGGCCCAGGCCACCGAGGCTCTCAGTTGAAAGCGCTGATCGCCGGCACCGGCAGCTTTGCCGAGAAGACGCATCGTCTGCTGGATCGCCACGGCATAGCCACCCTCGGCTTCGTGGATGAGTTCCGCGCGGGCACTTGTCAGGAACGCCCCATCCACACGGCAGAGGATTTGCCCCGGTCCTGGCTGCAGGACGAACAGGCTGTTTTTCTCCTGGCCATTTCCGCGGCCGAACACGCCGCCGCGGCCCGGTGCCGGATCCAGGATCGCGGGGTCCCGGCCGGCCGCATCCTGGGCCTGGCCGACGATTCGGCTCTGTTGATCCTGGATCGCATCCTGACCACCAACCCCGGGCTCCTGCAGAACGGAAGCCAGGAAGGAGCCGGGGATTTTTGTGCCCTGGAGTCCTCCGCATTCCCCCTGCCGGCGGTCTTGCCGGGTCAGATCAGCTTTCGGATCTTCAATCGCGGGCGAGGGTTCCTGAGTCACCTGGCGGACCTGCCCCGATTCCTGGCCCCGGATCATCCTGTGGAAATCCTCTGCGACGAGGATCTGGGTGCCGGCGCCTTGTCCTGTAGCCAGCAGAGAGCGTGCCGAAGGCCCGCAGCCCTGGTCATCAGCCCCCAGACCCACATCTGCTCGCCGGACGATTCGCCGCGGCTCACTCTGCTGCACGCCCTCTATGATTCGGTGATGCTGCGGGACAGCATCGCCGAGGCCCTGGCCCAGCCCCGGCAGCATTTCGTGGGACTGGCCAGTCGCCCCAGTTTTCGGCAATTCCAGGACATTTGCCGGCAGCACGATCTGCGCAACGTGGTGCTGCTGCCCCTGGGATATCCCAAGCTGGATCGCGCGATGGCCTCGTACCAGCCCCGGCCGGGCCTGACCCCGCGGACCCTGCTGTATGCGCCCACCCAGTGTGTCACCCGGAAGCAGGGCCTGGATGCGGGCTACAGCATCGATGACGCCCTCGATTTCGTGCCGACCCTGCTGGCCGAGGACCCCGACCTGAACATCATCTACCGACCCCACCCGGAGGATCTGTCCCTGCTGGATTCCGGTTTTCCCTCGCCCACCACCGGGATCATGAGCCAGCTGGAGACTCTGGCGCAGCACCACCCGAGACTGAACTGGGATCGCAACCCCGGGCAGCAGGCCAGTTACGCGCTGGCCGACGTGCTCCTGACGGACACCTCTTCCACCGCCTTCAGCTTCTCCTTCACCACGGGCAAGCCGGTGCTCTTCCACTCCAGTCGGGATGACGAACTGCTGGCCCGCGCCGGCCACCTGGACTTCATTCGGGATCGAAACCGCATCGGACGCATCTGCGGCGACACCAGTCAGCTTCAGGAGGCCCTGGAGGCCCTGCTGGACGAGCCCGGGCTCCTCGCCCGTTCCATCGCGGATCTGCGCGAGGAAACCGTCTTCCATGTGGGTCGGGCCGAGGTCTGCTGCATCGAGGCGGTGAACGCCATCCTGGCCGGGCGCCAGGAAGACCTGCCGGATGGCAGCTGGAGTCTGGGAACATGAGATCGCGGCCGGTCATCAGCGTGGCTGTCAGCTGCTACAACTTCGGGGCCTTCATTGGCCCCTGCCTGGAGGGCTTGGTCACCCAGCAGTGCAGCGTTCCCTTCGAGATCGTGGTGGTGGACGATGGCAGCACCGACCATTCGCCCGCCGTCATCGAGGCGGTCCGCGCCCGCCATCCCCACCTCGTCCGATTCCTGCCCCACGCGAAAAACCGGGGCGCCGACGCCACCAAGCAGACCGCCTGCGGCGCCTGCCTGGGCGATTACATTGCCTTCCTGGACGGGGACGATCTGGCCTACCCCGGCAAGCTGGAGGCGCAGTATCGCTACCTGCTCGAGAATCCCGACTGCATCCTCTGCTACCACGACATGGATCTGGTGGACCGGACCGGCCGCCGTCTGGACCGCACCTTCGCCGACAAGTTCTACAATCAGCAGCACATCCCCGCCAAGGCGGGCATGGAGCACCTGGTGACCTACGGCACCTTCCTGGTGGCCAGCAGCCAGATGTTCCGCCGCGAGGCGTTCCAAGCGGGTCTGCTGCCCGGGCACATCCGCTGCGTGGGGGATTTCTACTACCACATCCACAGCGCAAGCCTGGGCCTGCTGGGGCGCCTGGACGACTGCCTGGGGGCCTACCGGAAACACGACGACAGTTTCTGCGGCCTGACCCGACACTCGGTCGAACGGCGCTGGCAAGCCCTGCAGGACATCCTGGATGCCTGCGACCATGCGGCGGAACTGGGGCTGGACCGGGAGATCGTGGCGCGCGGCAAGGCGCACTTTCGGTTTGCGGCCGCCCTCTTCTTTCTCAAGCGGGGACATCACGAGGATTTCGGCAAGGCCATGGAACAGTCCGGGGTAGGAGGGCACTTCTTCGACGCCCGTCACGAGACGCTGTTCCGGCTACGCCACGACCCGGACCGCGCCCTGGCCACCTTCGAGAAAGGCGCCACGTCCAGGGCGTAGCTCAGAACCCCTTCCAGTAGTCCACGAAACCTTCCTTGTAGATAAACCATTCGGCCTGCAGCTGCCTATTGAGAGCCGCCAGCCTCGCGGCCGTATCCGCTGGCGGATCCCGGAACAGCACCCAGCACTTGCTGGGCGGACAATACAGGGATGAGCGGTAGCCCCACTGCTCCATGAGCCGCTGCATGCTGCCGTTGGTGTGGAAGGCCGTGTGCACGGGAATGCGGATGTAGAACCAGTCCGGATCGTTTGGCACCCTCTCGCAAACCACCGTATGCAGGATAAGGCAACCCGTCGAGCTCACCAGGCGATCCACCTGGTCCAGATCCTCACGGCAGGTGACGTGCTCGAACATGGCCGAGTTGATCACCGTGTTGAAGGTGCGGCCCGCACCCGGCTGGATGTGGAGGGCTGTCCCGGACCCGCTGATAAAGGGATCATGGATGGGCAGTTCTATCCCGAAGTACTCGCCCAGCAGACGGCTCAGCGTGCCATAACCGGCGGCGAAATCCAGGGCGTCGGCCATGTCCACCACTCCGTGCCGGGAGAGCATGGCCAGCATCAGGGCCTGTTCCGCGTAGGGCGGCTGGTTGTTGAGCCTCTCCTGGTCCGGATCCTCCAGGTGATGATGAAAATCCTGGTTGAGTTGCTGCCAGCGCGCCGCGTCCAGCTCGGCATGGGTGCGGGAAAAGGTGAAGCCACAGTCGGGGCAGCGCTCGTAACGCACCTCTCCGATATCGGTCATGAAGGTGGCGAAGGGCTCCTCGGTGTAGGTTTTCGCAAAGGCGAAAGCCGTGGGCGCGCCACAGACGAAGCACTTCATTATCCCTCCCTTTCGTCCAGCAAAGCCTCGACGGCGTCCACCGCAAACACCGGGATCCCCAGGGTCCTCTGCACGGCCGCCCGCTCGGCGAAGGAATCGTCGATGAAGACGGCGCCGTCCGGATCGATGTGGTCGGCCTTGGCCTCCTTTTCACGGACCAGGATCACCTTGTCGAAGAGACCGGCCAGACGGTGCCGTGCAAGGGTCAGGGCCGGGTCTTTTCGGTGCCGCGTGAGCAGGATGATCCTCCCGCCGCGGTTCAGGGTCTGATACAGAAGGGCCACCAGCTGGGTGTTGACCCGGCCCTGGATGAGAAGGCAATCGTCCAGGTCCACATACACGGTGCGGCAACGAATCCCCAGTTCGTAGCGATTGGAAAGGGCCCGTTTCAGACGCACCCCGAAGCTGTTGGGGACCACCTCGACGGGCACGCCGTTGAAGGTGTGCAGGGTCAACTCGGCAAAGTTCACTCCCCGGACCCGGCTGGCCGCCATGGATCCCGACAGGCGACTGGCCGCCTCCAGCAGGACAAGCTCTCCCGGCGACCGTTCCTTCACCTGATAAAACCAGACGCCCCGCGGCTGGCAGCACTCCTGGATGGCGACGGCCATGTCCCGGAAGGGCCCACCTTCCCCGGTCACGAGCTCCGTGCCCACGGCGATGCCGTTGCTGACCATTTGGCGCCGGCGGGGGCTTACGTGAAGCAGACGGCCGTCCGCGTCGCTGAAGCAATCCACAGTGAACTCGGGTCCGGGTAGGTATTCGCAGACCACTTCGCGTTCCCAGTCGATGGCGATGGCTTGCCGGGAATCCTGGATCCGTCGGGCGCCACGGCTGCCCTGGCCTTCGTCGGGTTTGACGAACACCGGATAGTCGGCCTGCTCCAGCTCTTCCTTCCGGAACATCCGGGGAACGGGTACCCGGCCGGCGAGAGTCCGGTAGGTCAATCGTTTGGATCGGAAGATCCGATTCGTTTCGTGAGACGAGGTCAGGACCTTCACTTGCCGATCCGTTTCCTCCGCCCAGCGCGACAGCAGAAACAGCGCCTGGTCGTGGGCCGGAAATATATGGGTGACCCCACGGCGAATGACGATCTCCTCGACCGCAGACAGGAAGCCGGGCTCGTCCACGAAGGGTAGCCCCCCCTCGAAATCGGCGAAGGAGAGCGAGGAATAGTCCTCCACTGAATTGGCCCCGATGAGATGCAGGTGCTTGACGCCCACCAGGGAACGTCCGATTTCCAGACCGATCTCCGTGCCGCACGGGACCACCAGCACCGTCATGGGGGCCGTGTTGCCGTCCTGCTTGTCCTGATTTCGGCTCACGCTCCGGTCCCTTCTAGATGCTTTCGTGGGCAATAATGCGTCCCCGGAAACCACGAGCTTCAAGCTCGTTCCGCATCTCCCCGGTGGCGGTCTGCGTGCAAAGCAGGACCGCGTCGACACTCTCCAGGTCGGCACCCTCCAGGGTGACCACGGGCACCTGCCGCCGGTGATCATCCAGGTTTTGCCAGCCGGCCTTGCGGTCGATGAAGAAAGGCACCCGCACGGCATTCCCCAGGTTGTCGTGGTAGATGACCGCCAGATCATTGTACCCCCACAGAGCCAGGCTGCCGATACCTTCGGTCAGCAGAATCAGACCCAGCCGCGACAGCTTCCGCCGCCAGACAGCTTCCTCGGCCTCCAGGGAAGCACCGTCCTGCGGCTCCGGAAAAGGCGGAAGTTCGTGCCCGTGGCTGCGCAGCTGGGTGGCCAGCAGCCGGGCGTGGTCCAGAGCCGCCGCCGTCTCGAGGTTCGAGGCCACCGTCTCAGCTTCCTGACCGCGCCACAAACCAGCGATGATCCGGATGGTCTGATCATTCCCGATCTCACTGGAGGAACCATCCGGATCCGTGTCTTGACCGGAAATCCGGTCCGGCAGAGCCCTGTCGAAGAGCGATTGGCGATCGGGGAACCAGTCCCGGCAGAGCGTGTCGTTGGCGGCCACCACCTGCGCCAGGTCCGCCTCCAGGGTCCCACCATCGACATCGGAAGGGGCGGTTGACCCCTGCGTTCCGCTCCACTGCCGGACCAGGGCATTGAGCCGGGCCCGGGAGCGGTGGGGCAGATCGTGGGTGGCCCGTCCCAGGCCCGCCAGCAGGGAATAGGTGGGGCCATCCTGTACCCGGGGATTGGCGTCGTCGGATCGGAATTGGAAACCCTCCGCCGTGTCCACACCCATGGCGTCCAGCAGGTCACGGGCGATGTCCCCGCCCACCAGACGGCGGCGGTCATAGAGGCGCACCACCAGATTCTCCCGCCCCACCAGTCCTGCCAGATTTTCGACCCAGGCATCGTAGGCGCACAGACCGGCGGTCAGGAACGCCCCGAAGAAGGCCCGGTCCGAATCCTCCTCCGGCCGCCGGATATCCGTGTAACGATTGTTGAGCATGAAACCGGTCTTGACCCACTCGTTGCGGATGCTGCGCATCAAATCCAGCTCGTCCCGCAGGTAGACCAGGATCCGGATCCGGTGACCGGGCAGGCAACTGCGGATTTTTTCCAGACTCCGGGTGGCCTGATCGGGTTTGAAGTCCCAGTAGAAACCCTCGGCACTGATCAGCAGGTCGTACGCCGTCGCCTCGGGATCCTCACCCAGTTTTTCCCAGTACCGGTCCGTGGGGGGCAGATCCAGCAGGGGGCTGGTGTAACAGGCCACACCCTCGGCGCTCTTCCAGGAGTACCGATGCTGATCGGCGCGGTGCATGCCCTTGAAAGGGATCAGGAATCCCAGTTCCCGAAACCTCTCCACGTTATCCAGGAGGAATCGCTGCAGGCCCGTGCTGCCCGTCTTGGGCATGCCTGCGTGCAGAAAAAGGGTGTGGGGCCGATCCCCGTTTGTGTTCATGTGGTCACCACTGGAATTTCTGTCCTGATGAATCCCGGCATCCGGTGACGACGCCGCGGCTATTCCGGCCAGCAAAGTCTCACACCAGATCCCACATTACCGGGTTGGACCATATCAGATCTCCCGGGCCACGGCCATATCCAGACTGGGTCCGGCGATTGGCCTTCAGTCCTCCAGAAATTTCGCCACCCGGGCCAGAGTCCAGTTGTCCTCCGACCTGGCCGCCTGCTCGTCGAGAGCACGCCACCGAACGGCCAGCTCTCCGAGGGCTTCTTCCGGAACAAGCTCAGTGACCCCCATGATTGCAAAAAATCGATGGGATGAAAAATGCTAAAACGTTGAAAGACGGCTCCAGACATGGGATTATGTGGTTACCAAGCCTACAAAATCTCCGTCAAAGGAAGCCGCCTTTCATGAGTGTAAGCGCCGATGTAAAACTCCCCACAATGGGCGAAGTAAAATTCCCCACCTCATAAATCAAAAGAGTGTTCAGGGCCTGGTTGTTTGGGTTGTCTGAGCGCCGGATTATCGCCACGGTGTCCTGATCGATTCCTTTATCGCTCAGGAGGTAGCGGTGATCACACATGGGGAGTTGGCGAGTAGTAATTTCAAACGCCCTCTCCCTCTGAACCCCACCAGCAAGCGACTCCTTCACCCCGGGATTCTACCAGATCCAGCCCCCCAATTCCACAACCACCACCCCGGCAACCCCTTGCAGCCGCCTCCGGCTCCCGGGTTTCGCCTTTTCCAGACACACCGTGGCCCGATCGCCCTGCTCCCGGCAACCATCCCCTCCTACCTGATCTCACCTCACTCCCAGGGATCATCCCGCAGATCCGCCGTCTGGTCCACCTCAGGCCACAGATCCGTAGGCACCGACCAGGCAAAATCCAACTCTCCCTGAGGAGGCGATCGGGCAGGTAGGAGGGTCGGCGGATCGGTTCGCCGCACCCCTGAGCCCGGCGTTCGGGGCCAGAACCCCGCAGTAGCGATGCTTGTGGACTCGGGGGGGCACCAGCTTGGATAGGCGCTCCAGGCCGCTTCGATCCCACTCAGGGATGGTCACCGAGGCGTCCACCGACCAGCCGCCGGCGTGGTCCGGTGCATCAAGGGTGTGGACCGCCGCGCTGTCCAGGTGGCCGTGGCGATGCAGCCAGCGCAGGCCGCGGTCGCACATCTTGGTCTGGACGGAGGTGAAATCGGCATCGGTCAGGTCGACGGCGGTGTGGAACTCGGCGCCACCGTCCTCGTCCGCCGAAACACTCCATCGGTCACGATGATGTGCAGATTGGTCCGGAATGAACATGACTGTTGAGATAACTGCCGAACCGATGCACGAACGCCACGGCCCCGAAACGGCTGGTATGTGGG